>Ga0164294_10002950_pt1 | contig 15212 bp, 12 predicted proteins | sample GEODES005metaG_FD_111479 | JGI IMG/M metagenome (GOLD analysis project Ga0164294, IMG submission 111479) | Oligotrophic lake water microbial communities from Sparkling Lake, Wisconsin, USA - GEODES005 metaG | ecosystem: Environmental > Aquatic > Freshwater > Lake | place: USA: Sparkling Lake...
ACTTTCCGCCAAATCAGTTTTAAATTTGCCATTTCCTGCGGTTTCATATTCTTTAGCTAAATCTTGCGGAGACTTGTTGCAACAAGCTGCAAAGATATTCAACAAATTATAAATTTCGGGACGAGCTTCGTCAAAATTAATTGTCGGAAGCGAATCAGTTTTTGCCTTCTTAACTTTTTTCAAAATCACATCCGCAGAATCTTCCAAATTAATGCGCGACAAATCTGATTCATCCGATTTGCTCATTTTTTTCGTTCCGTCTTGAAGCGACATAATGCGCTTTACCGCCTTTAAAATCATCGGCTCAGGAAGTTTGAAATATTCGCAATTATAACGACGATTAAACGCGCCCGCCAAATCGCGAGTTAATTCTAAATGTTGTTTTTGATCTTCACCAACTGGCACTAAATCTGCCTTGTAAAGCAAGATGTCGGATGCCATTAGAACTGGATAAGAGTAAAGCCCGAGATTAGCTCTGGAAGAAATTCTATCCTTCGATCTTTCATCGATTCTATCTCTTATCGTCGTATTATCAGAATGCGCATCATCGAATATTCTTCTCACTTCATCTGAATCAGGCTTAGTTTTATCTTTAAACTGAGTCATTCGATCCAGCCATCCCATCGGCGTAATTGTTCCCAAAACCCATGCTAATTCTGCATGCTGAACCACTTCACTTTGCACAAAAATTGTCGATTTTTTTGGGTCTAGACCGCAAGCCAGATAAACCGCGGTCGCGTCCATGACGTTTTTTTGCAACTCTTTCGGATCTTGCGGCAGCGTGATTGCGTGCAAATTCATCACGCCGAAAATGCAGCGATGTTGATCTTGCAAATCGATCCAGTTTTTAATTGAGCCTAAGTAATTTCCTAAATGTAAATTTCCTGTGGGCTGGATTCCGGAGAAAACGGTTTTTTTCATGAATAAATAAAAATACTCATTGTCACCCTGAGCCTGTCGAAGGGTGATTCAGGTCCGAGGCTAGAATCACCCTTCGACAGGCTCAGGGTGACAATGATGTTTTTTGTAAAAATTTTTCAAAGAATCTTAAAATCTTAAATTGCTTTGAAAGGCGCGGCACTTTAATTTCTCGATCTTGTAAGGCAAGTGGATGGTCGTTGGTTTTAATGCGCAAGCGTTTGAAAACCAGAGGAAAGTCCGGACTCTATGATGGGGAAATATCAGTTAACGGCTGACCGCGAAGCCTGAATCTATAAGGCTTCCGAGGGAAAGTGTCACAGAGAAAATACCGCGAAGCTATGCTTCCCATGCTCCCCTTATTTAAGGGGCGCGAGTCGACGCGTTAGCGCGACGATGGGGTTTGTATAACCGTAAGGGTGAAAACGCGAGGTAAGAGCTCACGCGCTTGCATGGTAACATGCATTTGGAAAAACCCTATTTAGAGCAAGACCAAATAGGAATGGCAGGTTCTTTAATGAACAGATGTCCCATCACATCGTCATTCGGGTAGGTTGCTTGAGGTTAACAGCGATGTTAATCCTAGATGAATGATCGTCACCTGAGAAATCAGATACAAAATCCGGCTTATAGCTTGCCTTACATTTAGTTTAAAACGCTTACGCGTTTCAGAAATATTTATATACCAAAGTAACTTCGGCTATTTGCAATAGTTTAATGAATTTTTTTAAGATGCTTTCAACCAACCAAATCCGCACTAAATTTCTAGAATATTTCGCCAAAAATGGGCATGAAATTATTGCGTCATCTCCTTTAATTCCGCATAATGATCCAACTTTGATGTTTGCCAATGCGGGAATGAATCAGTTTAAAAATTATTTTACCGGCGTTGAAGTTCCAAAATTCAAACGCGCCGCCACTTCACAAAAATGTGTGCGCGCCGGCGGAAAACATAATGATCTTGATAATGTTGGATTCACCGCGCGTCACCACACTTTCTTTGAAATGCTGGGTAATTTTTCTTTCGGCGATTATTTCAAAGAAGAAGCAATTTTTTATGCTTGGGATTTATTAACCAAAGAGTTCGAAATCAGTAAAGACAAGCTTTTAGTCACGGTTTACCACAATGATGATACGGCGGCAAATTTATGGAAAAAAATCGCCGGACTGCAAGAAGAAAAAATAATTCGCATCGCAACTGATGATAATTTTTGGTCAATGGGCGACGTTGGACCTTGCGGCCCTTGCTCAGAAATTTTCTATGATCATGGTGATAAAATTTTTGGCGGACCTCCGGGAAGCAAAGATGAAAATGGCGATCGTTTTACCGAAATCTGGAATTTAGTTTTTATGCAGTTTGAAAAAAAAGCTGACAAAACAATGGTTCCGCTTCCAAAACCATGTATCGACACCGGAATGGGATTAGAGCGCTTAGCTTCAGTATTGCAGCAAGTTCACGATAATTACGAAATCGATACTTTTAAAAATATCATCCACGAAGTTAAAAAATTCGTCGCTTAAATTAAGCTACCCTCTTAATTCCGGCTTGCTTTTCGCTAGTCAAATTTTTTAGTGCTGAAACAGGAATTGGAGATTTGGAAGGAGCTTCGACCAGATCTAAAGAAAGTTTTTTATCATCAAAAAATTCGCTTTCCTCTTCAAATTTCTGGTCTTTTTCTTCTCTTAAAATATCTCTGGTTTCTAAAATCGATGTTTTGAAATCCTCAGATTTTTTGCTACCAAATCGTGATATAAAAATTTCATCTTCATCTATTTGCAATTCCGATTTAAAATCTTTGTCCTTAGTTAATAAATCTGCTTTTAGCGGTTCAATAATATCATCAGATTCTTCAGCCTCAACTTGCGCAGTTATTAAAGGCAATTCAAATTCTTCTTTTTGTTTTTGATATTTTTTCTTCGACTCTTCTAAATCATATAAAATTATTTGCGATTCCAGCGCGGCATTACTTTCTATTTCTTCATCGCCAATTTCAGAATCCTGTTTTTCAAGAATTGGTAACTCTTTTTTAAGAATTGATGATTTGAGAATCATCACATTTTCTGAGTCTTCAGAATTTAAAACCATGTCTTGAAAAACTGTTTTTACCTCAATTTCATCACTTGTTTCGTGAAAAATTTGCGGAGCAATATCTTCGTTAAATTGTTGGATTTGGATATCAAGATCTGGATTTATCACCTCTTCTAATTCAATAGGAATTTCATTTTCTAAATCTTCTTCAACAGACTTAGAATCTTTTAGATCTGGTGTAAACTCTTCTAAAAATTCATTTTCTGGCGCCAAATCGCTGGGATTTTCTTGCGTCAATAATAGATCATCTGGTTGAATCGTTGCATCATATTCGCTTACTAATTGATTTAAATCTGGAGAAATTTGCTTAAGAAATTCAACTTCGTCTTGCGAATCTTCTTCTCGCTCTTTTGATAATAGTTTTTCTATTTCAAAATCATCTTTGATCTTTGGTTCTAAAATTTTTGTTTTTATCAGCGGCTCAACAATCTCAAATTTATCAAGATTTAAAATCTCCTCTTCAACTTGCACTGATGGTAATTTTCCAGTTACAACTTCATCATTTATTTCTTTCTTAAATAATTCTGCCACAACCTCATTGTCTTCAACTTTAAGCTCAATTGCGACCGCTTTTTTTTCTAACAAATATTCTTCATCTTTTATCTGCGGCTCTAAAATAATTTCTGCAATTTCTTTACTATATTTTTTTGCCATCTCTAGCGGCAATTTCTCAATTATAACTTCATTGCTTATTTTTATTTCAGAAACTTCAAGCAAGTCTTTATTTCTTGAAGCATAAAACACATCTTCTCGCTCAATTACCGCCGCTTTTTTCTCTGATAATTCTTTCGCTATTTCAAAATCATCTTTTGGTTTTAGCTCTGAAATAATTTCTGCTTTTGCTACTGGCTGAAAAACTTCAAGAAACTCTCTATTTGGCAAAATAACCGCAACTTCTTCTTCGATTTTGGCTTTAACCAAAGGCAATTCTTTAAATAAAACTTCTTGCGGCAAAATTTTTGGCTCAGTTTTTTCCTGCTCTTTAACCAGATTTTCCAATAATTTTTGCGCTTGCGGACTAGCATCACCAAAAGTCAATGCTTTCTTAATTGTATCGGGTGACGAAAAAGTGAATAAAGTTGCGATTAATGAATTATTGCCATTTGCAACTGCGGCATCCAAAACACTAACGCTATTTTCTCGGTGATTAACATTGCCGCCAAAGCGCACCAATAAAAGTGCCATAGTTTGTTGGCCATTTCTTACAGCGTGAAATAATAATTTATCGATATTCAAATCAGGCAATGCTGTTCCTAACATTTTTTCTAATTCTGAAATCGGAGGTTTTTCGATTTTTTTCTCCTCAATTTTAAACTGCTGTTCTTTAAAAATTTCTGCATTTTGCGCTTTTAACTGCTCTTCCTGATTGCGCAATTTTGTATCAGATTCTTCTTTGGCTTTTTGTAGTTCCTGTTTTTTCTTCAATAATTCCGCGCGACGTTCTTCGTGAACTTCCATAGCTTCGCGCACAATTGCCATTTGCATTTGCCGCATAATTTGCTGCTGCTGAATTTTTTCTTCAGCGATTTGATGCTTTAATTCACGCGCCGCCTGCTCTCTTTGCCCGGCTTCCTGTTTTTTTTGAATCTGGCGCTGCTGTTTTTGTTGTTCACGTTCCCGTGATTTTTCACGCCCTTTTTCTTTTTCAACTTCAGTTTCGCGCCCTATTTCTTTTGAAACCAGATTTAATTTTCCACCTTTTTGCTCTAAAGTTTCGACCATTTTTTCATTGCCAACTAAAACTGCTAAATCAGTTACAGTCATGCCAGACGAGCTTTTTTCATTAATATTAGCGCCCTTATCAATCACTTTTTGCATCTCTTGCGAAGATTTATCCGACAACATCATCGCAGATAATGGACTTAAACCATTTTCACCAAATTGACTTAATTCTTTTACACCAAATCCGCAATTTTCATGAAACTGCAAAGCCTTGTCCAGCGGCATTTCTGAAGCGCAGGCAATAATAAAAAGTTCTTGAGCAATTTTATTGCTACGCTCGGAATTTTCTTTTTTTCTTTTTTCTTTTTCTTCAAGAGTTTCGTTAGGATTTTCTTTTTCTTTATCTTTTCTGATCTTCTCAATTTCAATTAAATATTCCTGCAACTTGTTTGGAAACTTTTTTAAAATTTCCTGTGCTTTCGGATTAGTGGCGATGAATCCGTGTTTTTTTATCTCTTCAATAAACTTCAAAATATCATTCAAATTCAAACCTTCTTCTTCGGGTTTAAATCTATTTCCTGGATCTGAATTTTCTGAATTAGATTCTGCCATTTACTAAATTTATAAAATTTTCAATTCCAAAAAGCGCAATAAATGAACCCATTCGCGGGCCCTGATCTGAACCAAGCAAAATTTGATATAAAGCCAAAAACCAATCGCGCATATTTTTTTCATAGCCGTGATTTCTACCAACTTGAAAAACTAAATTTTGCAATAAAGCGCCATCAGCTTTTTGTTCGTCAGTGGCATTTTTTAAAACTTCGATCAGCTCATGAAGTGCAGCCTTTTCTGCCTCATTTGCTTGGCGATATTGTTTATTTTTCTTGATGAAATCATTGTAATAATTGATCGCGCTTGCAACCATTTTTGCCAAAAGCGGCGAGTTTTCTTTGGTCAAACCAGATTGATATTTAGAAATAAAGCCCCAAAGAACCATGTCATTTTCAGGGTTACAGGCACTTGCCAAATTTAACAAAAGCGAATAATTCAAATTAAAATTAATCGGCGCAATTTTTCCCGAATGAATGTGAAAGGCAGGATTATCAAGCTTTGCTAGCTCTTCTTGTTTGTCATAACTAAGCGCAAAAGTTAAATATTCATCCATCGCTTTTGGAATTACATCAAAGTAAAGGCGCTTCGCAGTTTTTGGTTTTTGATACATGAAAAGCGACATCGATTCAGCCGGCGCATATTTCAACCAATCTTCAACAGAAATACCATTTCCTTTCGATTTAGAAATTTTTTCGCCCGTTTCGCTCAAAAACATTTCATAAGTAAAATTGACCGGAGGCTTGCCTCCCAAGATTTCGCAGACTCGACGATAAATTCTCTCGTTTGGTTGATGATCTTTTCCGTAAATTTCATAATCAACTTCTAACGAATACCAGCGCGCACCAAAATCGATTTTCCATTGTAGTTTGCAGTTTCCGCCGGTTACAGGAACTTCTTTTTCTATACCGTTTGCATCAACATAAATCACGGTGCCTTTTTCTTTATTTACACCTTTCACACCTTTATCGATTACAATGCCAGATTCAGGATCAATTGGCATGAACGGGCTGTATGTTTCTTGACGTTCTGCGCCCAAAGTTGGCAACATTAATTCCATCAATTCATCATATTTTTCAAGCACGCGCAGCATTGTAGAATCAAAAGCGCCTGATTTATATTTTTGGGTGGCGCTGATAAATTCATATTCAAAACCAAATGAATCAAGAAATGCACAAAGACGAGCATTCATGTTGTGGCCGTAAGATTCGTGAGTGTCAAAAGGATCAGGAACCGAAGTTAGCGGGCGACCTAAATTAGACCGCACCATTTCCTGATTCGGCACGTTTTCTGGCACTTTACGAAGACCATCAATGTCATCAGAAACACAAAACATGCGGGTTGGAATTTCTGGAGCTAAACATTGAAATGCGTAACGTACAAACGATGTACGTACAACTTCACCAAAGGTTCCAATGTGCGGCAAGCCAGATGGGCCATAGCCGGTTTCAAAAAGCACGTAGCCTTTTTGCGGAGTTTTACCGCCAACTTTTTCAAGAATTCTACGGGCTTCTTCAAAAGCCCATGATTTTGATTCTAGGTAAGATTTTTGTGAGATTGTCATTGTTTTGATAGATTTTCGTTTTTCTTAAAAACGGCTTTTGAACAGCGTGGAAGTATCGCGGCGATTAATTTTGTCGTCAACTCCAAATCATTTACTTATTTGGTAATTATCCCTTAAAACACAGTGGCGCAGTCGATATCACCCTTCGACAAGCTCAGGGTGACATCGAGTTTTTTTTGTGAATCAAGGTATATTACCCTTTATTTTGCTAATAAGAAATTTCCTTCCATTCCACAAACCTGAATTTCTGAAATCTCGCCGGATTTTATTTTTCTATCTCCATCCAAAATTTTTACATCTAAAAAATTCTCTGACTTACCAATTCCATTCTTCTCAACAATAACACTTATGTTTTTACCAACCTGACTTTCTAAGAATTTTTGTAATTCTTTTTGCCCTGTTTCGCGCAATATTTTGGCGCGTTCTTTAGTTATTGCACCATTAACTTGCGGCATTTTTGCGGCCGGCGTTCCATCGCGTTTTGAATAAGGAAAAATATGAGTAAAAATAATTCCAGCCTCCTTGATTAATCGCACCGAATTTAAAAACATTTCCTCCGTTTCAGTAGGAAATCCGGCGATAATATCGCAACCAAAAGTAATTTCTGGCCTTATTTCACGGGCTTTCGCGCAAAAATCTAAAACTTGTTGCCGGTTATGGCGGCGTTTCATTCTTTTCAAAATCAAGTCATCACCCGATTGTACACTTAAATGCAAATAAGGCATAAAACGTGGTTCATTTTTCAAAATCTCAAAAAAATCTTCATCAATTTCTGCCACATCAATCGAAGAAAGTCGCAAACGAGGAAGCTCGGGAACCAGCTTTAATAAACGCTTAATCATTTGTGAAAGTGTAATTGGCGCAGCTAAATCTTCACCATAGCCGGAAATATCAACGCCGGTAAAAACCACTTCTTTGTGTCCCGCAGCAACCATTTTTTTTACTTGCAAAACGATTTCACCAAATGCTACAGAGCGAGAATTGCCGCGACCAAAAGGAATTATGCAAAAAGTGCAACGATGATTGCAGCCATTTTGGATTTCTAAAAAGGCGCGGGTTTGATTTTCAAAATAAGATACAAGTTGCGGCGCAGTATCTTTCACCGACATAATGTCGTTAACCTTGATTTTACTGGTTTCGTTGGCAGTTAAAAAATTTGCAGCGGCGTTGCGGTTTTCAAAAAATATACGATCTTTGTGAATAGCATACTCATTTAAATCGCTGTGCGCGGGATAAATCGGCGCATCCGCAATAGATTTATTTGTTTTAAGAAGTTCGATGTCTTGTTTTAAAGTCTGTTGCGACGATAAGCTATAACTCTTGGGATTAGATTTCTCAACATTGCCCAACACCAAATCTACCTCTTCCATTTTGGCATATTTTTCGGGGTCAATCTGCGCGGCACATCCTGTAACAACAATTCTAGCATCGGGATTATTTTTTCTAGCGCGGCGCACAGCTTGTCGCAACTCGCGCTCCGCCTCACTTGTTACCGCACAAGAATTAAAAACAATCAGGTTTTTCTGGTCAGTTTTTTTCAGCGCCTCTTTTATCGCTTCACTTTCGTAAGCATTTAAGCGGCAACCAAAAGTTACAATTTGGTTATTATCCGCGTCTGCTGTCATCAACTAAAATTATATGATTAACAACTTTTTTGACACCACTAACTTTTGCAACCATTGTCAAAACCTTTTGCATTTCTGAATTATCATTTGCCAAGCCAAGTAAATAAACGGTTTTATTCACCGTTGTAATTTTGTAATTCACGGTCGCAACATTGCTTACAAAAAGCAATTTGGTTTCGATTTCCAGAGTAATTACATAATCCATGAAAGCGCGGCCAAAATCAGCAGCGCGTAAATTTGCTTCTTCTTCAACTTGAATTTCATCAATCACTTCTTTTACACCAAAAACTTTCCACGCCAATTGACTGGCAAGCTTTGCTTTTTGCGGGTCGTGGGCGATTCCAGTTAATAAAACGCGGCTTTCATTTACCGAAATATCAATCGAGTTTCCCGGATTTTTCAAACCTTTAGAAATAAATTCTGCACCTAACTTGCTGGCAATAACAACATCTTTCTGTGTGCTTTTAAAACTTTTTTCACGCACAGTTAAAACACCGGCCGTTGTTGCACCAACAATCACAGTTTCAACGCATGAAGTTGCAAAAAATAAAACGAAAATAGCGGGAACAAACAAAATTTTTTGAGAAATTTTCATATTTAAAAATCTTTAGGAATCTTTGAAAATAAAGGAAGGAAGACGCTTTAAAAAGAGAAATAAAATTACTTTTACGAATTCAACATTGCAAATTATTTTTCGATTCCTAAATTCCGCGATCTTCGTTTTGAGCGCTCATGAATTTCTTTTTGAGAACGTTTATTTTTTTCGAATTCAAAATCAAAAAATAATTTACGCGCGGGCGTAGCTCAGTGGTAGAGTGCCACCTTGCCAAGGTGGATGTCGAGGGTTCGAATCCCTTCGCCCGCTCCAGTATTCGCTCTTACGAGCTTCGACTGACTTTTCGACATAATTAAAAAACTGGGGCTAAAAATATGCCACAATTTATGCCAGAAATAATTAGCTAACAGTTTACATAGTCATGCTGAGCTTGTCGAAGCATGATTCTGATCTCAGAGCTATATAATCATGCTTCTACAAGCTCAGCATGACTCTATGAGTTAGCTTAAAAATTTTTGAGAAATATCCCCAATTCTTTCAATTATGCCGACCTTGCTTTCAGCCCTAACCTTGTCTGTCTGGTCTAATATCTCTCAAACATCTCTTCAATCTCTTTAACATCGTCCGTCTTTGTTAAAGCCATCATCGCCAAAACCCTCGCCTTTTGCGGACTCAAATTATCCGCCGTCACAAACCCTAATTCATCATCATTAATCTCAGCATTTCTTACAACAAATCCCGCCCCAAGATGCGAGCTTCTCACAATAATCACGCCTTTCTTCGCAACTTCACTAAGTTTTTTTACAGTTTTTTGATTAATATTTCCATCCCCAACTCCGGCAACAATTATAGCTTTTGCACCATTAGCAACCAACCCATCAATAACGGCTGCATCATTGCCCGCGTAAGCATAAACAATTTCAACTTTCGGCAAAGTTTCCATTTTTCTAACATCAAAAACAGTTTTAGAAGTGTGTAAATAAAGCGGACTATAATAAATTTTTGTTTTGCCATAATGCGCAACTCCAATCGCACCAGAATTCAACGCCTTAAAAGATGCAACATTTGTAGTGTGAGTTTTTGCCACATCGCGCGCCGCAAAAATTTCGTCATTCATTAAAACCAAAACACCTTTTTGTGCCGCGTCATCATTGGCTGCAAGTGCTACTGCATTATATAAATTAAGCGCGCCATCAGCACTTAAAGAAGTTGATGGACGCATTGAACCAACAATAATCACCGGTTTTTTGCTTTTCACAACCAAGTTTAAAAAATAAGCAGTTTCTTCCAGCGTATCAGTTCCGTGAGTTATAACAACTGCATCAACCGATCTTTGCGCCAAAGTTTCATTAACCTTTTTGGCAATTTTTAACCACGCCGCCTCATCCATATTTTGACTTGCAGTTTGCATGATTTGTTCAGCTTTAATATCGGCAAGATTATTAATTCCAGGAATTAATTTTATGATTTGTTCAATATCAATTTTTGAAGAAGAATATTTAGCGCCAGTTGCCGAATCACCAGCACCCGAAATAGTTCCGCCAGTTGCTAAAATAGTAATATTTTTGGCGCTAACATTAACAGAAAAGGTAAGAAATAAAGTGGCTATGAGAATTTGTAATTTCATAATTTAGCAAATTTAATTTAGAAGAATCCTTGGTTGAGATAGAGTTAATTTTTAAAAGACCAAGACTAAATTCTGTTTTTTACCAGACACTCTTAGATAATTATTTCTGACACAGATTTTGGCATATTTTTAGCACTTTCTTGACAAAATTTACCAAAAAAACTCTTTAAGATTTTATTTTTAAAAAACTGTCCGAGAAAGGTTAGCCACTCCAACTTTTGTGCGGTAAAAATTTAGGACGGATTTTAGAGGCATTTGCGTTTTTTTCTTGTTAGCCAAGTTTAATACCGCTGCTTTGACCACTTTTTTTATTTTTTAAAGCTTCGACTCTTGTTGCGCTATAAGAATCCCCTAAAGTTGGGCTTGGAGTCTCTCCAATATTAACCGCAACAATATTTAAATAATCGTAAAATCTATCTAAGTTACTTTGCGATGGAGAGCCGTAACTTTTTTTATTGCCAATCTCAGATTTTTCAATTTTGAAGCCGAATTTCTGCATTATCGTTCTTAGATCATTTTCACTGAAGTCAAAAAATCCTGAAGATTGCTCTTTGTCGAAACGCTTCTCACGCATCGAAACCATAAGTATGCCGTCTTTTTTTGTGATTGAACTTAAGTTTTTAAATGCCGCATCTCGCTCTCCAAGTTCTGGATTAAAAAAGTATAAAACATCCCTAGTATTTACATAATCAAAAGAGTGACTCCCAATCTCGGAATTTAGATTTTTTAAATCATCGTGAAATACTTTGGCTTCAGGATTTAATTTTTGAGCCTCTTCTGCCATTGATTTGGAGTAATCAAAGGCAAAAAATTCTACATCGTTGCGACCTTTATTTTTGGCTACATCTATTAGTTGTCTTAAGAATGATCCAACGCCACAGCCAGCATCCAAAAATTTTCCACTTTGCGGAATGTTGTCAATAATGTTAGACAAAAACTTTTGATTAAAAACATTCTTGAGAGCTCTTTCTTTATAAGCTTTTGCTTGCTCGCCTTCTTCGAAGTAGTTAGTAGTTATTTCTTGGTTAGTATTGTTTTTCGTCATATCTCAATTTGAGTTGGCTTAGTATAGGCGCCTTGGTTAGAATAAATTTTATTTTTTACCATACATTGTTAGATAATTATTTCTAAAAACAGATTTTGGCATATTTTTAGCACTTTCTTGACAAAATTTTACCAAAAAAACTTTAAGATTTTGTTTGGAAAATGAGTAACATAACAAAGCTGATATATTGTTACTTTTGGCATATTGTTTACTCCTTCTTGCTTTCAGTTAATTCCTTAGAAATTTCGGTTTCTTTATAAAATTCTTCACCGATTTTAATTTCGTCGCGTCCGTTCAAAACACGCCAATAATTGCTGTCTCTTAACGAAAAAATACAACCGCAATATTCCTGCTTATAAAATTCTTCAATCTTGGCAATTTCATACATCCGCGCTGCACCACCGCCTTTGCGCCAATTGTAAGTCCAATAAGAAATTCCTTCGTAATTTTTTGCCGCACGAATTCCGCAATCATTAATTTGATCCATATTTTTCCAGCGCGAAATTCCGAGTGAACTGGTAATAATTTTAAAACCATTTTCCGCCGCATAAAGCGCTGTGCGTTCAAAACGCATGTCAAAACATTTAGTGCAACGAACACCACGTTCCGGTTCCCACTCTAAACCCTTGGCGCGCTTGAACCAATCTTGCACATCATAATCAGCATCGATAAATGGAATTTGTAATTTTTCAGCAAAACGCTTATTTTCGTTTTTGCGAATTTCATATTCTTTTTTGGGATGAATATTGGGATTGTAGAAAAAAATTGTCTGCTCAATTCCAGAATCTTTCATGCGTTGCATTAAATCTCCAGCACAAGGCGCACAACAGCTATGCATTAAAACGCGGTTATCAATCGCTTCAGATGGAAGTTGCAGTTTATCGATCATTTTTTAGTTGGTATTTGTTTTAAGCCGGAGTGGACTTGAATATAAGAAAATTTTCTACATTTTTTAAAATCTTAAATCCTAAATCTTAAATCTTAAATTATTTATGCCTGAATTACCGGAAGTTGAAACTGTACGCAAAGGTTTACAAAATTTAGAAGGTAAAAAAGTAAAAAGCGTTTTTCGTTCTGATAAAAAAATGCGCATTGTCTCGACGCTTGATTTAGAAGAATTAAAAAATGCTAAGATCTTAGAAGTCACTCGCCGCGCCCGTTATTTAATCATCAATTTTGATAATAAAAAAAGCCTAATAATTCATTTAGGCATGAGCGGAAAAATCACGCTGCAACATAAATTTAATAAATTAAAGCATGATCATTTTGCATTAGAATTTGCTAATTTATGGCTAATTTTCAACGATCCGCGCCGCTTTGGCTTTATTGATCTCATCGAAAATAAAAATATTAAGAACCATAAAATGCTCTCCAAACTTGGGCCAGAGCCACTTTCTGATGAATTTAATTTAAGTGATTTGAAAGAAAAATTAAGCCGCAAAAAAATGAATATCAAAACCACAATGATGGATAATGAAATTGTTGTCGGAGTTGGAAATATCTATATCAATGAATCGCTTTTTGATTCAAAAATTTCTCCCCTGCGCGACGCTAATTCGCTTTCTGATGCAGAATTAAAAAAACTGATTTCTTCCATTAAAAAAATTATCGCCAATGCCATTGAACTTGGCGGCTCTTCGATTAATGATTATGTTGATGCTAAAGGCGATTTAGGGAATTTTCAAAATAGTTTTAAGGTTTATGGGCGGGAAAATAAAAAATCTTGTGCCAATTCTGAGGGAAATTGTTTGCTTTGTAAAAATTTAATCAGAAAGATAAAACAAAATGGCCGGTCATCCTTTTATTGCGCCCAATGTCAGAAATAATATGAAAAAAATTCTTGCTTTAATTCCGCTTACTTTTTTGATTTTTTCTTGTGCAAAAACGGTGCAAAACATCGTTCCACAAAAAAAAGAACCCGTTGAAATCCGCGTTTCAGAAGATTTCATCCAAGGCAGTGAAGATATTCCGCTTTTATTGGGAATGAATAAAATTTTTGATGATAGTTTAGGCTTCGATTCAAGCTCAGGAAGCATCATGACTTCGAGTTATGAAACTAAAATTGATTTGGAAAGAGTGAAAAATTTTTATCACAAAACTTTACCACAAATGGGTTGGAAACTGGTTTCAAGCGATATTGCAAAATCAAAATTTAAACGTGAGAAAGAAAAGTTGGAAATCGATTTTGTTAATCAGAATGGAAAAGATATTGTGAGATTTTTTCTTTCGTCAGCGGTTTAAATATAAAACTAACAATCATCAACTACTTCCTCACCCTGAACTCGTTTCAAGATTGTATTAGAACTTTTAGCATCTGCTAATTGATAATTCGGCATAATTAAAAAAAATTCCGCAAAACCTTAATCAAAGGTTCAGCCAACCAAACCCTGAAGACATTTCGCTTCAAGCTATTTGTAATCACTACTGTCCAACTAAGAATTAATAAAAAACCGACAACTCCTCGTAAATCAAAGCTTTTGTTGGGTGTAAAAAGTTTTTTTGATCTAGAAAACAATATCTCGAAGTCTTGCTGAGCTTTTTGAGGCATGATTCTTGGGTGCGACCTTGAATCATGCTTCGACAAGCTCAGCATGACTACGATTTTTAATTGAAATAGATTAAAAAATTCTTAATTGGACAGTAGTGATTTTGCAATCCCAAGATACGTCATAAATAGCGGTCGCAGGAAGACTCTGAATCTAGCTCTGGCTCTAAAAAAAAGAGAGTGGGTGAATGGTTTGTGGGAGAGATCTTCATCCTTCACAAATCCAGTGTTTTACAGCTCAATTTTTGAGCCTTCACGAGAGAGGTTTTTATGAAGGAATTTTTTTTCTAATAACAGATCTGGGTTTAGTCCATCAGTTTTTCATTGAAATTTCTCAGCAAACTATTTATCGGCAGTCAAAGCTTTTTGCTAAAGCGACTGAAAGTCAGCCCGATCAATCGAAATAAAATTTTTATGCGCAAAAAAATTACGGAATCAGATTTAATACTTGATAAATACGGCATTAAAAGGCTTCCTGAATTGGATGCTGGGATTACTTCTTTAAATCTGAGTGGCTGCACCAGCCTCACATCCTTACCAGAAAACTTACCAGCTGGGATTACTTCTTTAAATCTGCCTCGCTGCACCAGCCTCACATCCTTACCAGAAAACTTACCAGCTGGGATCCATTATTTAGAACTGTCCAGTTGCAACAGCCTCACATCTTTACCAGAAAACTTACCAGCTGGGATCACTTATTTAAATCTGCACGGTTGCAACAGCCTCACATCTTTACCAGAAAACTTACCAGCTGGGATCACTTATTTAAATCTTCACGGTTCCACCAGCCTCACATCCTTACCAGAAAACTTACCAGCTAGGATCACTGATTTAAGTCTGAGTCGCTGCACCAGCCTCACATCCTTACCAGAAAACTTACCAGCTAGGATTACTAAATTAAGTCTGAGTCGCTGCACCAGCCTCACATCCTTACCAGAAAACTTACCAGCTAGGATTACTAAATTAAGTCTG
>Ga0164294_10002951_pt1 | contig 15209 bp, 12 predicted proteins | sample GEODES005metaG_FD_111479 | JGI IMG/M metagenome (GOLD analysis project Ga0164294, IMG submission 111479) | Oligotrophic lake water microbial communities from Sparkling Lake, Wisconsin, USA - GEODES005 metaG | ecosystem: Environmental > Aquatic > Freshwater > Lake | place: USA: Sparkling Lake...
CCAATTCTAAGGGCTGCTGGCACCTTAAATCCGTTGATGGATCTAAAATAATTGATGCTGTTTGTCACTTCAGAGATAAAGGGGGTCGTTTGACGAAAGGGAATTTAAAGTACGCTAAGGTTTATCAACTTCAAAGAATGAAATTATTTTGAAGAATCAACACTAATGCCAGCTTCTTTACCTGCAGAAACTAACTTTGAAGTTGATAAACCTTAGCTTACTTTATAATCCGTTTCCTGAAGCCACCCCTAGAATGGTTAAAAAAATTCAAAGAAACCATAATCACATTCTCGAATCGAGATGTTAATTTAAACTAGGGGTAACCACAGGAAACGGAAATTATTGTACGTTAAGGATTTAAAATATCCGGTGAAGACTTGATTTTACTATCTCTTGCCCTTTGCTTATCTCTTAATTACAGAGTCATCCCTTGATTGGTTTGAATTTGAAATTCTATCAACCCAAGATTTTTTAGAATCACTACCAATATCCTCAAATTCTTTTGCCTTTTTATCGCCAGAAAATCTTTTGGCTTCATCAGCTACAGAGGTTATACCGACAGCCTTTTCAAGTGTTGATGCAATACTTTTTAACTCTGATTTACCTTCTATTGCTGTCGCGATTATTGGAGGAACAGTCACGAGATTACTTCTTTCTTGGTCTACTTCAAATCTAGTTAAAACTCCAATTCTGCTAAGTGCTTTAGGTGTAGCATCGAAATGAATTCTTTCCGCCTCGCTTGGAACTCTAGTGTTTGGATTACTGACCACGATTTTTTGACAATCTTTAAAATCATTTTCTAATTGTTCAGATAGCCCTGGTAAATGAGGACTTCCAGCAACTATAATAATTACGTCAGAATTTTCTTGTGCCAATCCTCTCTTCACATCTTGAGCCATATCGCCATGAATTTTCTCAGAATGAAAAACCGCTGGACCAAACCAATAAAAATTACCCCAAGTGTCTCCATTTTTAAATCCACCTTTATCATCTCTAACGCCAAGAATTTTTTGAGGATCTCTTTCTTTAGCTTGCTTATCAAAAAGCTCTCTAGCTTCTGGAAAATCAATTTTATTAACAAACTTTTCTCTAAATTGTTCTTGAGTTAAATGGGCATTATCTTCCATTGTCTGCTCGTAAAGTGACATTCTTCCAGCCACATCACCAATTTTATAAAACTTCTCATCTAACAGCCGCTTATTATCTTCAAAATTTTCTGGAATATTTATTAATCCAATTCCGCTTTGCTCTTGAGCTTTATTCGATTGAGTTGGAAATTCAGAAAAAACTTTCGTGCTTAATGGGGTAACTACAGGATTCGGATTATAACGTACGTTAAGCTTTCTAGAGGCAGGTATACCAACGCTGCAGGATTTTCTAAAATGTAATAATTTTTAGATCAAAAACTTTTATTATTTCAAAAATAGAAAATACGTGTTAGCCTTTAATTTGTATGGGTGGAAGTCGGTAATTTTTAAGCTTGAAAAATCCTTAACGTACAATTTTGTCCGTTTCCTGTAGTTACCCCAATCTTCTTTCATAAAGTCTTCCATTGTACTCACAGAACTACAAACATCTGCATAAGCTAACCAGTTATGGGTAAAATTGCACATTTAGGGGAAAATTCCCACGGAATTTTGACCAAACCATTGATTCTACTGATCTGAAGTCACTTTTTCATTTCCAGAAATTGGGTATTTTAAACCTATAAGCTGAAATTAGAGATCATACATTCAACTTATATGCTGAAATCGGATAGTTAGTTTTGATATGTTTTTCCATTGCAAAATTACTTAACTCAACACCTCTGATTGTTACAATCTGATTTTTTGTAACCTGAAATCCTCTTTTTAAGAAAAATGGTTTTGCTGTAATACTTACTTCAGAAAAAATTTTTGAGATATTTTTTTGAAGTGCTTGCTGCTCAATTTCTCTAATTAATGCCGAACCAACACCTTTGCCCTGAAATTGATGATGGATATAAAAACAATCAATGTGACCATTATCTTCAAACTCAGCAAATCCAACAACTTGATCATCAATAGTTGAAACAATTGGCGGCAACTTTTCCCATTTATTTTTCCAGCCCTCCAAATCTAAGCAACTGGCTGGAGCCCAGGCATTAATTTGCTCTTCTGAATAATCGCGAATGTTGATGTTATGAATAGTGTGGTAATAAATTTTTGCTAAAAACTCTGAGTCTCTTTCTTGATATTTTCTGATCTTAACTTGACGCATTTACAAACCTCCAACATACCACTCTGAAGCGGTAGCTAATCCAACTTGTTTTAGAAGTGATTTTTTATGACTATCGTGAGCACCACAAACAACTAAAATTTGAGAAACCATTTGGGTCTTTGCTAATTTTTTTATTTCATCAATTAAATCTTTACCAGTACTACTCCACAATGATTCATCAGAAACACAAAAATCATCAATCATTAAAGTTAATCCAGCATCATAAACTTCTGGAGGAGTAACAACCTTTCCGATTACAAAACCTTCTTTGTTATCGGCAACAAGGGCTATTGCATTTTTTTGCTCAAACAATTCTTCAAACCATTTTGTTTGAATCTTATCCGAATCTTTTGCCATTTTCCAAAATTGTTTTTGTGCTTCGGCGTAACTTTTTCTCTTGTTATGACTTAAAGAAACCATCCACGGAATATCTGATTTTAAGGCTTTGCGCATCATGTTATCTTGTAATTGTTGAGTCGTCTTTACTCTTGCCGGTTGTTTCTAAAATCTCTTTCCACGAGTTTTTTTGCTCAATTAAATCTTCTGCTTCAGCTGATTTTTTTGATGGATATTTTTCACTCCATTTTTGATCTGTTGTTTGATTGCTATCGTTAGAAGCAGTTTGTGTAGAGATTTCTTTTTGTTGATCAAAATAATGAGAAACATCGCGCGGATTTTCTCTGGTCATCATGTCCGCCATTAACTTGTACAAAAGATCTTGATCACGTCCATCGACTTCATTTCCCGGAGTTGCTGGCATTGTTAAGTGCGGAGCATTGTGAGTATTTGGGTCTTTGAAGCGAAATCCATCCAATCCCATATATTTCAAGACATTTTCCTTTCTACTTTCAAAGCTATCTTGAGCTTTAGATTTTGCAGCAGCTTGGCGAATTTCGTCACCTCTTCCTAGAGCGCGAATCTCTTCAAGTGTTTTTATTCTTGGCAATCCCCGAACTATTTTATCTTCTTCTTGTTTTTGTTCGTCCGTTGGTTTTTTGCCCGGATGATAAACTTCCGTCGGTAGTGTTTGATAAACTTTTACGCGATGATCATCAATTGGTACAACGCTTGTGTGATCATGATCAGTTGGCAAAGCTGGCTTTCTTCCACCAATAAAATCTTCTGCTAGTTTATCGTTTGCACCTTCGAATATAACTGTGCTTTGAGATATTCCTGGGCTTGTGGCTGCCATATTTGGACCGTCAAGCCTACGCATTGATTCGACCCCATCTATTATCGTTTTTTCCGCAATTCCTAAATCGCGCATTATTGCAACTAGGGCGTTGGTTTGACAATTTGCAATTACGCTTCCCAGACTTGCGTTGTAACTTCTTGCTTTGGAAAGATTTTGAACAATTTCTTGATCTAATAAAGGAGTGCCGTGGCCATCTGGTGTAATGCCATTTTCAGTAATTAATGGTCCATAAATTAATCTTGCCTGTTCTTTGGTATAAGGCGTTGTGAAGCCTTCTGGATTTGCGTTGTGGCTTCTTATTAAATCCATATTTGGTTGGCCAACTTCTTCATTTACCGTTACCAAGTATTGCCTTCCTGCTTCTGGTAAATCACCTTTTCTTACGCCTCTCTCAAACACTTTTGCTTCAGAAATTACATATTTTTGAACTTCTTGTTCTGAGCTTACCGCAAGATTTGTTAGATTGGTTGGACCATTGCCTGGATTGATAACAATAAATGGTTGAGTCCTGTCGAGACCTTCTTCGCTCCAGATTTTGTCTGTATCTAAGGCAGTTAGAGTTGGAGTTAAATTTTCATCGAATGTAACTTTAAAAAAAGTTTTTGTATTTTTTTTAAGATCCGACAAATCATCTTGTTTAATGAGGTCTAATCCTTCTCCACCGTTGATTGCAATTAGATTAGAAAGACTAATTGATTCAAAAATTTTTGTAAATTTTGTTAGATCTTTAGATGTTATTGCTTCGTCAATTTCTTGTGAAGTAACTTCCGTCACACCAGTTAAAAAGTTTTTAAAGTTTTGGGAATCTCTACCTGTAGAAAATTTTTCTAAACAAGCCTGAGCAATTAGCGGAAGATATTTATCGCGAAGAATTTCGATTGGAGAGCTGGTAATACTAGCCCCAGATTTCTCTCTTTTTGTTTTTGATGGTAGTTTATTAGTAGCTAAATCAAGTGCATCAATAGTGGCGCTTATATCCACATGCGCAAAAGACTCTGGCGATCTTTTAGATTGAGATTCTTGATTTATAACTTCTGTTAACCTTTCTGGAATTATTGCCCCGTTTGTATTTTTATCAAAATCAAACCCAACTATCTCGCCACCTTCAATAAGTTTATTATTTTCATCATGTACCGCTTTAGCTGTTGGGTCTGTTAATGGCTTCTCCCTATAAACTTCGTTACCTGTAACAACAATTGTCTTTGAATTTGCAAATTCAGGAAGCTGTTGTTTTAAACCAGAAACGTGAGGATTTCCGGTAATCGCTATTACCACATCTGGAATCGATTTACCACTTAGCTCCCTTCTAATATCATCTGCCATTGTTTGATGAACTAATCGGTAGTTTAACACGCCGCCCAGTAAATCGTGATAACCACTTGCCCTACTAAAATCTAGAGTCCTTTCAATTTCGATTGGATAATCCTTTTTAATTTTAAGCGGATAAAGATTAAATCTAGGTGGACTTCCAGTATCAAACGACCATCGGTCTTTAACATCATTTAGAAACGCATCCGTAGGATTACTTGAGACCGATGGATTGTTATACTCTGAGATATGTCTTACTAATGCAGTGTAATTTTCTGGCGATGCTGCAACTTCAGGGTTAGATAAGTCATCCAGTAGAGATCCAATATTTTTTTCATTTTGTGGATCTAGTGTCTTTATAATAGACGAGCGCATTTCCTGATATCTATCATTATGGTCGCGATCACCATCTATACGCAAATCTTTTAACTGTTGCACCAAATTACTTACTCGGCTTGCAAAATGACCACTTTCTTGCTCTGGATGAACATAATTTCTCTCAACAGCTTTTAAAAATCCATTTATATTGCCTGTGCAGTTATTGTTAGCACACCAGGTGTCTATATGCGTTAATAGTAATTCTTTATCTTCGCTGGTTATTTTTTCTGCTGGATCAGACAACCTGTTTAATAAAGGCTCAACAGTACTTGACATACCAGAAGTTTCGAATGTCTCGCTGATGGATTGAAGTACCCTTACTCTATCATCCCCATCTAATTTTTCTAATTGTTCTACTAATTGATTTTGTTGACCAAGTTTATCCCAATAATAAGGTCCTTTTGCAATTTCTCCTTTTTCAAGGTCGTCTTCCAGGATTTGTAGCATTAAAGGATTATCAATGGTTCCTTGTGCTCTATAATGATTTAAATACGTCTTTGGCGGTTCCTGTTTTTATTTCATCTGGAAGCTCTGTCCAAGCTTTTGGTACCAGATTACACCATCTTTGTTTAACATTTCCCATCGGAACCATTCTTTGGCCATTTGGACCTATGCTGTCTAAAAACTCTGTAGTTTGCCTGTGATCTTCTTCTGATGGAACGCCTCCTTTCGATGGAACGTTCCACAACCCCTTTAATTGTGTCTCAATAGGAATTGGATTACCGTCCATTCCGCCACCAGAAAGCCAATTAACCCTATATTACTGAGTTCCGATTTCTGAAAAAGCTTTTACGGACAAACCTTCACTTTCACATTTTTCAATGAGCTGTTTTAGCAAGGAAGAATAAGTCATGTCAATATGCTCCCTTTCAGCAACATAAATTACTAGCGGAGAACTATTACTATCAACAGCAGATCTTTGTGAAATTTCTGTCGAACTTTGAAATTCGGATGGAAGCGGTTTTCTCATAACTTAACGTGTCATTAATAAAAATTACTTGACCTCTAGCCATCGATAAAGACTGGCTCTTGAGATATTTAGCGTTTTACAAATTTCTTTGATCTCAATTGTTTTATCGGCATACATTTTTTTGGCAGTTTTAATTCTTGGATCATCGGCAGTAATTGGTCTCCTTCCTCCGAGCTTTCCTCTTGCTCTTGCCGCTGATAATCCAGCTTTCGTTCTTTCCTGAATAAGTCTTTTTTCAAATTGGGCTAATGAAGAAAAGATATTGAAGATCAGCTCTCCTGAAGCTGTTGTGGTATCAATTGCTCCATCGCAAATTGATTTGAATGAGATTTTATCCTCTATCAAAGATATCAAGTGAGGCATTGATCCGCCTAATCTATCAAGCCTCCACACAATTAAGGTGTCGCCTTCTTTCATGGAGCTTAGGCATTTTTGCAATCCCGGTCTTTCTGTTTTTGATCCCGAAGCCTTATCAACAAAAATATTTTTCTGCAAACATCCAGCTGCCTTTAGTGCATCAAGCTGAAGATTTAATTCTTGTTCAATGGTGCTCACTCGAGCGTAACCAAATTTCATTTTTTGATTTTTTTGTCCTTCAAAGAATTTTTAACAAAAAGTCTTATTAACTGGCTCACTATTGAGAAAACAATGCAAAGAATAACAAGACAAGTGTTTAATACAAATGCCCGTGGTTAAAATCAGCTTTGGCAATTTTTGATAACTCGTCTTGTTAAACGTTCGTTTGATGAGACAAGAATTTTTCTAATTTAATAATTCTAACTCATTGTCATGAGCACCCACATTAAAATTCTTGGTCAGCAGGATATTCAAGATTTTGATGCTGTTCCAGAATTAAACGGAGAAGATCGTAAAAAATTCTTTTACATACCGATATGGGCAAAAGAAATTTTAGAGAATCTCAGAACTCCAGTTAACAAGGTTGGGTTCATCCTTCAGCTTGGTTACTTTAAAGCGGATAACAAGTTTTTCTCTAGCAAATCATTCAATCCAAAAGATGTAGAGTTTGTTTCTGAAAAATTACAAATACCTCTTTCTAGCACCGACCTATCAGGCTATCTTGGCAGTACTTCCGAAAGACATCAGGAAATTATCTTGAATAATTTGGGTTGGAGCAAATTTGATGAAGGTGCCAAAAATATATTGGCCCAAGAAGCGGCCATACTCTGCTCCAAGCAGACCAAACCAAGATTGATGTTTATTTCTTTGGTTGAATTTCTTCGATATAAAAAAATCGAAGTACCCACATACTACGCGATCTCTGAAATCATTACTCAAAGCCTTCAAGATTTTGAAAAAAATCTGATTACTTTGTTGAGGCAGAATCTTGAAGAGGAAGATCAACAAATCCTTGATGAGTTGCTGGCAGAAGATGAATACACCGATGAAGAAAAACAAAATTTGCAGCTCAAAAGATACAAGTTAACTCAACTCAAAAAAAGCCACCAATCTGTCAGGCCACTTAAAATTAAAGAAAATATCAATGACCTAAAGTCATTCCACAGCATCTTCCATCAGCTTCAACCAGTCATTGGACGGCTAGGATTATCTTCTGAGATAATTCAATATTACGCTCAAATCGTGATCAAATCCAAGATTTTTCAAATGCATCAAAGAGAGGAAAAAGGCATCTTTTTCTTTTAGCTTTCGTTGTTCATCAGTTTTATCAGCTTAACGATCTTCTAATTGAGATATTGGTGCAGTCAGTTTTTTCAACAATTGCCAGCAGCGTTCGTGAGAACAAAGAAAATTTCTATGAGGAACGCCAGTCTAGACATCAGATGATTGGTGACCTCTCCAATAAGCTAGAAAAATATATTCAGATTTTAGAGCAGATTGAAATAACAATTCAGGACGAACATCTATCAAGCGAAGATAAGATTTGCACAATCAAGCAGCTGCTACCCAACACTCAAAAGCAGGAATATAATTTTCTTCATGAGGAGTTGAAGCGCTTAAGTAAAGAGTCTGGCTACATCGCAAAGAACGATGATTATTACGCTATTATAGAATCAAAATCTGTTAAGCTTCAAAATCGAGCTTCTGATGTTGTCAAATATCTCGAGTTTGATGAAGCCGCTTCCAATCAACAGCTTATTGAAGCCATCAATTATTATAAGTATAAGGACGGTGCTTTAGTTAACCCGCCATTGGATTTTCTTGATGCAAACGAACAGCCAAGAATTTTTGATCAAAACGAAAAATTGCGCATATCGCTTTACAAAACTCTGCTTTTTGAACAAGTGGCTTCTGGCATTAAATCAGGAGCTTTAAATCTGCTCCACTCTTACAAATATAAAGCATTCGAGACCTACCTTATTTCGCAAAATGTTTGGCAACATGGGCGAGAAGAATTGCTGAACAAGGCGGGTTTGCTGAAGTTCAAAGAATTTGTAAATTTAGAATCCGAATTATCAAAAGCTGTTAAATCTCAGTTCAAAATAACAAATAAAAAGCTGACAAATGGAGAAAATTCTCACGCCTCTATTGCTGAAATCAGTGGTAAGTTAAAGCTTCAAACTCCGCCGGAAGAAAAAGCAATATTGGAAGCTTCTATTGATCTCTTTCCAAAGGATCATTTTGTCTCTCTATTTGAAATATTGTCGACAATCGACGGACTTTGCCAGTTCACAGATTCTTTGGAACATTGGCAGGTTAAATACAATCGAGACAAGCCTTCTGAACAAACATTCTTTGCAGGAATTATTGGCTACGGCTGCAATCTTGGAATTCGCAAAGTGTCCAGAATCTCTCGCAACGTCAATCCTCATGAATTAGAAAATACCGTTAATTGGTACTTTACTCACGAAAATCTTATTCGGGCTAATGATAAGATTCTGGCTATGGTAGAACAGCTTCAACTGCCAAAATTATTTCAGAGAAATAAGGAGGTCATGCATACCAGTAGCGATGGACAGAAATTTAATATTAGCGTCGAATCATTGAATGCGAGTTACTCGTATAAATATTTTGGAAAAGGCAAAGGAGTAAGCGTCTACAGTTTTATTGATGAATGTCACCGCTTGTTTTATTTAACGGTGATTAACTCGTCAGAGCGTGAAGCGGCATATGTGATCGATGGATTGCTTCATAATGATGTAGTGCAAAGTGACATTCACTCTACCGACACTCATGGCTACAGTGAAATTATTTTTGCCGTTACTAATTTGCTTGGAATTTCTTTTGTTCCACGCATTAAAGATTTCCGCGATCAAAATTTATATTCTTTTGACGCGGTTTCTGATATGAAAAATCTCGGCTACAAGATTTTGCCAGCCGGAAAGGTTAACACCAAAATCATTGAAGAGCAGTGGGATGATATTTTGCGCTTGGTTGCAACAATTAAACTTAAAGAATCTTCTGCATCTCAACTTTTTCGTAGACTTAGCTCATATTCTAGACAACATCCACTTTATCGCGCCCTGAAAGAATTTGGCAGAATCATCAAGACACTCTTTCTGCTTAGATATATTGATGATCTGGAGCTCAGACAATCAATTGAGAAGCAACTCAACAAACTGGAAAGTTCAAACAAATTTGCCAAAGCGGTTTTTTATGGAAATAATCAAGAGTTCCAACAATCAGCCAAAGATGAGCAGCTGATCGCTGATGGCTGCAAAAGACTGATCGAGAATTCAATCATCTGCTGGAATTATCTCTATCTCTCGCAAAAAGTGATTGATACCAAAACTGAGAAGGAAAAACAAAATCTGCTAGAAGCTATAAAAAGCGGTTCGGTAGTCGCTTGGCAACATGTTAACTTGCAGGGAGAATATGATTTTTCTGACGAGATTTTAAAAAATTCTATTAAGTTTCAGCTTCCGGAATTAATGGAGTTAAAGATAACATGATGCGAGTTTCGAGAAAAAACCCGCATTTCTGGAAATGAAAAAGTGACTTACGACCAGTAGAATCAATAGTTTTGTCAAAATCCTATGGGGATTTTCCCCTAAATATGCAGTTTCACCCAATATTTCTGAAATTTTTTCATTTTTATCGCAAATTAATTTTTTTATTCTTCCCTAAATGCCCTGTAAGCTGAATCAGAAATCGGCGTAAACATATAAGAAATCAGCGATCTTGATCCGGTTATAATAAAGACTTGCGCTGGCATTCCTGGATAAAGTTCAACTTTGCTTTTTAGTTTTTCGATATCTTTTTTGCTGATGCTTACACGAGCCAAGAAATATGATTCTCTGGTTTGTTCATTGGTTATAATATCTGGCGAAACGTTGATTACTTCACCATTAATTTTTGGAACTTTTTTGCCCTTATAAGCAGTGAGAGAAACTTTAGCTTTCAGACCGACAGCAACATTATCAATGTCTTGTGGTTTAATTTTTGCTTCAACAATCAACTCTTCATGCTGAGGAACAATACTCATCATTTCTCCACCAGGCGGCACAACGGAGCCGATGGTGTGATACTTGATATTCATCACTTTCCCGGTATTTGGCGAGGTTACAGATGATCTTTTTAAGACATCTTTTGAAGCGGCCAATTGATTGTAAAGACCAACAATCTCCATGTCGCTTTCTTTAATTTCTTTAAGTGTTTCGGAAAGATCATCATTTTTGTAATTGGTTACTTGTAGCCTTGCTACCTCTACCTGTTCATCGGTTTCGGCAATTGATTTTTGTAAATCTAACTCACGCAAAACTGGCAAATTATCTTCGTCAACCAGCGGCTTAATTAGGTTCAATTCTCTTTGAAATAGTTTTAGTCTGGTTTCAGCAGATTTTAATTTCTTCTCCAAAACTTTTATCTCGCCCGATCTCTTATCTTTTTTTGCTTTAAAAAGTCGCAATTGATTGTTGGCGATTTCCTGCAACTTGTCATTATCACTTGGCGATAATTCTCCTACTTCAGAAAAAAAATCAGTTAAATTCAAAGTCTGTTTATTTTCTTTTTCAGCTTTAAGCCTTTCCTTTTGTAGCTGCATTGTCCACAGCCTTTCCTTCAAAATCTGCTGCTCGGTTTTTGCTTTGATATCATGAAGATAAAGCAAAACATCTCCCTCATTTACCATTTGCCCTTCTTTTACCAAAATCTGATCGATAATTCCACCCTCTAAATGCTGAATAGTTTTGCGGTTAAAATCCAAAACTATCATCCCTTCCGCAATTGACGCTGATTGAATTGGCAAGAATGCTGCCCAGCCGAGAAAAAGAACGGCAAAAATGATCAAGGCTTTCACCCCATGATTAATCGCCGCTTCTGCTATTTTTGCTTTTGGTTTTAAATCTATTTTTCCTAGTATCATGCCGCTTTCGAAAGAATTGAATTTGCAGCATCAAATGCTTTTACTTCACCATCTCTAAACACCATCACCTTATCACAAATTGACATAACCGAAGTGCGATGAGTAATAACGATGGTCGTAATTTTATTTTCCTTAGCGCGAAGAATAGCGTTGTTTAAAGCAGCTTCACCTTCGGTATCGAGATTGGAATTTGGCTCATCAAGCACTACAAATTTAACGTCACCAAAGTAAGCTCTGGCCAAGGCAATTCTTTGTTTTTGTCCCGCTGATAAATTGCTGGCATCCTTCTCAATTGGCATTTCGTAGCCCTGTGGTAGAGATAAAATAATATCATGCACATCGCAGAATTTTGCTGCTTTGATGATTTCATCATCTTTGGCATTCTTATCCATTCTGGCGATATTATGCTTCACCAAGCCTTTGAACAGCTCAACATCTTGTGGCAAATAACCAATATGTTTGCCAATTTTTTCTAAATCCTGCTCAAAAAGATTGGCGCCATCAATTTTTACTATTCCTGAATTTGGCTTTAGAACTCCAACTAAAAGACGAGCTAAAGTTGTTTTGCCGCTTCCTGTTGGGCCAATAATGCCAATAACTTCGCCTTGTCCTATTTTGAATGAAACCCCTTTGATTAGAAGACGATCAGATTTTTCTGGTTTGTAAACCAACTTATCGACAATGATTTCGCCTTGTGGAGTTGGTAGTTCAATTTTTCCTTTATCTTCGATGTAATTTTTAAGCGATTCGTTTAAGCGTAAATAGGCCGACTTGGTTGTCTTGAGCGATTTCCACAAACCAATTGCTGAATCAAATGGAGCAAGTGCTTTTCCAGCCAGAATTGAAGTGGCAATAATTCCGCCGGAAGACATTTTGTTGTACATTACTAAAATTGCACTTGAGGCCATAGTGATGGTTTGCAGTGCCATTCTCAGGGTTTTAGAAATTGAAGAAATTCGGTTGCTAATCGTTGCCAGATCAGCTGAAGCTTTACGAAGCTCATCATTGCCGCTTTGCCAATTGCCACGGACATTCCCCTTCATTCCCATAGCATTTATCACTTCAGAGTTTGAAGAAATAATCTCAAAATCCCTCATCACCTCAGCCTGCATCTGATTGGTTTTGTCGATTAATTCTTTGGTATATTTTTCATTGAGATAGGCAATCTTCAACATAATAAGCCCGCCAACAACGGTGATGAGACCATTAATCGGATGAATGAAAAAAATCATAATCAAATAAACAACGGCGAATGGAGCATCAAAAAGTGTTGCCAGATTTGGACCAGAAATAAAACCTTTAATGGTTTGCAAATCGCGCATGTTCTGGCTGCTGATATTTTTGTTTGAGCCTTGTGTTTCAATGCTACTGTTGAATAAAACCGGTGAGAGCTTTTCATCAAGCCAATTAGAAACGTGCAAAAATATCGTTGATCTAACCTGAGTGAGAATTCCAAGAAAAGCTAAGAAAGCTAAAACGATGATGGTAAGATAAAGCAAAGTTTCAAAGCTGTTGCTGCTCAAAACCCGATCCAAAACCTGCATCGAATAAATTGAAGAAGCCAAAGTAAAAATGCTGATGAAGAAGCTGAAAAGCAGACAGAACCAGAAAGCCCGTTTGCAGGAATCTAGTGCGGTTTTGATAATTTTTTGCGGTTGGTTATGCATCTCTATATTTCCCCCAAAAAATATTTGATCTTGTAGTGAGTGATCACCAAATCCGTTTGGGAATCGATGTAGTTTATTTTTCTATCGTTGGCTTCAATCTTGGCACGGATTACTTCAATCGGGTCTTCAACTTTTGATTTTGATCTTTTATTAAAAATTTCGGCACGGTCTTTTGCCATTTCAAAAAGTTTTTTATTGGTTTTATTCATCTCGGAGAAGAAGCGATATTCTTCAAGTGTCTGTTTTACTTCTTTGATTACGCCATCTTTAGTAATTTCGTATTCCTCCATTGCCGCATCCTTATCATATCCAGCTTTGCTGACATTGGCATATTCCACGCCTTTCTGAAAAATTGGCACTGAAACATTCAAGAAAACTGATTGTGAGTTGAGGTCTTGGTTGTTGAGGTAAACCACTTTGTCCTGTTTGCTGGCTGACGCAACTACTGAAACTTTTGGAAGGAAGTTTGATTTTTCAGCATTATAAGCAGCTTTGGAGGCAAGATAGCTGTAATGGTAAGACTTGATGCTGTGGTTATTAGCAAGTTCGGATTCCAGAACTTTATCTTTACTGAATTCTTCTTCGGCAATTTCCGGCTTGATGAGATTATCATGCAACTCACCAATCACATTCTGATAATCGAATTTTGCTTTGTTAAGCCTGTTTAAAGCATCGAGGTATTTTTCTTCGGTAAGTGAAGTTTCATAAGTGAATTTGATGATGTCAGCTTTATCAATGATTCTGACGTCTTTTCTGCGCTTGACTAGTTCAAGGAATTTTTTCCCCAATTGCTTATTTTCTTCCTGTAGTTTGATTAGCTCCTGATAACGAAAAAGATTACAGTAGCTCTGTACTGCAGCAAAAGAAATTTCCTGAATCTTGTCTGAGGTTTTGGCATTACCGGATTTTATTTTGTAATTGGCTTCGTGATATTTGGAAACGGAATGCAGCCCATCAAAGATTGGCTGTTCAAGTTTTATTTCCTGAGTCGTCTGCTTGGTTGAACGATCATAAGTTTGCCCCTGATAATAACTGTTTCTTTGTCCATAGGAGGCATTGGCACTAACATTTGGTAAAAATTCTGCAATCGCCTTGGTTTTTTCAGTTTTGACTGAATTAAGCCTGATTTGCTCTAGCTTGATATTGCGATTGTTTGCTTGGGCGGTATCAATGGCATCTCTTAAATTTGTTGCAGACGCTTCTCTACCGCATGTTAGAGCCAGATAAAAAATTGTCATAAAGATCCATAAACAACGATGCATAAGTATTGAAAATTTTCACTAAAAAGCAAAGTCGTTATTATCTAAATGAATCTCTCCAGCCAATTTAACAGCAAAGTTTGAATGTTGATCATCAATGATGGTATTGCCACCTTCAAAATGATAATCAATTCCATGAGCAGAAAGATTGTTTCCATGACCTTCGGCTACAGAATCAAAGCCAAGATTAGACAGATTGATCTTATCCTCTCCTTTGATGAAATCTAAAATGAGGTCACTTTCACTTGTGGTTGAATCTGATAAATCTTTGAAGATAAATTGATCATTACCAATTCCGCCAAGCAGAACATCCGCACCTTTTCCGCCAATGATCAGATCATTGCCAGCTCCTGCCTTTATGGTATCAATTCCATTATTGCCGTAGATTTCATCATTTAACGCTGACCCGTTTAAACTATCGTTCTTGGTGCTGCCGTTAATTACATTACTTGTGATATTGAGACTGAAAGTTTGAGCGGCATCTAAAGATCCGTCACTTGCAATTACCTTAACAGATAGGGTGGAAGCAGCTCCTGAAGGAGAAGTGCCATTAAAGCTCTTAGTCGCTGCATCAAATTTTAGCCACGAAGGAAGATCGGAGTTATCTGCTAATTTGGCGCTGTAGGTCAAATTATCCTTATCAACATCGCTAAATGAGGTTGCTGGTAAAGTATAAGAGAAGAGATTTCCAGCTTTTACTGATTGATTAGCTATTTTTGTTACAGCAATTGGTGCATCATTTACCGCATCAACAGTTAGACTGATAGTAGCTTTGTTAGATAAGGCTCCAGCACTGTCTTTGATTTGATAAGTTATTGTATCAGCGCCGTTATAATCTTTGTTCGCAGTGTAGATGATAGCGTTGTTTACTGCGTCTTTAACAATTTTTCCTTTAGCTGGATTGGTAAATACA
>Ga0164294_10002954_pt1 | contig 15204 bp, 13 predicted proteins | sample GEODES005metaG_FD_111479 | JGI IMG/M metagenome (GOLD analysis project Ga0164294, IMG submission 111479) | Oligotrophic lake water microbial communities from Sparkling Lake, Wisconsin, USA - GEODES005 metaG | ecosystem: Environmental > Aquatic > Freshwater > Lake | place: USA: Sparkling Lake...
AATCTTTGGTCCGAAGACATCATACGGTATTAGCAGTAATTTCTCACTGTTATTCCGTACCTAAGGGCAGATTCCCACGCGTTACGCACCCGTGCGCCACTAACCCCTAGGGGTTCGTTCGACTTGCATGTGTTAGGCATGCCGCCAGCGTTCGTTCTGAGCCAGGATCAAACTCTCAAGTTCATGCAACCAGCTGCTACGGGGAAAACCGTTTGCAACTGACTGTTGTTCAGGAGCTTATTCTGTTCACAAGATCACTAACGTAACCGGCAAAAAGCCGGTGTGCTATGTGGTATTGAGACATATAAGCTTCGGTTTAACCACGGCACTCGGAACCTGAAATCCCGAACCGTGGACCGCCGCCCACATGTCCCTTCATTTTAACCTACGATGAGAAAGAGCGACACCGAACATTCCCCTGGCGAACCAGGTTCCTGACCGGTGTCATTTTCGAGGTCGGCGGCGAACGCTTTGCTCAGGTCCAGTGGACCGGGGCGGTGGGTTCGTCGTCGGCGACGGAGGCGGCTTATGGTCCGCTCGAAAGTTCCCGTCAACAACTTTTTTTCCGGCGCTTCCGAATGACTTCGGAAGCTTGAAATTCCCGGCACCGCAACGATTGTCTTCCCACTTTTTGGGTGGGTCAAAGTGACCGTTGCTGTTGTCTTGGCTGCCTGGGGAGCGTCGCTCGGAAGCGGCGTCCCCGTTGGCCGGGAGCGCTCCTCTATGGGCGACCCACCGGCCTTGCAAGCGCTTTTTTGCGAGATCGTGTAATTTTCTGTCCGCTCCTTGGAAGAAGTGAACCTTATCCACAGGGCGCCTAGGGTGACTGGCGTCAAGACATCGGGGCAAGCCCGGCAGAATCAGTCCACCCCGATGCCCGAATCCGGCAGAATCGCCTCCACAGTCGCCGCTTGGTAGCTTCAGACCTTGCGCAGAATCGGGCTTGCCGCCGAATCAATCGATCAGACGTGCCCGCATCAGCTGGCAATATAATGCTTCAGCGTTTCGGCTTCGGCCTCGGCGTCCTCGATTCGGCGCTTCACGAGATCACCGATTGAAACGAGGCCGAGCAGCCGGCCATCCTCGACCACCGGCAGATGGCGGAATCGGCGGTCGGTCATGATCGACATGGCATCGCACACGTTCATGCGCGCATCGGCCGTGATCACCGGCGCCGTCATAAGATCAGCGGCGGTGGCATCGTGCACGCCCTTCCCGTGCAGGTGCATGCAGCGGCAGATGTCACGCTCGCTCACCAGTCCGGCAATGACATCACCATCCATCACCAGCACAGCGCCGATGCGATGTTCATGAAGCAGGGCAACAATGTGGGTGATCGGCGTATCGCGGCCGACTGTGACAAGCGGCTTCTTGCCGACGAGAATCGAACCGAGCATGATTCGCCTCCCAATAAGGGCGCCGCATTGGCGCCGCGGGTGGCAATCATGCGCCCATCACCACCGGAAGGCAAAATACAATGAATGGCCCAGGCCCCAACCCTTCCGATTCGGCTGTCACCAGCGCTGCCTGGGTGCCGTTCTGGCGCCTGATGCGCATCGTGGCGCTGTGTGCGCTGCTGGCCGTACTGGCCGCGCTGAGCTGGCTGCAGGCCACAGGTGCGCCACAGCGATGGGAATTGTGGCTGGCTGTGGCCGGCGGCGTTGGCGGCTCTGTGTTGCTGTCAGGCGCGCTGATGGGCCTGGTGTTCGTCTCCAATCGCTCCGGCCACGACGACAGCGTGGGCCGGGGCGACTAGGGGCGGGCGTCAATCAGCCGATTCGGTTTCCGCTGCCGGCTTGCGGGTGCGGCGGCGCACGGGCTTTTCAGTCGGAGCAGCTTCGGCGGCGACGGATTCGGCTGGAACCGGAGCTGCCGGGGCTTCCTCCGCATCGCGACGCACGCTCAGGCGACGGCCCTCGCCGCGGGAAACGGGGGGAGGCAGCGCCTGCAGAAACGATTCGCGGTCATCAATCGCCGGTGCATCAGTCGAATCCTGATCCCGCGGCTGCTCTGACCGTTCCGGCCGGCGATCACGGCGATCACGCTGCCAGTCACGGCGGCTGCCGTCGCCACCTCGATCTTCACGGGGCCGATCTTCACGCGGGCGCTCGTCACGGGGACGATCTTCACGCGGACGTTCGTCACGGGGACGGTCATCGCGAGGGCGATCATCACGGGGACGTTCGTCACGCGGACGATCATCACGGGGCCGGTCGTCGCGGGTGCGGCCATCACGGTTGCGATCATCCCGGCGACCACGCTCACGGTCATCGCGGGGGCGATCATCACGCGGCCGGTCATCGCGGGCGCGCTCATCTCGGCGTTGATCGCCGTCATCACCGCGATCGTCGTCGCTCTCGGCATTGCCGCTGTCGCCGTCCACACCGTCATCATCATAGCCGTCACGGCCATTGCGGCCTTCGGGCTGGCGATCACGATGGTCGCCCAGGATGCGGAAATAATGTTCGGCATATTGCAGATAATATTCTGCCGTCACCCGATCGCCGGCCTGTTGGGCATCACGCGCCAGGGCACGATATTTTTCCAGCAGCTGGGTGGCATTGCCCCGCTGGCGGTTATCAAGCCGGGCGCCGTAATTGTTGCCGCCAGCCATTTGTTGCGGGCGCGGGCCGGTATTGCCGCCTCCACGCCGCCGCCGCTGGTTGTTCCTGATCAAGATCGTTGTCCCCGTTGACTGGCCATATCGCGGCGGCTGTTGGGTGTAATCATGCCCTTCGCGCGGTTCGGACGCCGGGGGCCAACAGGCCCATCCGCGACCGGACTTGCCCTTTGCTGGCGTACCGGCTGATGCTGCGCGAGAGGCAGCCCGCCGCTTTCCTGCTGCGGCTACCTAAATGCGCCTTAGCCGGGCAAATCCCATCCGCCAAGGGAAAAACGACGCAGGCCTCTCAACGTGCCATCTTGGGCGCCATGCCAGCCATCAACTGGAAGCAGGCTTCCGGGTCCTGCCGCTTCAGGCCGAGCAACTGCATTTCGGCCGCGCCGTCCCGGCCGACGGGAATTTCGGGCACATTGCCCGTGATCCCGGCGATGATCTGCGCGGCTGCCTCGTGGATGGTAATGCCGGCATCAACCGGATCCTCGCCATCACCCTTCTGGCTGCCATCACCGCGCAAGGCGTTCTTGCCGATGCCGGTGGCGACAAAGCCGGGGGTGAGCACGTGCACCTGCACGCCATATTGGGCGATCTCGGCCCTGAGCGCGTCGGACCAGCCGACCAGCGCATGTTTGGCAGCACAATAACCGGTGCGCAGCGGCGAGCCGACCTTGCCGGCGACCGAAGCGTTGTTGATGATTCGCCCCGAGCCGCGCTGCACCATGGCCGGCAGCACCAACTGAGTCAGCCGCAGCGGCGCGAAGAAGTCCACCTCCATCAGAGTGCGGTAAACCGGAAATTCGGTATCGAGCGCCAGGCTGCGTTGCGAAATGCCGGCATTGTTCACCAGCCAATCGACACCGCCGGTCGCCGCCGCCACCCGCGCGGCAATGGCCGGCAGCGAATCAAGGTCGGTCACTTCAAACGCCTCGACAATGCTGCCGGGGCATTGGGCGGCCACCTCTTCCAGCGCCGCTTGGTTACGCCCCGACAGCACCAGCCGCGCGCCCTTTGCCGCCAGCGCCAGCGCCAGCCCCTTGCCGATCCCGGCCGAAGCGCCGGTGATCCAGATGGCCTTGCCTGCAACATCGCTCATTGGAAATAACTCCAGCCGGCGGCCGGCACGCCGATCAACATCGGGTGGGCCCACAAGAACAAGAACCACAACAGCAGCCCGCCCAGCACCGGCACCAGACCGGGCCAGATCGCGCTCCATGGTTGGCGGCCGGCCACGATGGCCAGAAACGGAAAATGCGAGGTGCGCGCCATGTGGGCGGCATAGGCGGGGTTCTGCGCCTTCTTCTTGCCATCCTGCATGGCCGTGCCGAACAGTGCCAGCACGCCCACCCCGCTGGCCAGCACGATGGTGCGCGGATCAGCGGTCATCATGATGTGCACGCCGGCCCAGATCGCCATGCTCCACATCATCGGGTGGCGGGTGATGCGCTGCAGGCCCTTGGGTTCACCCTTCACGCCGGGCATCATCGCCGGGTTGGGCGCGCTCACCGATCCCACGAAGAAGATGCAAGCCACCAGCATCGCCGCCAGCGCCGGGATGTAAGCGCCTGCCGGCGTATCCCACAGCCGTTCCTTGGGCGTCTCGCGCCACAACTGCACGGCGCTGCCAAAACTGGCCAGCGCCACCAGCGAATAGACGACGGCGAAGCCCTTCTCCCCCAGCCGCGCCACCAGCGGGCCACGCAGGGGGTGCGACAGCAATTCGTGACTGACCACGAACATGCCCACCAGCAGCGCCAGCAACATCAGATCCGACACGGGGTTCTCCCTTCAGGCGCTAGCCAGCGCAGCGATATTGCAGCGGCGGACGCGGCGGGCCAAGCGCTTTGTGAACAGCGGTCTCCGCTCACTTCACGCCGTGCATCAGCTTCTTGATCAAGGGCGAGATCAGCAGCAGCACGCCGCCAATCGCCGCCGAAGCGAGGCCGATGGTTTCGAACACGCCGGCATAAGTATCGAGGCTGACCTTGAGATTGGTCACCTGCCCGCCCACCGTCTCAACGCTGGCCACCTGCGCCACCAGGCCACCCACATATTGCGCGCAGGCGATGGAGACGAACCACAGGCCCATCATCAGGCCGACGATACGGGCGATGGAAAGCTTGGTGACCATCGACAGACCAACCGGCGAGATCATCAGTTCGGCCATGGAGTGGATGAGATAGAGGCCCGCCAACCACCAGATGCCCACCTTGAAATCATCGCCGGCAAATTGCGTGCCCCACACCAGGAACAGGAAGCCGCCGCCAACGCCGGCCAGCGCCATGCCGAACTTGACCGGAATGCCCGGTTCCAGCCCGCGCCGGCCCAGCGCCTGCCACAACAGGCTGAACAGCGGCGCCAGCATGACGATGAAGATGGCGTTGAAGAACTGGGTCTGCCCCGGCGAGATTTCAAACAGGCCAAAGATCGACAGATCGGTGTTGCGCGCGGCAAACAGCGTCAGGCTGGAACCCGCCTGTTCGAACAGCGTCCAGAACACGACGTTGAACACGATCAGGATGATGGCTGCCAGCATCATCTGCCATTCGGCGCGGTTGCCATAGACGATCGACCAGATCGGGATCAGCACCACGCAGGCCAGGAAAGTGGCAAACAGCACCTTGCCCAGTATCGGCAGACCCATCAGATAACCCATGAAGCCTGCGCCTTCCACCGGCGGCGGCGCCGCCATCAGGTTGGTGAACAGGAACCACACCAAAGGCACGAAGGCGATGGCACCCAGATAGATTGGAATGTCACGATTGGGTGCGCCAACCGGTGGCTCGCCATAGCCTTCAAGCTTCGGCCCGGCGAACTGGATCAGATACCAGCTTAGCGCCATGCCCAGCGCCGCCAGCAGGAAGCCCGCCCACCAGCCATAGGCATCGGCGAGGAACGGACAGGCCAGCTGGCTGCCAAGCGATCCCAGATTGATGCCCATATAGAAGATGGTGAAGCCGGCATCGCGGCGACTGTCGCCCTTGGCGTAAAGGCTGCCAACCATAGTGGAGATGTTGGGCTTGAAGAAGCCGTTGCCAATGGTGACGGCGGACAGGCCGAGCAGCATGATGGTAACGAACAGCGCATCGCGCTCACCGCCAGCTTCGAAACCGCCCTTGTCGATATGGCGGGCTTCCGTGCCGTCACCGGCCAGCAGCGAGACGCTGCCATCCTCGTTGCCCTTGATCTGCAGCTTCTGGCCGTCGAGCGTGACGAACTGCGCCTTGTCATTGCCCGTGGTTTCGACACTGACCGCATATTGCTGGCCATCGAACTTGGCCCACGGCTTGGCCGCCTCCCCGCCGAAGCAAAGGGTGAAATAGCCCAATGCCATCAGGATGGCACCGAACTTCACGGCTTTCTTCGATCCCAGATAATTGTCGGCCAGCAAGCCGCCGACCAGCGGGGTGAGGTAAACCAGTGCCGTGAAGCCACCATAGAGGCTGGTGGTCGTACTGTCGGAAAACAGGAAATGGTTGGCGAGATAGAGCGTCAGCAGCGCCCGCATCCCGTAATAACCGAACCGCTCCATGGCCTCGGTGGTGAACAGCCGCGCCAGCTGCGCCGGGTGGCCGAACCATTGCGGGCGGGTATCTGCCGCCGCCGCGCTCGCGTTCTCGCTCAAAATGTCTCTCCCTCGCACGCCAGACCCAGGCGCGCCCTTTTCTGGCACCGGTGATAGCGGGCAGCAGCGGTTCCGCCAAGCCGACTTGACCTTGGGCGCCCGCAGGAGTCTGCTCGGGCCATGATCCGTCACCTGCTCCCCGCCCTCCTCGCCCTGTTGCCACTGCCTGCCGTGGCCGCGCCCATGCTGATAACGCCCGATCGGGTGTGGGATGGGGAGGCGATGCACGTGGGCTGGCAGGTGCTGGTCGATGATGGGCGCATCGTGGCGGCGCGGCCCAACCTTGCCGCCCCAGCCGATGCCCAGCGTATCGCCCTGCCCGGCCAGACCTTGCTGCCCGGCTTCATCGAAGGCCACAGCCACCTGTTGCTGCACCCCTATGACAAGGTGCCGTGGGACGATCAGGTGCTGAAGGAAAGCGAGGCCTATCGCGTCGCCCGCGCCGTGGTGCATGCCAAGGCAACGCTGATGGCGGGTTTCACCACGGTGCGCGATCTTGGCACCGAAGGCGCCGGCAATGCCGATGTCGGGCTGAAGCGCGCCATCAACGAAGGGCAGATCCCCGGCCCCCGCATGATCATCGCCACCCGCGCGCTGGTGGCGCCCGGCAGCTATGCACCCAAGAACGACGCCTGGGCGGTGCCGCAAGGCGCCGAGGAAGCCGATGGCCCCAATCTTGTCAGCGCCGTGCGCCGCCAGATCGGCGCCGGGGCCGACGTGGTGAAGCTCTATGGCGATTATCGCTGGCGCCCGGGCGAAGGCAGCCGGCCCACTTATTCCCAGGCTGAAATCACTGCTGCCGTGGCCGCCGCCCATGATGCCGGGCGGCAGGTCGCCGTCCACGCCAACACCGCCGAAGCCATGCGCCGCGCCTCTGCCGCCGGGGTGGAGGTGATCGAACATGGCAGCGAAGGCGATGCCGCCACTTTCGCGCTGATGGCGAAGAACAAGACCGCGCTGTGCCCGACGCTTGCCGCCGGCGATGCCATCGCGCGCTATCGCGGTTGGAACGGCCAGGAACCGGCCCCGGCCGATGTGCTGCAGGACCGCGCCGCCTTCCAACTGGCGATGAAGGCTGGCGTGCCGATCTGCATGGGCGGCGATGTCGGCGTGTATGGACATGGCACCAATGCCCGCGAGATGCTGCTGATGGCCAAGGCGGGGATGCCCAACGCCGCCGTGCTCACCGCCGCCACGGCCGGCAACGCCCGCTATTTCGGCCTGGCCGATCGCGGCCGCATCGCGCCCGGCCTGCTTGCCGATCTGGTGGCGGTGCCCGGCGATCCGCTCGCCGATCTGGCGGCCGTCACCCGGGTGCGATTCGTGATGAAGGGCGGGGCGGTGGCTCGGGCCGACTAAACGGCGGCTGTCCTACAGGGGGCGATTCCGCTTATCATCCGGCCCGGGTTCGCCCGCCGCTCTGTCTCAATTTACAGTCTCGAACAGACTCGCGCGCACGAGGAAAAACTGTAACCTGTGTAACCTACAGGCGCGCGGTGGCCCGGCGATTTGGCAAAAGCCGCCAGCGCCAGTAAAGCCGCCAGCCATGGACAGTTTCAACGATACCAGCAGCACTTCAGCCCTGCTCACCAGCCGCCGTTCCGGCAAGGCACGCGAAATGGTGGCGCCCGGTCCCGATGCCAGCCAGTTGCAGGCCATATTGGCCGCTGCGGCGCGCGTGCCGGATCATGGCAAGCTGAACCCGTGGCGCTTCGTGGTGATCGACAATCGCGCCGCCTTTGCAGACGCGCTGATGGCTATCTATCTGGCGGGCAAGGCAGACGCCGGCCGGCTGGAGCGCGAGGCGGTGACCCAGTTCGCCACCCAGGCGCCCTGCCTTGTTGTTGTGATCGCCAGCCCCAAGCCCAGTCACATCCCGGCTTGGGAGCAGGAGCTTTCAGTCGGTGCCGCCTGCCAGAATCTGGTGCTGGCCGCACACGCCCATGGCTTTGTTGCCAACTGGCTGACCGGCTGGGCGGCGTTTGACGATCAGGTGCTGGCGCTGCTGGGCGGCGTCGCCCCGGAACGCATCGCCGGCTTCTTCTTCATCGGCAGCCAGGGCAAACCGCTGGAAGAACGCCCGCGGCCTGACCTTGCCGCCATCACCAGTCACTGGCGCGGCTGAACCGCCTCAGCTGCACTGCACGGTGCCGCTGCCGGCGACCTTCTTGATGCAGCGGGCGCCGCCGGTGATGCGCACATCGCCAGAACCGGCGATTCGCACATCGGCCTGTCCGCTGGCGCGCGCGCTGACATTGCCCGAACCGGCAACGCTGATCGCGGTGTTGGTGCAGGCCAGGCGGGCCAGATCAGCATCACCGCTGCCGGCGATCTTCACATTGAGCGCACCACAGCGGCCGGCGACCTTCACGTCGCCCGATCCGGAAATGGCCACATTGGCGGTACGGGTATCGAGGCTGGCCAGCATCAGATTGCCTGAACCGGCTACTCGGATATCGAAGGTGTCGCCACTGCCCTTGTCCGCCTGCACATCGGCTGAACCGGCGAGCGACAAGCCATGCAGGGCCGGCAGCGTGACGGCGACGTTCACGTCCTTCCCGCCCCAACCCCAATTGCCCTTCTTGCGGCCGATGTGGAGCACGCCCTTTTCGACGCGCACCTCCAGCTTGTCGAGGTCGGCCGCTTCGCCGCTGGCGATAACCGAATAGCCATTGCCCTGACGAACCGAGACGTTGTCGCTGCCGCCGACGGCCACTTTATCAAAGCCTGACGCATCGAACCGGCGTTCGGCAGCGGTGGCAGAAACGGCGGTAATGGCAGCGGTGAGCATCAACAGGGCGGTGCGGATCATAGCAGAAGCTCCTTGTGTATTGCTGTATTAATACACAAAGGCTGGACAGCTGCAAGTCCATTACGAAACAGGCGCCGCTCCCTAGGGGAAGCGGCGCCTGTGTCATCGCGAAGCCGTGTTGGCTTCGCCGAAGCGGCTCACGCCGCTTTCAGCACTTGTTCGATCTTCTGCTGAGCAGCCGGCTCGTCGATGTTCTCCATCGCGGCCAGTTCGCGGGCGAGGCGGCCAATGGCGGCTTCATAGATCTGCCGTTCGGAATAGCTCTGTTCCGGCTGGTCTTCGGCGCGATGCAGATCGCGCACCACTTCGGCGATGCTCACCAGATCGCCCGAATTGATCTTGGCTTCATATTCCTGGGCGCGACGCGACCACATGGTGCGCTTGATGCGCGGCTTGCCCTTCAGGGTGGTCAGCGCTTCGTTCATGGTGGCCTGGCTCGACAGCTTGCGCATGCCAACGCCTTCCGCCTTGTTGGTCGGAACGCGCAGCGTCATCCGCTCTTTTTCGAAACGCAGCACGAACAGATCGAGCGACGCACCTGCGATATGCTGGCTCTGGATTTCCACCACGCGCCCCACGCCATGCTTGGGGTACACGACATAATCACCGACTTCGAAACCGAGCGGTTTGGCAATTGCCATAGATCCAGTATCCTTCTTTATCAGGCCGCCAGGATCAATCGCGCGGTACCGGCGTGCGCGCGGCGCTGCCGGGGACCTGCTGACGACCCGTTGACGTGACTGCCTGCCTGTCTTGCATGACCCTGGCCCGTTGCCCGCCTGGCAGGTTGGCGAAGTTGGCGACGGAACCGGCGAACCCAGCCGGAGGCACATCACCGCCGACCACAGAACAGGTTATATCAGAAACTTGTCACAATTGCCATGCCAATGGCTGCCCTCGTCGCCGAAATTGGCAGTTTCGGGTCAAAAAGTCTCACTTCCAGCCATTTTCAGGCCGAGAGTGGACCAGTTTTGCGGGCGATTACGAGCCCTTGCCGGGCGTTGGCGTGAAATATTTGTCGAACTTGCCGTCTTCGCCCTTGTGCGAATCGGCATCATCCGGGGTCTCACCCTTCATGGTGATGTTCGGCCACTGGGCGGCGTAGGTGGCGTTGATCTCCATCCACTTTTCGAGGCCGCCTTCGGTATCGGGCAGAATGGCTTCGGCCGGGCATTCCGGTTCGCACACGCCGCAATCAATGCATTCGTTGGGATTGATCACCACCATGGTCTCGCCTTCGTAGAAGCAGTCCACCGGACACACTTCGACGCAATCCATATACTTGCACTTGATGCACGCTTCAGTGACGACGTAGGCCATAAATCTCCCCTCAAGGCAGCAGCAGCCGCCAAAGGCTGGTTACCCCTGTTTATCCGTTCGCGCCTTAGGCGAGGGCGAAGGCTTCTGGCAAGAGGGCATCTTGCGAAGACAGAGTCGCATCAGCGTTGATCGCCGCTCTGCCGGGGGTGAGATCGGTGTAGAAATCGCGGGCTTCGGCATAGGGGCCGCGGTGATCCGGCAGGCCTTCCACGCGCACCACGATCACATCATCACCGCGTGGCCAGCTGAGCACCGCTCCGGCCCTGACCAATGTCGCTGCACGATCCACCACGCGGCCATCGATACGCAATCGTCGGCTTTCACACAGGTCCTGAGCGTGGGATCGGGATGGCGCCAGGCGCGCAAACCAGAGGAACTTGTCCAGCCTCAACCCTGCTCCGTAGACCAAATGCTACCTCCTCATCATCGCGGCCAGACTGGCAAAGGGCGAAGCCTCGTTCCCTCTGGCCGGGGGAAAAATTTCGTCCGCCGGCGCTGACCGGCGGATGGCGGGACGTGGCCCGGCCCAGGCGAAATGCGGCGCGCCATCAACGAGGCGCGGGCGATAGCCCAATGCCCGCAGCAGCCGCGCCAACCCATCCTGCGACAGGCCAAGCGTGGAGGCCCAATTGGGATCTGGCATGAACGGGGCGCGACCATCGCGACGCTCGTGGATAAGGCGCGACAGGCGATCGACCATGTCGATGCGCACCGCAATCGCGTCCTTGCCCTGGCCCAGCCGCCAGAAGCCGGCGACCAGCAGCACATTGGCCGGCGCTTCCACGGCCGCGCCCGACAGCGAGACCCGGCCGGGTGCCGGCAGCGGTGGCAGGCTGGTCAGTTCGCTGGCCACGGCCCACAGGGCAAGCCGCCAGCGCGTCGGCTCCGGGCGCAGCAGCGCTGGCACGAACAGATGCAGCGGGCCCATGCGGACGCCGCAGCGGCTGAGCGCCTGCCGGTCGGCGCGGGTCACGCCCACCAATTGTTCGGCGACATGCTCCCGGGCCAGTACGCCCAAACCTTCCACCAGCTGCACGATCAGGCCGCGCGCCGACGCCGAAACCTCGGCGCGAAGCGCCTGCACCTTAGCCAGTGGCGCCGCGACATGGGCGATGGCTTCACACACAAAACGCTCCAGCCGCTCCTGCACCCGGCGGCGATCATCCGGGCCGAGCGCTGAAACAGCGCGATCAAGCTCCACGCGCGGCGTCAGCGCATCGCGGCCCTTGCGCAGCACCGCCATCCGCGCGCCCTGCCACAACAGGCGCGGCGGCAGGCTGCCATCGAAATCCAGCGTGAAATCCGCGTCGCCCGCTTCGGCCAAGCGCTTGGCGCGGGCCGCCAGTTCGCGCGACAAATGGCGCTCGGCCGCCGCCAACAGCAGCCGTTGTTCGCCGGCGCGGGCTGCCGCATCCGCGGTGAAGCGGAAACCATCGAGGCGGCCGATCACTTCGCCATCCACCGCCACGCCGCCATCGGCTTCGATCACAACGTGGGCTGATACCCCGCGCGCCTTCAGATCCTTGAGCAACACGGCGGTGCGGCGATCGACAAAGCGCTGGGTTAGCGCGCCGTGCAGCGCGTCAGACAGGCGATCTTCAAGGGCACGGGTGCGTTCTGCCCAATGCGCGGGATTGTCGAGCCAATCGGGCCGGTGCGCGATATAGGTCCATGTCCGCGCCGCCGCGATGCGATCGGCAATCGCTTCCACATCACCCGTCATCCGATCGAGATGGGCGATTTCCGCCGCAATCCAGGCATCGGGCAGATGGCCGCGGCCTTCGGTGAGATGGCGGAACACCCGGCCCACCAGCCCCGTGTGCGCTTCCACCCCGGTCTTGCGGTAATCGGGCAAGCTGCACGCCTGCCACAGGCGGAACAGACCGCGTTCGCCCAGCATTCGGTTGTTGGCACGCTCCATCACCCAAGGTTCGCCAGCCAGGCGCTTGAGCACGCCCAGATCGATGGCATCGTCCGACCGGATCAACTCAGGGCGGGGCGTGCGGGCGTCCATCGTCGCCACCAGCTTGGGCAGGCTGGAAAAATCGAGATCGGTGTTGCGCCAGACGAGGTGGGACAGTGGTTCGAAGCGGTGCTCCTCCAGCCCCTCGATCTCCTCGGGCGTGAAACTGCAATTGGCCTCGCTGCCCAGTTGCACCGTGCCAAACGTGCCATCGCGCTGGTGACGACCGGCGCGGCCAGCGATCTGGGCCATTTCCGAAAGGGTCAGCCGGCGTTGGCGCTTGCCATCAAACTTGCCCAATGCGGCAAACGCGACATGAGTGATGTCCATGTTGAGCCCCATGCCAATGGCATCGGTGGCAACGAGATAATCAACCTCGCCGGATTGATACATCGCAACCTGCGCGTTGCGGGTGCGCGGCGAGAGCGAACCCATCACCACCGCAGCACCACCCTTTTGCCGGCGCAGCATTTCGGCGATGGCATAGACTTTGGCGGCGGTGAACGCGACGATGGCGGTACGGCGCGGCAGGCGGGACAGCTTCTTCGGCCCGGCATAGGCCAGCGTGGAAAAGCGCGGCCGGGTGATGATCTCGGCCTCCGGGATCAGCTTGCGGATGAGCGGCCGCAGCGTTTCCGATCCCAGGATCATGGTTTCGGCATAACCGCGCGCCCTGAGCAGCCGATCGGTGAACACATGGCCGCGTTCGGGATCGGCACCCATCTGGCCTTCGTCGATCGCCATGAAGGCGACTTCCCGATCCAGCGGCATCGATTCGACCGTGCACAGGAACCAACGCGCGCCCGGCGGCACAATCTTTTCCTCACCGGTGATCAGCGCGACTGAGGCAGCGCCTTTGGCCGCCACCACTTTTTCATAGACTTCGCGGGCCAGCAGCCGCAGCGGAAATCCGATCATGCCGCTGCTGTGGCCGCACAGGCGTTCGACCGCGAGGTGTGTCTTGCCGGTGTTGGTGGGGCCCAGCACGGCCGTGATCCGGCTGTTGCCATTGCTGGCAGGCGAGGCGATGAACCGGTTCACCCGTCAGATCTGGAGCGCGGCAGGCGCAGCGGCAAGGGCCTGTGGCAATCGGACCCCGAACAATCAGGATCCGGGCCCGGCGGGCCCACCCGTTGCCGGCGACGCTGCGGCCACCCCATCATGTACAGCCTGCGCGGTTGTGCATGGAGATGAAGGTGACACGAGTGAATCGGCGGCGCAAGTGACCGTATAATGACGGCGGCTCGTCCCGATTGACTTGTCCCCAGATTGTTGTGCGATTGACACGGCGACTCGGGAGAGGCAAATCAACCACAGTTGCTCCGGAATTGAATTTATCCGGAAAGAACTGATAGTTAACCGTTCGTAAAGACGGTTTGGCCATCAGCACTGGGGGATCGGGCTTGTATCAACCGGGATTTCAGCCGGCCGCCGGGGGCAGCATTGCGCTGCCGGGCTCGCTGTCTGTGCCTGGCGAGCGCTTGGCCCGCGTTGGCCGGGCGCTTGCCCGCGCCGCAGATGCCGAGCGCTTGCGCCTTACCGATGATTGGCAGCGCCTGCGCCGCGCTGCCGCGCAAGGCGACATTGATCTGGACCTTGGTTCCGCCATCGGCAGCCGCCACTGGTGGATGAAACTGGCGGCCTGCACGGCGCTGGTGGGCGGGGCTATGCTGGCCGGCAGTATCGTGCCCCCCCTCTACGAAGGTGTCCCCGCCCCACTGACACCCGCCCAACGCGACGAAGCGCGGGCCTACAGTGTCGCGCCGCTGGTGTTTGGTGGTGTTTCAGGGGCCAGCCCGCGGGTTGATCCGCGCCAGCTGCGCCCGCTTGCGGAAGCGCCGGAACGGCCGCGCGTTGAACGTAGCGTCACCATCGGCCGGCGCGGGCTGGCTGGCGCGCTGCGAAATGCCGGCGTTGACGCAGCCGAGGTAGCCGAAGTGACCCGCCTACTGGCCGGGCTGAACCCCGGCGGCAGCGCCCGGGCCGAACTGGTGCTGGGCCGGCGCGAAACCAAATCGGTGCCGCGCCCGCTCGAAAGCCTGGCCCTGCGGGCCGCGTTCGATCTTCGGGTGGAAATCAGCCGCAGCGACGGCGGCCTTATCCTGAAGCGCATTCCTATCAGGGTTGATTCCACCCCGCTGCGGGTAAGCGCACCGGTGAGCGGCAGCCTCAACCGCGCCCTGCGCAGTGCCGGCATTCCCGCCGGACAGGCCGCCGAGTTCATCAAGCAAATGCGCCACGTCGTCGATTTCCAGCGTGGCCTGGGCAAGGCCGACCGGTTCGACATCATCATCGAACAGGACCGCGCTGAAACCGGCGAGATCCGCCACGGCAAATTGCTGTTTGGTGCGCTGGCCCGCAAGGGCCGCGATCCGGTGGAAATCGGCCTGTGGAAAGGCGAATATTACCAAGCCAGCGGCGAAGGCGTGAAGAAGGGCCTGATGAAGACGCCCGTTGATGGCGCCCGCATGACGAGCAGCTTCGGCATGCGGCTGCACCCGGTGCTGGGCTTTTCTCGGATGCACAAGGGCGTCGATTTCAACGCCGGCCATGGCCAGACCATCATGGCGGCCGGCGGCGGCACGGTCAGCTTTGCCGGCTGGCACGGCGGCCACGGCAAATATGTGATGATCCGCCACAACAAGGATCTCGCCACGGCCTATGCCCACATGAGCCGCATCGATGTGCGGCCGGGCCAGCGCATCGGCCAGGGCCAGCGCATCGGCGCGGTGGGCTCCACCGGGCTTTCGACTGGCCCGCACCTACATTACGAGGTCTGGCTGCGCGGCAAGGCGGTGAACCCGGTGAGCCTGCGCTTCATCGGCGGCGCCGAACTGGGTGGCCGCGACTTGAATGACTTCCAGCGC
>Ga0164294_10002956_pt1 | contig 15201 bp, 17 predicted proteins | sample GEODES005metaG_FD_111479 | JGI IMG/M metagenome (GOLD analysis project Ga0164294, IMG submission 111479) | Oligotrophic lake water microbial communities from Sparkling Lake, Wisconsin, USA - GEODES005 metaG | ecosystem: Environmental > Aquatic > Freshwater > Lake | place: USA: Sparkling Lake...
CAGCCGATTGCTGGCATCCCGCATCTGGCAGAACTCAATATCGGTCACTATTTGATCGGTGAGGCAATTTTTGTCGGATTGGAAAGCGCTGTGCGCACGATGCGCGATCTGATGGATGAAGCACGCGCGCCGGCCAGCCTTGCGCCCGCCCCATGATCATCGGCCTTGGCTCTGACTTGTGCAACATCGAGCGCATCCAATCCTCGCTCGACCGGTTCGGGGAGCGCTTTGAAAACCGCGTGTTCACCGAAACCGAGCGCGCCAAAGCCGCGCGCCGCCCGTTCACCAAGGCGGGCACACTGGCCAAGCGCTTCGCTGCCAAGGAAGCGTTCTCAAAGGCTGTTGGCACTGGTTTCAAGGCAGGCGTGTTCATGAAAGACATTGGCGTGATCAATGCTCCTTCCGGCGCGCCCACGCTGGCACTGACCGGCGGCGCAGCGGCGCGGCTCGCGGCGATCACCCCGCTTCACCATGAAGCGGTGGTTCACTTGACGCTGACCGACGATCACCCTTGGGCGCAGGCGTTCGTGGTTATCGAGGCCCGTGCCATTGCCAGTGGTGCTGCGTGAGCGAACCTGTGGCACCGGCAGCGCCCGCCGTCAGCCCAAAGTCCGATGAGGGCGGCGTCAGCTGGGTTTCCGAACTGCGTGGGCTGCTCTTGATGCTGTTGGCGGTGGTCGGGTTTCACAGCCTGATCGCCAAACCGTTTTTCATTCCCTCGATCTCGATGATGCCCAACCTTCTGGTGGGTGACCGGCTGGTGGTTTCGAAATACCCTTTTGGCTGGTCGTGGGTCTCGGCCTCGTTCCACATCCTGCCGCGCTCAGGCACGAAAGTGCTTGGAGCGATTCCGGCATATGGCGATATTGTGATCGTGGTCCCGCGCGGCAGCGACAGCGATTATATCAAGCGCGTGGTTGCACGCCCGGGCGACCGCATCGCGGTGGTGAACGGGCAGATCGTGCTCAATGGCAAGCCCGTTCCGCAAGTGGTCGAACCGCCGCTCGATTTGCCGGTCGATGCCAATCAGCCATGCGACCCGCTCGAATTTCCCGGTCTGCGCTTCCGCGCGGCCGATGGGCGGCTTTATTGCGAGTTGCCGATTCTGCGCGAAACGCTGCCCAACGGCGCGACCTACCGGATCATCGACCATATGCGCCAGCGGCTCGACAACTATCCTGAAACGCGCGTGCCTGCGGGCCACGTATTCCTGATGGGCGATAACCGGGACCATTCCGCCGACAGCCGCGAATCGCTCGACCGGCAAGGTCTGGGCGGGCCAGTGCCGCTGGCCGATGTGGGCGGCCGGGCCGAGTTCCTGACGTTTTCCTTCGATGGCAGCGAAAGTTGGAACCCGCTGAGCTGGTGGAACGCCTTGCGCGCGGGCCGGGCGTGGACCAGACTTCGCCCCATGATCACGCAGCGTCAGGCGCATCAGCAAACGGGGAAGTAGAAATGGACGGCGCGAACGGGCCCATGGACATGCCCTCAGTCGGCCCTGAAGCCTCTACGGCCGCACCGCAACTTGTTTCCGGGCCCATGGACATCCGCGACGACGGTGTTCGTGACGAAATCAAGAGGGCGACTGTCTGGATCGGCATGGTCGCGGTGGTCGCACTGGCAGTGCTGCTCGCGCAGCCGTTACTGGTGATCTTTGGCGGGGTTGTCTTCGCCGGGATGATCGAGGGCGGCCAGCGCCTGCTCGGCCGCGTTCTGCCCTTGCCGCGGCTCGCCCGCATCGCAGTGCTGCTCTTGCTGACAGTCGCGTTCGGCGTCTGGCTGGTCATGTTCGCGGGCAATCAGATCGCACAGCAGGCGCTCCTGCTGCCCACGATCATCGAGGCACAGGGCATGCGCTTGCTCGCCTGGGGCAATGAGCACGGCATCAAGGTGCAGTTGAGCGATGCCAACAAGGTGGCGGGCGAATTGCTCGGCGGCATAGGCCAGTTGACCAGCGCGGTCGGCGGCATCGTTGGCGGCTTTACCACTGCGCTGCTGATCGTGATTCTGGGCATCTATTTCGCGCTCGAGCCAGATCTTTATCAACGCGGGCTGGCGTGGATGCTGCCCGGTGGCAGCCGCGAGCACTGGCATGGCACGACCCACCGCATGGGCAAAGTGATGCGGATGCTGCTGTTCGGCAGGATCGTCGGCATGGTCGTCGAAGGTTTTTGCACCTGGCTGCTGCTGGCGGCGTATGGTGTGCCGATGGCGGGCTTGCTCGGCCTGCTCACCGGCCTGCTGGCGTTCCTGCCCAATATCGGCGCGCCGATCTCTGGTGTGCTGATGATCCTCGTCGGCTTTTCCGGCGGCGCGAACATGGGCTATTACTGCATCATGGTCTATGTTGTGGTGCAGACGGTCGACGGCAATATCATCGTGCCGATGGTGGCCAAGAAGACCGCCGATCTCGCACCCGCGCTGGTGCTGGGCGCGCAGCTCATCTTCGGTGTACTGTTCGGCGTGCTTGGCCTGATGCTGGCCGATCCTCTGGTGGCGATGATCAAGATCGCGCTGGAGCGGCAGGCCGAACATAACGACCGGCCTGCAGCCAGCGCATGAAGGGGCCAGTATGAAGGGGATGGCGCACAAGTTCCTCTATCTGGTGGCGGGGTTGATCGTGCTGGTGCTGATCGCGCTGGCGGCGCTTTCGATCTGGTCTAACGAACTCACCCGCTTCACCTTTGTCCCGCGCGGCCCGCTCGAAGTGATCGCTCCGCTTCCTGCGGGCAGCTACGGCAAGACGGATATGTGGATTTCGCGGCCCGGCAGGACCAATGATCCAGCGCAATTCCTGCCCACAGGCGCGGCGCGCGGGGTTCGCGAGCATGCTTACGTGTTCTTCGTCCATCCCACCAGTTTTCTGGCGCGCAACCACTGGAACGCACCGCTGGGGGATGCCGATTCGCGTTACCGCGCCAACCTGTTCGTGCGCGGCATGGCCAGCCCGTTCAACAACGCGGCCGCGCTCTTTGCACCGCGCTATCGGCAGGCGGCCTTCGGCAGTTTTCTGGTCGATCAGCCCGAATCTCACCGCGCGCTCGATTTCGCCTATGCCGACGTTCTGCAGGCGTTTGATGCGTTCATCGCACAAGTGCCGGCCGATGCGCCGATCGTGCTGGCAGGGCACAGCCAGGGCGCAAACCATCTGCTCCGCCTGCTGCGCGAGCGGATCAAGGGGACTGCGCTCGCCGGGCGTTTGGTGGCCGCCTATATCGTGGGCTGGCCTATTTCCCCTTCGCACGATCTCCCCGCTCTGGGATTGCAGGCTTGCTCGTCGTCCGCGCAATCGGGCTGCGTGATGAGCTGGCTGAGCTTTGCCGAGCCCGCCGCGCCCGGCCTGCTGCTTCAGACCTACCGCGCCCAACCGGGCTTTGATGGCCAGCCGCGCGGCCAGGAGCCGGTGCTGTGCACCAACCCGCTAACTGGCGGCGCTTCTCCGGCAGCGCCAGCTTCTGCCAACGCGGGGACGCTGATCCCGTCCGCCGATCTGCTCACCGGCAATCTCATCCCAAACCTGGTTCCGGCGCGCTGCGACGCGAAAACGGGCCTTTTGCTGATCGGCGAGCCGCCGCAAGTCGGCGCTTATGTGCTTCCCGGCAACAATTACCACATCTACGACCTGCTACTGTTTTGGGCCAATGTGCGGGCGGATATGGCGCGCCGCGAAGCCGCGTGGTTCGCCGCGCAGACGAAGACCAAGTGATCACCGATAACGTCAGGGAGCTTCGCGAGGCCCTTTCCGCCGGCGGCGTGTTGCTGGGGCTCGATCCCGGCACCAAGACCATCGGCGTGGCGCTGTGCGATCCGCAGTGGAGCTTCGCCACCGCAGGCACGACCATCGCGCGGCGCAAGTTTGCGCAGGACAAAGCGCAGCTTGCTGCCCTCATCGCCGAGCGCCGCGCGGTAGGCATCGTGATCGGACTGCCGCTCAATATGGACGGCAGCGAAAGCCCGCGCAGCCAATCAGCGCGGGCGCTGGCGCGCAATCTGGCCGAGTTTGGCCTGCCGATTCTGCTGTGGGACGAACGCTGGACCACGCAGGCGGCGGAACGCGCAATGATCGAGCAGGATTTCAGCCGCGCCCGCCGCGCGGTCCGCATCGATTCGCACGCCGCCGCGCTGATCCTGCAAGGCGCGATCGATGCGCTGGCAGGTGCGGCATTTTAGCCACCCTGATGCCTCTAATGGGTTGTCAAGGCCGCTTCCCCCCGGCAGGACGCCCTGATGACCGAAACCAGCGAAACCCGCGAACTGCCATTCAAGTTGCCCGGTAATATCCAGTTCGATCCTGAACGGGGGGCGCGCATGTTCACCCGCCATGGCCATACCGGGTTCCTCGGCATGGAATACGTGACCCATGGCGAGGACTGGATGGAGCTCGCGCTGCCATGGCGCGAGGACCTTGTAGGCGTCGAGGAAACCGGCGTGCTCGCTTCGGGCCCGATCATCAGCCTGCTCGACAACGCGACCTCGATGGCGGTCTGGACCAAGCTGGGCACGTTCAGCCCGCAGGTCACGCTTGATCTGAGGATCGATTATATGCGGGCCGCCGCGCCGGGCAAGACGGTGATCGCGCGCGCCGAATGCTATCAGGTGCGCCGCTCCATGGCCTTTGTGCGCGGCGTGGCCCACGATGGCGATCCGGATGATCCGGTCGCGCACACGGCGGGCATCTTCATGATGCTCGGCAGCCAGGAATGGACGCGCGCATGAGCGAGTTTCGCCTGCCGCCCTATGCCCGCGCGATGGGCATGGAGATCGACCATATCGAGGATGGCGTGCCGATCATCGGCATGGACTTTGCCGACCGCACGCAGGGCCGCCCGGGCTTCCTCCACGGCGGCGCGATCGGCGGCCTGCTCGAAATGGCCGCCCACGCCGCGCTCCGCGCCGAGCTTGACCGGCAGGGCAATGAATCGCGCATGAAGCCGATCAACATCACCATAGATTACCTGCGCGGCGGCGTGCAGGAACGCACTTACGCCCGCGGCGAAGTGCTACGCGCCGGCCGCCGCGTCGCCAATGTGCGCGTCGAAGCATGGCAGGGCGACCGCGCAAAGCTGGTCGCGAGCAGCTGGATGAACTTTTTGCTGGCGCCGCCGAATGAGGCTTAGCGCTCTGCCCGTTCAGGGCGAGGGTTGAGAGAGACGGGTTTACGCCCACAACCCTTCGTCATCCCCGCGCAGGTGGGAATCAAGAGCGGCGTAGCGCCACCTGGCCCTGGATCCCCGCCTGCGCGGGGATGACGAAAGGAGGGGCGGGCGCTCTCTTGCCTCCGGCGGGGAAGGGGTATTCCCCTTCCATCCCCGTCACCCTGTGCTTGACACGGGGTTGGGCTGTCTTTCTGGCGACCGCGTCAAAAAGAAAAGCCAAGGCCCGGATCAAGTCCGGGCCGACGATTCTGGCTGGTGTCACATACCCCGGTCAACGTGAATGCATTCGCACGACTGCTTTCGCCCACTTGCAGACATGCTGCGTTGCCTGCACAATCCAAGGATGCTAGTTATATCTACTTTGCTCTGCGGTTTCGTTACGGGTGCTTTCCTATTCGCAGGTTCAATTGCGGCCCTTTGCCGCCACCTCACCAAGCGCACTGGCTTGTCTGTGACGATCGGAACGCTCACGCAACCTTCTCTAATCTGTGCTTTGCTGGTCTATTGGCTAATGACCATGGAAGTCGACGATGCCCCGCCGGGCGCTGTCGTTATGGGGAGCTTGACACTGATTGCGGTGATCACGCCAGTTTCGTTCTTCGCGAGCCGTCTCACGACCAGATTTTTGGATCGTCGCGCTTTGCAGAATGGCAGCTAAACACCAGTTCCTGTCATTCAGACAGTGAAGACAATCACCACCACGATTCCGCCTTCAGGCTCAGCCTCCCCCGGCGCAAGCCGCGCCGCATCCGCGCGTACCCGCGCCAGCACAGCGCTTGGCACCGAAGGCCCCGCCACTACGGCATCGGCCTGCCCCAGCAGCCGTGCCTCGCGCAAGGTCAGGTCATCGGGATCGGGCGAGCGCAAGGTGATCGTGAAGCGCCCCGCCGCGCCGTCCGCGCCGCCGGACAGCCATGCGGACACGTCCTCTGCATCCGCTCCGCGCAAGGGATCGAGCGCACCGCCCTCCTCCAGCGCGGCATCGAGCGCGCGGCGGCGTTCGGGGCCGGTTGGCCAGCGCGCGCGCATCGCATCGCGCGCGGCGTAGAGCGCCTCGGCCAGCGCACCCAGCCCTTGCGGCAGCAGCCGCTCCAGCCGCAGCCGCAGCGCCTTGGCGAGGCCTGCCGACGCGCCGCCGGTGCCCACCGCGATCAGCACCGGCGCGCGGTCGATGATCGAAGGTGTGGTGAAATCGCACAGCGCGGGCCGGTCAACCACATTGACCAGCAGCCCCGCCCCGCGCGCGCGGATCGCATCGGCTTCGCAGGCGCGCGCATCATCGTGCGCGATGAACGCCAGCCTCGCGCCTGTGTCGATGCCCTCGGCCAGATCTTCGATCACTTTGCCGCCGGCGCGCAGCACAAGCCGCCGCTTCGCCTCCGCCGCCTCGCCTTGCCCGAGCACCACCACCGGTTGCCCGGCAAGGCGGTGGAAAAGCGGGAGGCTGGGGAGGGTCATTCGAGCCAGCTCGGCACGCGCTCGGCGGATAGGATCGTCGAAGGCTCGATCCGGTCCGCCACCACCGCCCACTTGTCGCCGTCCACCATCACCTCGGGTACCATGGGCCGCGAGTTGTAGGTGTTGGCCATCGTCGCGCCGTAAGCCCCGGCGGTGTGGAACACAGCGAGATCGCCGCGCGTCACCACATCGATATCGCGCGCCTTGGCGAAGGTATCGCTCGATTCGCAGATCGGGCCGACGATATTGGCGGTCATGTGCTCACCCGTCGGCGCAACTGCGCTGAAATCGTGCCATGCGTCATACATGGCGGGCCGCGCCAGATCGTTCATTGCGGCATCGACCACGACCCAGGGATGCACCGCCCCCTCCTTCACCCGCACAACTTCGGTGAGCAGCACGCCGGTGTTGCCGGTGATCAAGCGGCCCGGCTCGAACATCAAGGTCACGTCCCAGTCCGCCGTCACGCGCGCGATCATGGCGGCATATTCGGCGGGCTGCGGGAACACTTCCCCCGCCTTGTACGGCACACCGACCCCGCCGCCGAGGTCCATATGCGTGACCGTGCCGCCCGCGCCCCGGATTTCGCGCATCAGCGCCCCGGCCTTGGTGAAGGCGGCTTCCAGCGGATCGAGGCTGGCAAGCTGGCTGCCGATATGGAGCGCAATGCCGCGCATGTTGAGGGCAGACAGCACCGCCAGCCGCGCGTAGATGCCCGCCGCGCGGTCATAAGGCACGCCGAACTTGTTCTCCGCCTTGCCGGTCGAGATCTTCTCGTGCGTGCCCGCATCGACATCGGGATTGATGCGCAAGGTGCAGGTCGCGACAAGGCCCATTGCTTGCGCGATCTCAGCCAGTTCGCGGCCCTCTTCCTCGCTCTCGAGGTTGAACTGCCCGGTCCCCACTTCCAGCGCGCGGCGCAATTCGCGGGCGGTCTTGCCCACGCCGGAGAAGACGACATCGGCCGGAGCGATGCCCGCCGCCAGCGCGCGATCGAGCTCACCCACCGAAACCACATCCGCGCCGTAGCCCTCCGCCGCCAGCACCTTGAGCACCGCGAGATTGGGATTGGACTTTACCGCAAACGCGAGGTGGACACGCGGCAGGATTGCCAACGCATCGCGAAACACGCGCGCATGGCGGGTCAGGGTCGCCCGCGAATAGACATAGACCGGCGTGCCCACGGCATCGGCGATGGCCGGCAGCGGCACGTCTTCGGCATGGAGCACACCTTTTGGGTGAAGCACACTGGCGCGAAATTCAAAATGGTTCATCGGAAAATCCGCAAATCAGGTCAGGGTCGGTGGGGTCGCCCCGCTTAGTCAATTCTCTGGCGGCAGGTCGAACGGATCGTCGGCGCGCTCTTCGGAGCGCTGGCGCAGTTCCACATTGCGCTCGGGCTTGGCCTGCACCGGCGGTTTGAGCAAGGTGTCGGCAGTCGGTTTGTCACTCCGGCCATAAGGCGCGGGGGGCAAGGCCTGGCCCACCTTCGGCTGAAGCTCGCGCCGGTTGCCGCAGCCAGTCAGCGCGAGGCCGCCGAGCATCAGCAGCAGCAAAGTTTGAGACCGGGCCATCATTCCTCCAGACCAAGCGCACGCGCTGCCTCTGCCACGCGCTTGCTTACCTCGGATGGCGCGGTTCCGCCATGGCTGGCGCGCGCGGCGACCGACGCCTCGACCGAAAGCGCGCCGTAGACCCCGCCATCGATGCGCGGATCGATGGCCTGCAAGTCGCCCAGCGGCAGCTGATCGAGCGCGATGCCCCGGCTTTCGGCCAGCTTCACTGCGGCCCCGGTGATATGGTGCGCCTCGCGAAACGGCACACCCGCCGCGCGCACGAGCCAGTCGGCAAGGTCGGTGGCGGTGGCATAGCCCAGTTCGGCGGCGGCGCGCATCCGGTCGGTGCGGAACGTCGCCTCGGCCACCATCCCGGTCATCGCTGCGATCGACAGCGCGAGCAGATTGGCCGCCTCGAACACCGGCGGCTTGTCGTTCTGCATGTCCTTTGAATAGGCCAGCGGCAGGCCCTTCATGGTGATCATCAGCGCGGTGAGGCAGCCGATGATCCGCCCCGAATGCCCGCGCACCAGCTCCGCCGCATCGGGGTTCTTCTTCTGCGGCATGATCGAGCTGCCGGTCGAAAGGCTGTCGGGCAAAGTCACGAAGCCGAACGGCTGGCTCGCCCAGATGATGAATTCCTCCGCCAGCCGTGACAGGTGGAGCGAACATTGCGCCGCCGCCATCAGGTAATCGAGCGCAAAATCGCGGTCCGACACCGAATCGAGGCTGTTGCGTGTGGGCCGCTCAAACCCCAGCGCGGCGGCGGTGCGCTCGCGGTCGATCGGAAAGCCCGTGCCGGCCAGCGCGGCAGAGCCCAGCGGGCACGCGTTCATCCGCACGCGCGCATCGGCAAAGCGCGACACATCGCGCGCCGCCATTTCGTAATAGGCCATCAGATGATGCCCCAAAGTCACCGGTTGCGCGGTTTGCAGATGGGTGAAGCCCGGCATGATCGATCCGGAATGCTCGCCTGCGCGCGTTACCAGCGCCTTCTGGAGATCTGCCAGCCCACTCATCGCCTGGTCCACTGCATCGCGCACCCACAGGCGGAAATCGGTGGCCACCTGATCGTTGCGGCTGCGCGCGGTGTGTAAGCGCCCGGCCGTCGGGCCGATCAACTCGGCAAGGCGGCTCTCGGTGGTCATGTGAATGTCTTCAAGGTCCCAGTTTTCCGGGACGCCGCTTTCCTCGTATTCCCCCGCAACGCGGTCCAGCCCGCCCGCGATCAGCGCCGCATCATCCGCCGCAATAATGCCTTGCGCGCCCAGCATGTCCGCATGGGCCTTTGACGCGGCGATGTCTTGCCGCCACAGCGCCTTGTCGAAGGGGATCGAGGCGTTTATCTCGCGCATGATGGCCGAAGGGCCAGCCGCGAAGCGCCCGCCCCACATCTGGTTGGAGCCTGAATTGCCCGAATCTGCCATACCGGTAATGTCCCTGCGCTCGCTTGCCGTCTGGGCGACGCCGCTCGTCCTCATGCTTGGCGGCTGCGATAGGCAAACCCCCGGCGCGGCGCAACCGACCAACGCCCCAAGCGCATCCGCTGCCGCCCCCAAGGCAGACACTCCTGCCAATGGCACGCTCGATATCGCCAATCGCGGCGCGGCGATGCCCGATTTCACTTTCACCGATCCATCGGGGGCCAAGCTGCGCACGCTCGATCTCAAGGGCAAGCCGGTGCTGATCAACATGTGGGCCACCTGGTGCGGCCCCTGCGTGCTCGAAATGCCGATGCTCGATACGCTGGCCGCCAAGCACAAGGACAAGTTGCGCGTCGTGACCGTCTCGCAGGATCTGGGCAACGCCGACAAAGTCGCCAAGTTCTACGAGACGCGCAAATTCAGCTATCTCCAGCCGTGGCTCGATCCTGACAACAACATGAGCTTCCACTACAACACCGGCGTGCTGCCCACCACAGTGCTCTATGATGCCAAAGGTCGCGAAGTCTGGCGCATCGTCGGCGCCCATGATTGGCTCGGCCCCCGTACCGATGCGATGCTTGCAGAAACATTGGCTCAGACGGGCGGCTGACCTCGGGCTTTGCCCATTACGCGCTTACTCCCACTCGATCGTGCCCGGCGGTTTGCTCGTGTAGTCATAGACCACGCGGTTGATGCCTTTGACTTCATTGACGATGCGCGTCGCCACGCGGCTGAGGAAGGCGGCGTCGAAGGGATAAATGTCGGCGGTCATGCCGTCGGTGCTGGTGACCGCGCGCAGCGCGCAAACGGCGTCGTACGTGCGAAAATCGCCCATGACGCCCACTGTCTTGACCGGCAACAGTACCGCAAAAGCCTGCCAGATTGCGTCATAAAGCCCCGCGTTGCGGATTTCCTCCAGGTAGATCGCATCGGCCTTGCGCAGGATGTCGCATTTCTCGCGCGTCATTTCGCCGGGAATGCGGATAGCAAGTCCGGGGCCGGGGAATGGGTGACGGCCAACGAAGATTTCTGGCAGCCCAAGTTCGCGGCCCAGCGCGCGCACTTCGTCCTTGAACAGTTCGCGCAAAGGCTCGACCAGTTTCATGTTCATCCGCTCGGGCAACCCGCCAACATTGTGGTGGCTCTTGATCGTGACCGAAGGCCCGCCGGTGAACGAGACACTTTCGATCACATCGGGATAGAGCGTGCCCTGCGCCAGAAAATCGGCACCGCCAACCGCGCGGGCTTCTTCCTCGAACACATCGATGAAGGTCTTGCCGATGAATTTGCGCTTGGCCTCGGGGTCCGTGATCCCGGCCAGCCCGCCGAGGAACAACTCGGAGACATCCTTGCGGACCAAAGGAATGTTGTAGTGGTTGCGGAACAGGCTGACGACCTGCTCGGCCTCACCCAACCGCATCAAGCCGTGGTCAACGAAAACGCAGGTCAGTTGCTCGCCAATCGCCTCGTGAATCAAAACTGCGGCTACTGCGCTGTCAACGCCGCCGGATAGGCCGCAGATGACGCGGGCTGATCCAACCTGAGCGCGGATTTCTGCGATCTTGGTCTTGCGGAATTCGGCCATTGTCCAATCACCCGCGCAGCCGCAGACATGGCGCACGAAATTGGCGATCAGCTTGCCGCCATCGGGGGTGTGGACCACCTCGGGATGAAACTGCGTGCCAAAGTAGCGGCGTTCTTCATCGGCAATCACTGCAAACGGCGCACCATCAGAAATCGCGACAATGCGGAACCCGGGTGCAAATTCAGTCACTTTGTCTCCGTGGCTCATCCACACCTGATGGCGCTCGCCGACCGCCCATAGGCCGTCAAACAGCGCGCAAGGCTCGGTAACCGTCAGGAAGGCGCGGCCGAATTCGCCCGAATCGCCCGGCTCGACGCGCCCGCCCAATTGCTGTGACATGACCTGCTGGCCATAGCAGATGCCCAGGATCGGCACCCCGCTGTCAAAGAGCGCTTGCGGTGCACGGGGCGATCCTTCCTCGGGAACGCCAGCGGGCGACCCTGAAAGAATGATTCCCTTTGGTGCCATGCGCGCAAACGCGGCCTCGGCTTGGCTGAAAGGGGCAATCTCGGAATAGACGCCCGCTTCGCGCACCCGGCGCGCGATCAGCTGGGTTACTTGACTGCCGAAATCGACGATGAGGATGGATTCTGAAGGCGGGGTGTGCATGTCAGGCCGATAAAGGCGCGCGGCTAGCCTGTCCAGTTGATGATGCGCACGGGCTGAAAAGCAGTTGCATGAAACGATGCCAGAGCCTCGATTGCGCGAAATGCAACTGCACGCACGCCGTTCGCAATTGCGAAATACGCCAAAAAGCCTACTTGCGGCGTCGTTCAAAGAGCTCCTGCAATCCACCACCCTGCCGGCGCCGATGAACTGGGAGAGTTGCCTGAAAGTGCCTCAACAAGGGAGCACACCATGCGCAATTTTACAGCAATCATTCTGCCCATTTTTTTCGCCGCCAGCATCAGCGGCATCATGTTCACCGCCACGCTCGCCTGAGCGGTAAAGTGAATTGTCATAACCACAGAAGCGGCTGCCCTGCCCGTTAAGGCAGCCGTTTTTGATTCCCGGCTTTGCGCGCTATGTCATGCGGGATGCCGCTTCCCGTACCCATAACCCGCTTCGCCCCCAGCCCCAATGGCCATCTCCATCTGGGTCATGCCTATGCCGCTATTACGGCGCACGATCGCGCCACGGCGGACGGTGGCACCTTCTTGCTCCGCATCGAGGATATCGATGGACCGCGCAGCCAGCCCGAACTTGCGGATGAATTCCGCGAAGACCTGACGTGGCTTGGACTGTCGTTCACAGAGGTTATGCCGCAGTCTCAGCGCCTCGCTACATATCGCAATGCAGCAGACGAGCTGCGCGCGATGGGCCTGCTCTATCCCTGCCGCTGCACGCGCAGCGAAGTGGCGGAAGCGGCCACACTGCAAGGACCTGATGGTCCCATTTATCCGGGCACCTGCCTGCGCAATCCAGTGCTCGGCGGTTCCAACCTTGTCTGGCGGCTCGACATGGAGCAGGCCGCCGAATTGGCAGGTCCGCTCGAATGGCGCGATGAACGGCGCGGGATTCAACGCGCGCGGCCCGAGATATTCGGGGATGTCGTTCTGTGGCGGCGCGATGCGCCCGCCAGCTATCATCTGGCCGCGACGCTGGATGACGCCGCCGATGGCGTGAGCGTGGTGACGCGCGGCGGCGACCTATTTGCGGCAACGCATGTGCACCGGCTGCTGCAGGCGATGCTGGGCCTGCCGGTGCCAGTGTGGCATCATCATGCGATGTTGACCGAGGCAGACGGGCGCAAAATCGCCAAGCGTCGCGGCGCGCCAGCCCTGTCCGATCGCCGCCGCGCGGGCGAAGACGGGCTTGCCCTGGCTGCGGCGATCAGGGCCGCCCACTTTGACACTGGTCAATCGCTCAGCGAAATCCTAAACCTCGCTCCATGATATATGTATTCGTTCCGATAATCGTCGTCCTCATGGGCCTGACTGTGTTTTCGCTGGTACGCGGCATTGCGGCGTTTTTAAACACGACCAAAGAAGACCTTGAGCAAGCGGGCACGGGTGCGACCAAGATGCAGTCGCTGCAGAACAAGATGATGTTCAATCGCATCAAGTATCAGGCGGCCGCGATTGTTGTCGTGATGATCTTGCTGGCGATCAGCAAGGGCGGTCGCTGAACTCGATCGGATATTGGTATGGTGAAGCTCAACAAGATCTACACGCGCACGGGCGATAACGGCATGACCGGTCTTGTCGATGGATCGCGCCGAGCGAAATTCGATCCTCGGTTCCAGGCTATCGGCGATGTCGATGAACTCAACAGCGCAATCGGATGGGCGATCATGGCCGTGGCCGCTGGGACAGCTGCGAATTTGCGCCGGATCCAGAACGACTTGTTTGATCTGGGTGCCGATCTGGCGACTCCGCTCAGCGAGGCCGAAGGAGCCGATTTCGCGCCGTCGGAGATGGTGCTGCGGATCGTTCCGGCGCAAGCCGAGTGGATCGAATCGCAAATCGACACGCTGAACGAAACCCTGCCCCCGCTTACGAGCTTCATTCTGCCCGGCGGCAGCGAGGGAGCAGCGCGGGTGCATCTGGCGCGCGCGATTGCGCGCCGCGCCGAGCGCGCGGGTGCAGCGCTTGCCGCGCTGGAGCCGGTCAATCCTGCCGCGATGACCTATCTCAACCGTCTTTCGGACTATCTGTTCGTGCTCGCCCGGGCGCTCAATGCGGGCAATGATCCCTTGTGGGTGCCCGGCGCTTCGCGCTGAGTGGACTTGGCGCGTTCCCAAAGCTAGGCAGCGCTTCGCACGTGCGCGGTAAGGGACTGATATGAAATTGATTGGTGTCATCGGGGCTGGCCAGATGGGCGCGGGCATCGCGCAAACTTCAGCGCAAAGCGGCTTTGGTGTTTTGCTGGCCGATGTCGCCATCGCTCTTGCCGAACAGGCAAAGGCGAAGATCGGCAAATCACTTGCTCGGCTTGCGGAAAAAGAAAAGATAACTGCCGCAGCGGCGCAAGCCGCGCTGGACCGCATCCAGCCTGTCGAAGGCTATGGGCCCATGGTCGATGCCGACCTGATCATCGAGGCGGCGACCGAGCGCGAAGATATCAAGCACCGCATTTTCGACGCGGCTGGAAAAGTGCTGCGTGCCGACGCCATTCTGGCTTCGAACACCAGTTCGATCCCGATCACCCGCATGGCGGCCAGCGTGCCGGATCCGGCGCGCTTTATCGGGGTCCATTTCTTCAACCCGGTGCCGCTGATGAAGCTGGTCGAGCTGATCCCCGGCCTCGCGACCGCGCCCGCAACAATCGATCACGTGCGCAGCTTCGCCGCTGCGCTGGGCAAAGAGGTCGTGCTGTCGCAGGACGAGCCCGGCTTTATCGTCAATCGCATCCTTGTCCCCATGCTCAACGAGGCGTGTTTCGTACTCGGCAGCGGCACCGCGTCGATCCCGGATATCGACAAAGGCTGCAAGCTTGGCCTCAATCATCCGATGGGGCCGTTCGAACTGGCAGATTTCATCGGGCTGGATACCTGTCTAGAAATCGTGCGGGTGATCCATCAGACTACCGGCGATTCGAAGTATCGTCCTGCCCCGCTGCTCGTAAAATATGTCGAGGCGGGCTGGCTTGGCCGAAAGAGCGGGCGGGGCTTTTACGACTACTCCGGCGAAATTCCCGTCCCGACGCGCTGACCGGATCTATCCCGCGTTTGGTGCAGGATCCTTGGCCCATGGATTGGCGTGGTGCGAAGGTGCGACCGGAATATCCACATGATCGGTCTCATCAGGCGCCGGAGTCATTTGCCACGCTGTGAACAACACCCCGAGCGACCACCACAGCGCTTGCCAGCGGCTGGTAAAGACTCGTTTGAAGTTCATGCCGAACATGGCGCGTTATCGCACCCAAAGTGTTAACGCTTCGATACCCTCAGGAACCACGCTAATACCAACCTGCGGTGAGGCTGACTCACGTGGGGGATTCCCAAAGTCGCGAAAGTCTGAATCAATGGCGTCCTGCAGTTGGAGGGCGTGCCCATGGGATTAGCGGTCGGGTTGAGGGAA
>Ga0164294_10002959_pt1 | contig 15198 bp, 8 predicted proteins | sample GEODES005metaG_FD_111479 | JGI IMG/M metagenome (GOLD analysis project Ga0164294, IMG submission 111479) | Oligotrophic lake water microbial communities from Sparkling Lake, Wisconsin, USA - GEODES005 metaG | ecosystem: Environmental > Aquatic > Freshwater > Lake | place: USA: Sparkling Lake...
ATTTAAGGTGGTGGCTGAGCATTCCCAATATAATGGTGGCTTCGACAGGCTCAGCCACCGCCATTCTTTCTCCGGAACTTGGTATTCGGCTCTGTATCACTGTAACTGTGAAGGCAAACACTGCTTTGGCTGTTTTCCCCGGTGGCTGAGCCTGTTGAAGCCATAGCGGAAAAACAGTGGCGGAGCTTGCCTAGTATATTGGTGGCTTCGACAGGCTCAGCCACCGCCATTCTTTCTCCGGAACTTGGTATTCGGCTCTGTGTCACTGCAACTATGAAGGCAACCTCCGCTGTAGCTGTTTTTCCGCGGTGGCTGAGCCTGTCGAAGCCATAGCGAGAAAAAGTGGCTGAGCCTGTCGAAGCCATAGCGGAAAAAATGTGGCTGAGCTTGTCGAAGCCATAGCGGGAAAAAGTGGCTGAGCCTGTCGAAGAATTAGCAGAATTAACGTGTAAATCTTTTTATCAGCATTTCATGTTGGGGATAATCATTAGATAATAATTCCCTATCAGCAAGTTCAAAATCATTAAAATCAAATCCTGGTGAAACCGTACAGCCTACAAATGAGTATCCATCAGGCTTTGATGGAACAGAAGCAAACCAAGAACCTGCCTTTACTAAATGTTGAAATGATTCACCATTTAACAGATTATCACCAAGTTTTAAAATTTCGTAATTTCCTGTTGGATGAATTACATGTATATGAAGTGACGTACCTTCGTAAAAATGCCACAGTTCATCACTTTTTATTCTGTGAAAAGCAGAAAAAGTTCCAGGTGTCAGTAGATAAAATATCGCAGTTGATATTAATCTTTCTCCATCAAATTCATCGCCCAAACAATCTTTGGAAATAACTTGATCAGCAGCGTAAGTCCGTTTGTAAAAACCTCCTTCAGGATGAGGAAGAAGTCCATAAAAACTGATTAAGTCCTGGAAATTCATGTTGAAAAAATTGATGAATAAATAAAATTAATTAATTTTGATTTTCATTCTCAATCAAACAATATCAATAAAGAATTTTCAAAACAAATTCGTTTTGACAATAACCAAAACCAACTAATAAGAGGTCTGGATAGTTTCTGGACCTCTTTGCTTTTATTGATATTGAATATACATTGGTACTGGTTTAAGAGCAAGTAGCTCTTTTGTTGTTAGCAGCCTATTTGGAGCGTGCTTTAAATCATTCTTATAAAATAATTTGAACCCCGTAAATTGAATAGGCTCTGCATAAACAAAATGTTTATATGTATCTATTTTTCTGGAAGGAGAACCCCAACCATCCATGTCGACCACAAACTGAACTTCAGGGCGCTTTTCTATCATTGCCGTATTTTTTAGCATGGACTGTGTGAAACGATGAAGAACCAAAATTTTTGGTGGAAGGTTGTATTTATTCACTAAATCAGTCAAGTAGTTTGCAACATAATTAACATCAGCTGCATCAAAACTACCAATTACCGAACCTGGTTTTTGTCCCCCTTTCATTGAAAATTCTGGATCGATTCCAAGATGGACTTTAGGGTTTTTAAGATATTTTTCGAGTACAGGAATTTCATCTCTTAAATTGCTTAATCCAACTTGCACATCCAGAAAGACAAGGGCATCAATTTCTTTTGCCATCGCCATGATTTTATCAATCTCAGAAAATGGCATCCTCAACCTATACAATCCACGATCTCCTGGTGATGCTTGGGCGGTTGTTACAATATAATGCAAGGCAGGAATAACGGGCGTTTCTGGATCTGCTTGCTGCCAAGTAGCCATTTCCTTTTTAAGTTTGGCAAACATTTGAGGCTTGGGCAACTCCCCTAGTATCCCCATCCTGGTAGAATAAAGATTACCATAATAAGCGATTATTCGGTTGAAAGGTAAGATTGCACCAACTTTGGGGTATGTATTGTTGAATTTCCATTTTTTGGAACTGTCGCCATTGGCCATTTTTATCATAAGAGCCTTGTAAGTGGCAGAATCAATCGCAGCCACAACCTCCTTCTTCTTCTCAGGCTTTACAGTTGCGGGAATATTGCCAGTGTTTGAATCTGACTGTGCATTGCTGCAGCCAGTTGAAAAAACAAAAGTTAAAATCAAAATTGAAGTCGAATACAATACACCAAACCTTTTCATAAAAATATTTTAGAGCTTCCAAAACACTGATAAATCCCACTAGAATTGTAAAATTACCAATAAAAGAGCATTGATTCAATAATTGCGGTCGTTTTGAAAAGAACTACCTTTGTATTACATATAAAAAAATATAACAGCTTGGATTTCTCATCATTTAATTTTCACGAATCGCTACAAGACAGCCTTTCGTCTAGCGGCTACAAGAGCCCTACCCTCATTCAACAAAAAGCAATACCCGTAATTTTAGAAGGCCACGACATCATTGCCTCTGCACAAACAGGCACAGGAAAAACTGCAGCCTTTCTGCTGCCCATACTTCATAAACTGATGTCAGCCGATTTTAATGACTCAGAAGTACACGCACTCATTGTAGTTCCAACGAGAGAACTTGCTATACAAATCAGCAGTCACCTCGACGGACTAACATACTTTAGTTCCATCAGTTCCATTGCCATTTATGGGGGCGGCGATGGAGAAAGTTTTGTGCGTGAAAAACAGGCATTGTCAAAAGGTGTTGACATTGTAGTAGCAACACCTGGTAAATTAATTTCTCATTTGAACATGGGCTATGTAAAAATGAAGGAGCTTAGATACCTGATTTTGGATGACGCAGACAGAATGTTAGACATGGGGTTCAATGAAGACATCATGCGGATCATTTCTTATTTGCCCAAAGATCGACAAACATTAATGTTCTCGGCAACTATGCCGCCAAGAATTAATCAATTGGCTAAAGCGATTTTAAAATCACCTGTTGAAGTGAGTGTAGCCTTGTCGAAACCACCGGAAAGTATCAAACAGGAGGCTTACGTAGTTTATGAACCTCAGAAAATCCCGTTGGTACAATACATTCTTTCGAACAAAGCACATCAATCAACCTTGATTTTCTGTTCAAAAAAACAAACGGTAAAGCAACTAACCTTGCAGTTACAAAAGTTAGGATATAATGCAAAAGACATACATTCAGATCTTGAACAAAATCAACGTGAGGAAGTGCTGCAAGCCTTTTCCTCAAAGAGATTACCCATTTTAATAGCAACTGATATATTGAGCAGGGGAATTGACATAGATCAAATTGATTTGGTCGTAAACTATGACGTGCCTACAGATGGAGAAGATTATGTGCACCGTATAGGTAGAACAGCTAGGGCAGAAACCAAAGGAACTGCGATAACCCTCGTAAATCAAGAAGAGCAATATAAGTTTCTTCGAATTGAAAAGTTGATTGGAAAAGAGGTAGAAAAAGTTGCCATTCCAGAAAAACTTGGCGTCGGACCTGTCTATGGTGGACCCAAACCAGCAGGGAAGTTCAAACAAAAAACATCAGAAAAAGCTCCAGTTCATGTAAGGACTAAGCCGATTATTGTGAAGAAATAGCCGTTTTGGTTGAAGGGGTTGAAGGGGTTTAAGGGGTTTAAGTAACTTCAACTTCTTCAACTTCTTCAACCCCTTCAACTAAAAAAGCCCCCGCCGAATAAGGCGAGAGCTTTTCATCCATAGAATAATTTATTACGAATTCATTCTAATGGGTGGACTCAGGTAAAAACCTGCATGTCCTACTAGTTTTCAATCACGATTCTTTGTACTGATTGTTCTCCTGTTTCAGGGTAGGTTATTTTGATGTTGTACATACCAGACTTGCTGATGTTCAACTTATAATTTGAGTCAGTGATGTTGGTGAACTGCTGAACCATGCGGCCCGCCATGTCAATCACTAGAATATTCATTTTCTTTCCGTTCGCAGTCCTGCTGATGTTAACCGCTCCAGTGCTTGGGTTAGGGAACACAGAAGAAACTGTTTCACCGTTCAGCTTTACAACCCTTACTTCACTGTAGGTAGTCTTACCATCAAGATTTTCCTGAGCAAGTCTATAATAAATAGTTGATCCGCTTCTTGGATTTGCATCGATGAAGTTGTAATACAAGCCAATCTGGCTGTTACCGCCTATTGCTTTTGAAGCTACAAACCCAATGCTTTCGAATTTACCGTTTACACCACCTGCTTGACGCTCTATCCTGAAACCTTTGTTCAGAATTTCAGAAGAAGTTACCCAGTTAAGAGCAACGGTGTTTGTAGATGTTGGTTTAGCAGTAAAAGATGTCAGGGTTACGGGTAAGGCAATTAATGATGTACTGGTTAGGGACAGGGCAGTAGCTGAAGCCTCTACAGTGGTGAAGGGGCTAAAATTTGTAACTCCGGTAACGGTGTACTTAAAAGCAACTTTTCCACCAATAGTAACTATACCTACATGTTTATTTTGCAAAACATTCGGAATTTCCCATTGCGATAAAGTAGAGCTGTAATGGCCAATTCGTAAATTTGGTTTTGTTAAATCGTCAAGGTTAGTTATTTCCCCAGTATTTGAGAGAAAATGCATTGTTATATCCACCCCTGGAGTGTTTTCAACTAATACATCTTTAGTAATATCCCAATATTCTCTGTTATTTACAGTTTCAACATAAGATGTTTTGTTTAATGAATTGGGAACAACCTGGGCATGTTTATGAACTACGGTAAACGCGTCTACAGTTGATAACAAAGGAAATCTAATTTCAACTGGATCGTACAAACTATCAGATTGACCTGTTGGGAATACGAAGGTGTAATTTGCTGTATTATTAGTACCAATCTTTTGAACCGGACATTTTGCATATGAATCATTTGATGCATTTGAAACTGATCCAGTGTTTGCGATGATGATTTTATTTCCAGTATTACTAGCAATATAACCCTTGATGAAATCCAAATTGCCTGATACTGTTAAATCAGAAGTCAGTGTCACTGTTTGACCCAGATTCATGTTCAATGTGATATTCTTCAAACCTGAACCCATGATTTCATTTCCAGTTGATAAATTATCTCCAGTATAATCAACAGTATACAAGTTCGCATCTGAAGGAACAGCAGATAATGAACCCCTGGCTCTAGAAATTATACCGCTAACAGCACTCGTGCTGTTGCCCATTGTTAAGCCATTTGTTGTATTATTGAGCACGCCAGAAGCAAGGTGTAAAATTCCTGTAGAAATGTTTGTAGCACGGCTTAAAGCTACACCTCTAACATTTTCAATTTTCAAAGATCCTGTTATTTCAGTTGGTAACCCATTACCAGTATTTTGTGCCACGTTTCCATTGTATATGTAATTGGCAGCAGGATCGAAAGTTCTTGTTCCGATTACTTGTACGCTTCCTGTTGCCCCTGTGCTTGTAATACCTGCATCAGAAGTTATACCCAAAGTACCTCCAGCAGAAAGTGTGAAAGTTCCTAAGCCAGTTACAGTAGAACCTCTAGCAATTTGCAAATTTGCTCCGCTGTTTACTGTATAATTAATAGTATCAGTAACAGTACCACCTGAAGTGAAAATCTGTTTTGTATTGTTGGATCCGTTGAAAATTATATCACCAGAACCAACCCCATCATCAATAATGGTTCCTTCACTATGGTTGAAATTACCACCAACATACAAAGTACCGATTTGAGCGCCCCTTGTAAGCTCAAGTAAACCACCACTCATTGTAAAAGAGCCTAAAACATTCATACTTCTAGCAACTGCTGCTGCTAAAGTAAATGTACCACTTGTCTGCACATATCTAGCTATTGAAGAAGTAGTCCAATTTGCCCTTAATTCCCTAATACCTGTACTTGTAATTCTGAAAATACCTGTAGTAGAAAAACCTTGTTGTAATAATACATGTTTGCCATCCTGATCGGGAGAATTATATGTAAAATTTCCAAATTTTTGGCCAGTTCCAGTTAAAAGATCACCATTTTTACTGATGCCGATAACTGAACACATTGAGCTTGCATCCCAACTTGCAGATGGTATCGATCCTCCATCAACGCTGTGAACATACCATGAATCAGCATTAAATTTAATCATTGCATTTGCACCCTTTCTAAAAATGCCTATACCTGAGGTTCCATTAACCCTAACTGTCCCATTAATATCTGCAACTAATAATGGATTACTAACTGTTGTCAATGTCATATTATTTTGAAAAGCAGAACCAGCTAAAATCAGCGTAGAACCAGTTTCTACACTGATAGCATCAGCTGCGGGAGTATTTATTGTAATCGTTCTACTGTTACCATTGCTGGTGAGTGTAACTCGTGCATTATTAGATACTTGTAGCTTTCCAATTGTTTTATTACTTAAGTTAACACTTATGTTAAGAGTAGATGTAAAACTAACTACATCACTAATACTAGGAACCCCATCGGGGTTCCAATTGGTGCTAACACTCCAATTAGTAGTGTTAGCTCCACCATCCCATGTTTTGGTTGTTTGAGCCTGGGTAATGGACGAAATGAGGACGAATAAAATTAAAAAATTTGTGATTGTTTTCATAATAAATTTCCGTTGATGAGATGAAAAGAGGGTATTCGAGGATTGGATTAATGAGCAATTACGTAGAGTGTCTAAAGTTTAAATTTTAATTTAAACACCCTACAATAATGAACATTTATTGGTTTGTGGAAATTCGGAAGGATTGGATTTTTTGTACATATAAATACTTAATCAGATTTAGTATTTTATAGTATGCTTAAGTGTAATACTAATACACACTTTTTGAAAATGCAAATTTTTATAAACTATTTTTTTGATTTTTTAAATAATCTGATCAAAAAAATTAAGTTAAAACTGTTTTTTTAACATTAAAAAAGAAAGTAATCTGAAAAAGCTTTTTTTTCACAAAAAAAGCCCCCGCCGAATAAGGCGAGAGCTTTTCATCCATAGAATAATTTAATTACGAATTCATTCTATTGGGTGGACTCAGGTAAAAACCTGCATGTCCTACTAGTTTTCAATCACGATTCGTTGTACGGATTGTTCTCCTGTTTCAGGGTAGGTTATTTTAATATTGTACACACCAGACTTGCTGATATTCAACTTATAATTTGAGTCAGTGATGTTCGTGAACTGCTGAACCATGCGGCCAGTCATGTCAATCACTTGAATATTCATTTTCTTTCCGTTTGCAGTCCTGCTGATGTTAACTGGACCTCTGCTTGGATTAGGGAACACCATAGAAACTGTTTCACCATTCAACTTCACAACCCTTATTTCACTGAAGGTAGTCTTGCCATCAAGATTTTCCTGGGCGAGTCTGTAGTATGTGGTTGCCCCGTTTCTTGGACTAGCATCTATGAAGTTGTAGTTCAAGGCGTTCTGGCTGTTTCCACCGACTGCCTTTGAATTAACAAACCCAATGCTTTCAAATTTACCATTTACACCACCTGCTTGGCGCTCAATTCTGAAGCCTTTGTTAACGATTTCAGAAGAAGTTACCCAGTTAAGAGCAACGGTGTTTGTAGATGTTGGTTTAGCAGTAAAAGATGTCAGGGTTACGGGAAGAGCAGCGGTAGAAATAGATGCATTAGCGAAAGGACTGAAATTGTTCACCTTTGTTACTGTTAATTTCTTTGTTGCAAAATCATAAGACCTGGTACCGGATGCATTGGGTGCATTTTCCCAAGACAAAGCATTTACATCGTAATGCGCCATTCTTAAGAATTGTGCCTTATCAATTGTGATTGGACTTTGGCTAAAATCCATTGTAACGTCGGCAACAGAAGCTGAATTTGATCTAGAAAGATTCCAATATTCTAAACTTGATAATGTTGAAAGTGTTTGCGCCAATTCATTTTTAAAGACTACAAGAGAAGCCCCTTTTATCACATATTCGAATTTATACAATGGGTCGGTTGCAACATGTTCAGCATAGAAATTATCTGTGATAGAAGTATTTTGCAAGTTTGAAATTTTTATAGGTCGGTACTTATATACAGAGTTTATCAAACCACCGATAGGGAATTCAAAATCAGCATTACCGTATTTGATTACTTTTACCATAGCAAAAGATAAATCATTGGCAACACCCGTTGCTACACTTGATCCACTTTGGAAAATAAGCATTGAATTGTTTGTTGAAGTTATGTAACCACTCGAGAATGTTGCTGCTCCATTAATTTGAACATCCTTTGATATTACTTTTGAGCCACCACCTTCAAATGAAACGTTGTAGAAAGTAGAAACATTTGAACCGCCGATAGCTTGATCACCAACCTTTTTGAAGTTTACTGAACCACTTGTTGCATTGAATGTTCCATTGTTTATCCAATCACCGAATACATTTAACGTCATATTGGAAGTGATTGTAAGAGAAGAACCAGTTGAAATTGTCAAACTTCTTATTGTAACATTACCTAACCCAATTAGTGGCTGATTAGAAGATTCGTTCGAAATGGTAACATCAGATGAAACATCTGGAATTGAACCACACCAGTTTCCTGCATTATTCCAGTGAGTGCTAACGGCCCCAGTCCAAGATCCGGCTTGCTTTACAAGAACAGTTGCAGTAGAAGTGCTTAAGGATGCACATGCTCCACTTGTTACTACAGCTTTGTAATATGTTGTAGATGTCAAGTTTGAGGCAGTATATGTTTGGGCAGTTGCACTTGCTATATTAGTGTAATTGATACCATCAGCAGAAGATTGCCAGTGAATTGTTCCAGTATTTCCACTAAGTGTCAGTATTGTACTATTTGTTCCAGTGCACACAGTAGATCCACCTGAAATGCTACCAGCAATACTGGTTGGATTTAAAGTTACCACCACAGCTGTTCTGTTGGATTCAACCTCATTGATTGTCTGTGAAACATAATATGTAGAATTGTTAGTTAAAATTGTTGTGTTAATCAATTCAGTTCCACCTGTTGCCTGATCAAACCATTTTATCGATGAACCCGTTATTGTATTGGATGTAACCAAATCTGAAATCTTTGAACCAATGCACATTGATTGATTAGATGCCGTAGGAGCATCAATATAGGTAATTGTTAAAACAATTTTACCATCTCCGCCATTACCGCCGCGGCGATCTGTACCATTGTTTACAAATGCACCACTACCGCCACCTCCAGGAAATGATCCAGCAAGTCCATTTCCTCCCATAGTAAGTTCAGCTCCCCCTATTCCACCATTTGGGGCGTCTCCCCCTTTACCGCCGATTGATATTGTGCCAATTGAACCATTCTCACCATTTAATATAATTGCATCAGAACCGCCAGAAACTGGAACAAAACTAGTTGCAGCTAAACCCCCAGCTCCACCATCAACTGGCTTGTTCTGTGGTTTCCTTCCTCCGGTGCCACCGTTTGCTAGCAATCCAACTGTATTTGTAGGAATTGCATTCGCACTAAAATTAATCCAAGTATTGCTACCACTTACACCAGTATTAAAACCCCCTACTCCACCTGTACCAACCACATAAAACCAGGTTCCTGATAAACCTGAAGTTTTTGTAAATTCAACAAAAGCCCCGCCTCCGCCGCCTCCTGCTCCCATTTGATTATCTTTATCATATCCTCCACCAGCGCCGCCAGCACCCCAAGCTTGGATTTTTATCGATGCAACATTTGAAGGTACTGTCCATGATGTGGACACCCTCGGCAAAATAACTTCACTGGTTGATTGAGCATAATTTTTGCCATAAAAGCTGATGAAAATCAACAGAGTGAACAATAATTTTAATGCTTGTTTGATTTTTGTTTTCATGATTATTAACTTTTGAATGTGATGTAAAAGGTGGTTTGGGTAGGAAGTTGATTTGATCATCACAAGAAAAATGAGCTAGATTACCTAGGAAAGGCAGATGCTTATGCCTTAAGTTCTAGCTCATTTTTTCATGGTTTGGGTACGGATTAATTCTTACGGTTGGGCACAGGTAAAGACCTGTATGTCCTACTAGTTTTCAATTACGATTCTTTGTACGGATTGTTCTCCAGTTTCAGGGTATGTCATTTTGATATTGTACACACCAGGCTTGCTGATTTTCAACTTGAAGTTTGAATCAGTTATGTTGGTGTACTGCTGAACCATGCGGCCAGTCATGTCAATAACTTGAATATTCATTTTCTTTCCGTCCGCAGTCCTGCTAATGTTAACCGCTCCGGTGCTTGGGTTAGGGAACACCATAGTTACGCTTTGGCCATTCAATTTCACCACACGTACATCAGAGTAGGTCAGTTTCCGATTAAGGTCTTCCTGAGCAAGCCTGTAGAATAAAGTTGAGCCGCTTCGTGGACTTGCATCGATGAAGTTGTAGTACAACGCAGTTTGACTGTTTCCACCTACTGCTTTTGAATCAACGTATCCGATTTGCTCAAACTTGCTATTCTCATTTCCTGCCTGACGCTCAATCCTGAAGCCTTTGTTCACAATCTCTGAAGATGTCCCCCAATTAAGAGAAACTTTGTTGTCTGGTGTTGGCTTCGCTGTGAATGAACTGAGGGTGACAGGTAGGGCGGCAAGATTAATATCAGCTGTTGTGAAAGGACTGAAATTTTTCACCTTTGTTACTTTGAATTTCTTCCTTATAAAATCAACAGACTTGGTACCGAAATCAGTTGGTGCATTTTCCCAAACAAATTCATTTTCATCGTAATGCGCCAATCTTACGAATTGTGCTTTTTCGGGTGTTGTTGGGTATATGCTATAATCTATTGTGACGTCGGCGATAGAGGTTGGATTTGATCTGGAAAGATTCCAGAATTCTGAATTTGATATATCTGTCAGCGTCTGTGTTGATTCATTTTTAAAGAATGTTGATCCAAAATATTGAAAAGATGCCAACGGATTTTCTGCAAAATGTTGCGCTTTGAAATAATCAGTGGAGGAAGTGTTCATTAAATTTGAGACCTCTATAGGACGATATCTATTTACTCCGTTGATTGTACCTCCAACAGGGAACTCAAAATCAGTTGTTCCATATTTGATTACCAGAACCTTGGCAAAAGATGCATCACTAGCAACTTTTGCTATTTTTGAACCAGCTTTGAAAATCAGGGTTGAACTGTTGGTTGAAGCAATGTAACCACTCGTGAAAGATACAGACCCTTTGATTTCAATATTGTTTGACAATATTTTTGAACCACCACCTTCAATTGAAATATCGTTGAAAGTAGTAACGTTTGTGCCACCAATTACCTGATTTGTACCTTTGAATGAAACAGTCCCTGCATTTGCAGTAAATATTCCGTTATTGAACCAGTTTCCAAATACATTTAATTGTTTATTGGCATTGATTTCAAGACGAGCACCAGGTGCAATTGTCAAACTTCTTACTGATACATCGGCATTACCAATGAATGGCTGATTACGTGGTTCGTTCGGAATAGTAACATTAGTTGTTGAGGTTGGCATTGCACCACACCAGTTACCTGCATCGTTCCAGTCAGTGTTAACAGCCCCAATCCAAGATCCTGGTTGTTTAACAATAATAGTCGCAGGGGCAGTGTTTACTGTTCCACATGATCCACTTTTTACTACAGTTCTGTAATGAGTTGTAGTTGTCAAGTCTGTAAAAGTATATGCTTGTAAAGTTGCGTTTGGAATATTGGTGTAATTAGTGCCATCGGTAGAATATTGCCACTGAACAGTTCCAATATTTCCACTTAATGTCAATCTAGTACTGTTTGTTCCTGTACATACAACGGCAGCACCTGAAATAGTACCAGGTGTTGGAGTAATTGTAACAGCCACAGCTGTCCTGTCTGACTCTACATAGTTATCACCGGCAGTTGCTCTCCATGCCTGTGAAACGTAGTATGTTTTGGTTACTAATAATGTCGTGTCTGATAACTCAGTTCCACCCAATGCTTGGTCGTACCATTTCATCGTTGCACCAGGTAATGTATTTGATGTAACGCCAACCAAATCTGAAATCCTTGATCCTATGCATAGTGTTTTACTAGTTGTTGTGGGAGGATCAACGAAAGTGAGCGTTAAAACAATTTTGCCATCTCCACCATTACCACCATTTTGAGCAATGCCGCCATTAAGGAAAGGTCCTACTCCACTTCCTCCACCACTTGGATATGATCCATTTTTTCCTGCTGCTCCACGTACAGTAACTGATGCACCACCTATTCCACCATTTCCGCTATTTCCACCTTTTCCACTAGCTGATGCTGTACCAGGTGAACCATCTTGTGCATCTATGATAAACCCTGAACCACCAGAAGGTGGGAAAAAAGTGGCTAGACTTGCTGCATTTCCGCCTGCTCCTCCAAATACATCACCTGGGTTCGGTCTATCTCCACCATCACCTCTGCCTGCTTGCACTCCATCTCCACCACCCACAGGATGTAAACTATCATTGAATTTAATCCAACTATCCTCGCCGGGTTTTCCTTGATTTGTAACACCTGCAGCTCCCGGACCAACTACATAGTACCAAAGTCCGTATATGTTTGAAGTTTTTGTAAATTCTAAATATGCCCCTGCACCACCTCCGCTCCCTGCGTTTGCACCAGTTTTCGCAGCACCTCCGCCACCAGCTCCACCGCCACCCCATGCTTGGATTTTTATAGATGCAACTTTTGCTGGAACTGTCCATGGTACACCGGTTATAACAACTTGTGGGTTAAGACCAAGTGGGTCTGTTACAGGTAAATCAATAACCTGGGTTCTTTGAGCATAATTTGTTGCATGTATGCTGATGAATGCCAACATCATGAACAAAATTTTTACTGACTTTTTAATAAATGTTTTCATAATTTTTAATTCTTGAATGAAATGAAAAAGATAAATTCAGTTGGAGGTGGATTTTATCATCACACAAAAAATGACGTTAAGAAGCTTGGGATTACACATAGGTATCCTTTTAAGCTTTTAGCTCATTTTTTCATGGTATGGGTACGGCAATTCAAGAAGACAGGTGGATTTGGGTACGTATTAATACTTAATGAGATTAAGAAGTATACAGTATTGTTGAGTGTAATATTAATATGCGCTTTTTTTAAATGCAAATTCTTTTAACTTTTTTTTGATTTTTTTTTAAATTATACTAATAAAAAACAAAGGATATATTTTATAAAAGATTAAAAAGATCTATTTAAGCACAAAAAAGCCCCCGCCGAACAAGGCGAGGGCTTTTTATCTATAGAAAAAATTATTACGAATTTACTCTAATGGGTTCACTCAGGTAAAAACCTGTATGTCCTACTAGTTTTCAATAACGATTCTTTGTAGTGATTGTTCTCCTGTTTCAGGGTAGGTTATTTTAATGTTGTACATACCAGACTTTCTGATGTTCAACTTGTAATTTGAGTCAGTGATGTTCGTGAACTTTTGAACCATGCGGCCCGCCATGTCAATCACTTGAATATTCATTTTCTTTCCGTTCGCAGTCCTGCTGATGTTAACAGCTCCTGTGCTTAGGGTAGGGAAAACCATAGTAACTGTTTCACCGTTCAACTTCACAACCTTTACTTCGCTGAAGTTGGTTTTGCCATCAAGGTCTTCCTGAGCGAGCCTGTAGTAAGCAGTTGATCCGCTTTTTGGACTTGCATCGATGAAGTTGTAGTATATAGCATTTTGGCTGTTTCCACCGAAGGCTTTTGAAGCCACAAACCCAAGTGTTTCGAATTTACCATTTGCACCACCTGCCTGGCGTTCAATCCGGAAGCCTTTGTTGACGATTTCAGAAGAAGTAGCCCAATTTAAAGCAACGGTTCCCGATGAAGTAGGTTTAGCTGTGAAAGAATTAAGGGTGACGGGAAGTGCTGATGCGGACAAAATCAATAAATCCGCAAAAATGGTGTTAGTTTCTATTGATCTTGATTGTATAAAAATATTATACAATGATCCACCAGATGTGATTGCAGGCAAATTGATTGTTAATTTATGTACGTTATGTGATAGAGTTTCCTCAAAGAAATCTGTATTATATACTAGGGCAAAATCAGTACCACTTGAAGTATTTAAAATACCATCTCCATCTTTGTCTACATATATATATTCAGGAAAAAAACCACCATCATAAATTATGGAAACTCTTTGAACTGTAGAAGTAAAATAACTAGCTGATAAAGGAATCGTTCTATTTACTAAAGAAACTGCACTTGTATTTGAAATATCTTGAGTTGCACCATACGTACCATTATAGTAGCTGTAAGGTGACTTTGAAATTGGTTTTAGTGCAATTAAAATAGCAGCATTTCTATTAGAACCTGTTAAATTGACAGATGCACTCCCAGTAGAACCAACAGATGATTTAATTACCAATGCTGCCCCAACGCTTGCATGACCTTCAAACTGAGTTGTATCATCATATAACTCTACAAATGAAGATGGAGTAGTTGCAGTCCAATTTGAGTAATTCAAATCATTTACCACTTGTGAAAACATTATAATTGCAGCATTTGAAGTTACATTTGATATTGCTGAGGCTGTTGCCGTTGCTGCGTTTGTTACATTTAAAGTTCCTGGAGCTACATCAAAAGGACCATTAGTTACATCCACTCCCGCAAAAGCTACAATTGAACCAATTGCCATTTCTGCATCCGAATCGAGCGTAAATGAATAAGAACTTGGTTCACTCCCGTCTGTAACACGATAGAGAATTGTGCCCCAAAACTGACTTGTTCCAGCATTTTGTATTTCCTTACCATCAATTAAAGACCAACCTGCTGGAATTGTTACATTACTTAAATTAAGACCATTGGCATCATTTTGAACAATATTCGCAATGAGTACTTCTCCAGATGCTGTTCCTGATGGTTTATTAATTGTTAATGTACCATCACCACTAGACGTACGTGCTGTTGTAGCCGAACCATGCATATGAATGGTTCCATTCACTGCTGATGGGTAAGTTTGTGAGAAAACTTGGCTAGATAAAAACAATAAACAGAGAAATGAGCTTGATTTTGTAAATAAATTTTTCATAATTAATTTCAGTTAGTGCGGAAAAAATTTTGGTATTCTAGGATTGGATTTGTTATAATAGTATATGGTGTGTGATTTAAAAATCATTTAAACACTGTACAACAATAAAAATTTTTTATTTGGAAATTCGGTAGGATTAGATTTAGGATGTATGTATATACTCAAACTTGTTGAGAAATTATTGTAAAAGTCATTACGAAAGTATTTAAGATTTTTTTAAAATTCAAATTTTTATTAAAAAATTTAATTTTTTTATTAAAAACTATTGTTGTCGGAGATAAATTTTTAATAAAGGTTTGTTTTTAGGCCCCCTTTTCTCAATTTTTCAAAGACTAAACAAGAA
>Ga0164294_10002960_pt1 | contig 15189 bp, 17 predicted proteins | sample GEODES005metaG_FD_111479 | JGI IMG/M metagenome (GOLD analysis project Ga0164294, IMG submission 111479) | Oligotrophic lake water microbial communities from Sparkling Lake, Wisconsin, USA - GEODES005 metaG | ecosystem: Environmental > Aquatic > Freshwater > Lake | place: USA: Sparkling Lake...
GCAATGCGCAAGAACATGGCCATGAACAGGCCGATGCGCCTGGCCATTTCTTGCTGAGCTTTTGGAAGTTTGCTGACAAGAATAGAGATGAAAATAATGTTGTCAATACCTAGCACCAGCTCAAGCAAGGTCAAGGTGGCCAGCGCCATCCACATATGCGGGTTAGTCAGTAATTCCATAAATTTTTGCCGCTTTAAATAAAATTATCGAATATAGCCCAAGGTATCCATACCTTAGATTCCATGGGGTTGATCAAGCTGAAAGCGCATGGTGATGGATTTTCCGCCATCGCCAACGCAACCAAATACCTCTTACCAACAGGTAAATCAGCCAGATAAACCAGCCTGAAAACACCACGTCGCTCAAATAATGGCCGCCCTGAATGATGCGGGCAAAGCCGATAAAGCTGCCAGCGGCCAACCCGCCCCAGATCCACCTGCGGCGCAGTTGCCGACGCGACCATATGCCCCAAACCATCCAAATAAAGCCGCCGGCTGCGTGGCCGCTGACGAAGGAGCAGTTCTCCTCGCACAGTGGCTGATAGTGCAGCACGGGAACAAATGATTCAGTCCCGTTGAAGTTGATGGTTTGGTAAGGGCGCGGTCTTCCGACGTGGTCTTTCAAAACCCAGTCCACCACAAAACCAATGCCCACAGTCACCATCAATAACCACGCAATGAAGCGCCTGCGCCAATGAATTGTGCCTGTTAAAGGACGAAACAAGGCCAACACCAAAAATAAAACTGCACCTGCAGAAACCCATTTATTGATTTCGGGCGTGAACTGGTAGAGCCACTTCACCCATGGCCATTTCTCGGCTGGAAAAGTTTGTGTGCTTGTGTCATAAAAATAGTGACTGACATGAAAATCGAACAAAGGGTAGGCCAAAAAAAACACTATGCAAATGCTGAGTAACGCCAAGGAGAAAAAGTACTCCTGGTAACGCGCTTTCATGCCAATCCTTTTTTGCGCAAAAAACTCAGTCTGGACATCAATCCAGCGGCACCAACCGTAGCTATCAAATCGAAGGCCAATTGTTCGGCGGGTGTGTGCACTTGCGCTCGCAGCAAATAAATCACCAAACCTAACTCGAATATCAGTAAACACCATTGAAACTTTGTTTGCTGCAGGTGGGGTGTCCAAGGCTGACGCAGTTCCCATTGCACGGCCAACCAAACGATGAAGATACCCAAACCGGTACCAGCCAAAACATCTGCTGGCCAATGGGCGCCGACCATGATCCTAGAGAAAGCCACCAAGCAGCCAAAGACCAGCAGCATCAGCGAATAAGGTTTGTACTTGTATGCATGAGGTATGCACAGCCACAAAACAGTCACGGCAGCAATCGCTGCCATGCTGTGGCCAGAGGGCATGGAATTGGCGGAGACAGGGGGCGCGCCAATGGTGTGGATCACCCCTGGCTCAAGCACACCCAAAGGTCTGGCGTGAGAAAAAAACGATTTCAGTGCGGGAGAGAGTAATGACCCGATCAAAAAGCATTTCAAGCTCAAAGCGCTGCCATGGCGACTAAAGCGCGTCAACACCAGCATCAGTAAGACGGCGGCACCTGCCTCACCAAACTGGTTAATGAACGACCAAATGGGATCTATGCCCGTCACAGAACGGTTGAGTCCAATCATCCAGGCCAGATTCAGATCGGTGCGCGAAACCAGCCACCCGCCCAGCATGAACGCAGTGGCAATAAGTAACATGGAAATTTGTAACCGGCGCGTAGGCAGATCGGGTGATAGCGGCATCATCGGCAGGATTGTAAGCAGTCACCCAGACTGATTCGTGCATTCGTTATAGTCGTGTTCAACTGCGAAAGCCACCGTCATGCCTACTACCAAGAAAAAAATCATTCAGCATCTTGAGGAAGAGGTGTTTTGTAAATTGGGCATCTCACCGATTCATGGTATCGGGGTTTTTGCGATCAGACCCATAGCCAAAGGGATCAATCCCTTGAAAAGTTACATCGGCAACCGGGAAATTGATGTGTCTAAAAAAGACATCAAGCATTTACCCAAGGGTGTGCGCAGTCAAATAGATATGTTTTGCTACTACGACAAAACCAAGGTCAGCATTCCCGTCAATGGATTGAATTCTTTTGATTTGGCTGTTTATCTGAACCATTCAAAACGACCGAACTTACGCTTCAAGAAAAATGGTGCACTCCAAAGCCTGATGAGCATTGCCGCGGGCGAAGAGCTGTTTATCGATTACGACATCAGTTTCGGCGAAAAGCACTTCTTTTAATCAACCGGCCATCACCAGCACCTTGTCCTGATGGGCAACCTGCTTAACTACCGGTGCATGGCGGTAAATCTGATTGAGTTCATGCGGTTTGAAGTCCGTGATCAGGGGCGAGCTTGGGTCGGTTGCCAAGGGGTGGTCCGGGTCAATCAAAGCCAAAGCGTAAATAGGTTCAAAGTCAGTCACAAACAGGGCTTTGTAGCCATAGTCGTCGACCGGGCCGAGGTTGTAATAGCGCAAGCCGTTTTTCTGCGCCCAACGGCAGGCTTGCAAACAAGCATAAATGCCGGGTGAACGGTTTTTGTAATCCCGGTTCCACTGACAGAAACTGCCGTACAGCTGGTTGTACTTGGGCAGCAATATAGACACATCTGTCAGCACCAGTTCGCCTTCAGGACTGTGAACCCGCAGTATCAACACATCCAAGTTGCGAACGTAATCTACAAAACCTTCAACTTCACGGTCATCGATGTAGTAATTGGCGAAATGCTCACCGCCCATTTCAAACATGTCTTCAACCGTCAATTGCGAACCGGGCACCAGTTCTTCGGTATAAACAAAATTTTTATATTGCTTGTCGTACTCGCGGAATTTGCGTTCACGCCGTGGCTCAATCCAAAAGGATTCGTCCATGGTGTTGACCAAACCGTATTTGTCATTGATGGGCACGCCAAAAGGACTGTCAGGCGGCAGGGCATAAACCACAAACGGACGCGGCGCTGAGTCCAACATTTCCTGCGTCACATTGATATAGGGGCAAAGAGCGTCCCAACGCGTGGTGTAGTAAAGAATGTCGTTGTGCTCGCTTTCAACCAGCAGGTTGTCATCAGTCCAACTTTGGTAATCAACTTCATGCACCTTAGGGGTGGATGCAAGTTGATGTGCAGGTTTGAATTGATAGAGCATGCCATTCATGTTGTTGCCTTTAGAGTTTTGGTTTTTTTTTATTTTGTTTTGGGGTGAAATGTACCGCAGTAATTCGCTTGAGATCAAAGTAGGAGACATCGACAGCGTGGTTGACTTGCAAAAAAGCCGGATCGGTTTTTTCCAATTGAAGAATGATGTCATTGACTTTGCTCAGGTGTTGATGAGCATCGCTGTCTTTGTCTGACAAACCATCCATGTAGTCGTCCATCAAAGGACAGTCGGTATCGAAATAAAAACTTTTATTTTTAGGGTTGTAACTGAGCGGATAAAGCGTGCAGCCAAAGGGCTTGTCTTCACCCATGGTGCAGCCTTGGGGTCCTAAATGTGTGCAACTGGTTTCGATACACACAGAACCCAATTTCTTTTGCTCTTTGGCTGTTAAAGTGATTTCCAAAGGTGGAAAGCCTGCCTCTACATTGCAGCATCGCTGACACTGCGCACAGTGGTCAAAAAGCACGCGCTATCTCCACAGAGGGAACCGCAACTGGGCTGACGATCAGTTCAAAATAATGAGTGTGTGTCATCAATCACTAAATAATATTTGGAGGAATTATTGACGTTTTTGTCGTATTGAGTCAAGCAATGATTAATTTGTTGAATTCAATGATTTACTGGAATTACAAATCAACGACAAAACAAGCCAAGAGCTCTTCATATGAAGAAGAGTTTGGACTCAAAGTTAAGGTGATGTTTTAACTGTGCGAACTTGCACCAAGTCACCTTGCGTCACACCGTCAGGCGGATTCTCAATCACTCTGTCGGTGGCTAGCAAGCCTGAAAGTAATTCAAGGCGGTTACCGTAATCTCTGGCAATCACCACGGGCTTCATCTCTACACGGTTCTCTGCATTGACAGTAGCAACTTGAACGATGCCTTTGGTGTAGACCAAGGCGCTTGGCGGCACACTCAAGCGATCAGCTTGGGCGGGTATGGTGAAGCTGACGCTGGCGTAGCCGCCGGGTAGCAACTCGCCGCGTTTATTGTCTGCGGACAACTGCACCAGCATGCTGCCGGAATTGCTATTGATGGCTTGAGAAGTGGTTTGAACCGTCGCGGTGTAGACCTGGCCCGGTTGTTCAGGGACTGTGAATTTAGCCAAGGTGCCTTTTTTAACAAAAGCGATTTGGTTTTGCGGCAGATTCACATACAAGCGCAAACGCTTGACGTCTGAGACCACAAACAATTCGCTGCCTGGAGCACCGCCGACATTGATCAATTGCCCGATGTCGGTGTTGCGGGCGGTCACCACACCATCAAAAGGCGCAACAATGCGAGAGAAGTTTTTCAATGCTTGGAGTCTGTTGACATTGGCCTGAGAAGCATTGACCACAGCCAGTTTGACGTTGTAGTCGCCCATTTTTTCTTCCACCGCTTGGCCAGATACGAACTGGGCGCTCTCCAAAGACTTCCAACGTTTGGCGGTATTTTCTGAAAGTGCAGCGTTGGCTTGTGTGCTGGCCAGTTCTGCTTTGGCCTGCAATATCTGCTGATCCAAATCGGGTGTGTCAATTTCAGCCAATAACTGACCGGCTTTCACAGGCGTGCCGATGTCTGCTTTCCACGTCCTTAAATACCCGCTGATGCGTGAATACAAAGGCGCTTTGGCATAGGCTTCCATTCGACCAGGCAAGCTCAAAGCGGAAGAGTCGGTGTTGCTGCTCGGGGAGATCACAGTGACGGACACCGCTGATTGTTTGTCAGCCAGTGCTTTTAACTGAGCGCCGTCTCTAGCGCGGGCTTGCAAGCCATTGAAAACAACGACAGCGGCAAGTACACCTGCTGCGCCCAAGGCAGTCCAAAGAAAACCACGAGATACGGTTGGAACGGACTGCTTAGACATGACTGACTCCAGAGGGAAACGAGGTGGCTGCACCGGAGCGAGGACGCCCGTGCACCATACTGAATAAAAGAGGAACGATGACCAAAGTAGCGACAGTGGCAAGCAAAAGCCCGCCGATGACAGCGCGGCCTAGCGGCGCATTTTGTTCGCCGCCTTCGCCGAGACCGAGTGCCATGGGAACCATGCCGATGATCATGGCAAGTGCCGTCATCAACACCGGACGGAAGCGGACAAAACCAGCATCCAGCGCGGCCGCGATCGGGTCGCCCCATTCCGCCAAACGTTCGCGCGCGAAACTGATCACCAAAACACTGTTGGCGGTGGCCACGCCCATGCACATGATGGCGCCGGTCAACGCGGGGACAGACAAGGTGGTGCGGGTTGCAAACAGCATCCAGACAATGCCGGCTAACGCCGCTGGCAAGGCGCTGATGATGACGAACGGGTCACGCCAGGATTGGAAATTCACGACGATCAAAAAATAGATCAACACCACGGCGCCGAGCAAACCCCATAGCAGGCCGGAGAAGGCTTTCTCCATGGTTCGCACTTGACCAAGCAAAACCACTTTGCTGCCTTTGGGCAAATCAGCTTCCGTGGCCGCGATCGCGCGTCTGACTTCCTTGGCAACAGAGCCTAGGTCGGTGTCTTGCGTGGTGGCATTGATTTGAACCATCGGTTGAATATCGTATTGACTCACCACCGCATTTCGCGTGGTTCGATTGATGGTGGAGAGTGCACCGAGCACGGGTTGATTGCTGCTGCCACTGGCACCGACGGGTAAGTTAGTCAGGGCATTGAGCGAGTCCATGTTGTATTGCGGTGTTTGCATCACCACGGCATAGGAGATGCCATTGGCAGGATTGAGCCAAAACGTAGGAGCCACTTGGCTGCTGCCTGCCAAATTGACCACCATGTTGTTGGTGACGTCCCTTGCGGTAATCCCCATGTCCTGCGCTTGACTGCGGTCTAAATTGACTTCAAGCACAGGACTTTTGGCTGATTGCTGAATGCGGGCATCCGCTAGGCCGGGAATGCGACGAATTTCTTTGAGCAGCGTGTTGGCGTAGTCAAAATTTGCACTCAAATTGGCTCCTCGAATTTGGATATCGATGGGAGCTGGCGCGCCGAAGTTCAAAATTTGGCTGACGATGTCCGCAGGTGGAAAGGAAAACACCGTGTCCGGAAATGCCAACGGCAGTGTTTTGCGAAGCTCTCGGACATAGTCGGCGGTTGGGCGATGGTCTTTGCGCAAGGCAATTTGAATATCCCCATCCATGGTGCCGATGACACCGGTGTTGTTGTAGATGAGGTTGATCCAACTGGGAGGCAAACCGATGTTGTCCACCAATGTCGTGATTTCTTCGTCGGGGATCACTTGGCGAATAGCTTTTTCAATTTGGGAAAACCGCGCGGCTGTTTCTTCGACACGGGTGCCGACAGGCACACGCGCATGAATCAAAATTTGACCGCCATCGACATCCGGAAAGAAATTGGTGCCCAAATAGGGAACCAACGCAAACGTGGCCATGACAAAGCCCATGAATCCCATCACGATAGGCCAGCGGTTACCCAGTGCGAGCTGCAATATATCTTTATAGGCAGCACGCAAACTCTCGAAACCGGCTTCAAATCCGCGTTGAAAGCGCATGATGGGGTTGCGCGTGCGAGGCAAACTCGCGTTGTTGCCATGCATGTCGGTATGCGGTGCATGCGGTTTGAGCAAATAGTTCGCCATGGTCGGCACCAGCGTACGCGACAAAAAGAAGGAAAACGCCATGGCCAGCATCACCGACAGCGCCATGGGCACAAACAAAAACCGGGACACACCATCGAGGAAAAACATCGGAATGAAAACAATACAAATACACAGCAAGGAGACAAACGCTGGCGCGACAATTTGAGCAGCGCCGTCAAGAATGGCTGTCTCCACATCCTTGCCTTGTTCCAAGTGCCAGTTGATGTTTTCAATCGTCACGGTGGCGTCATCTACCAAAATGCCGACCGCCAATGCCAGCCCCCCCAGCGTCATGATGTTGAGGGTTTCGCCCAGCGCATAAAGCCCAATTATGGCGCCCATGATGGACAAAGGAATAGACACTGCAATGATGATGGTGGAGCGCCAACTTCCCAAGAAAAGAAAAATCATCAGGCTAGTGAGAGCTGCCGCAATCACGCCTTCAATCGCAACCGCTTGGATAGCGGCGCGGACAAACAACGATTGGTCATTGATGGGTTGAACTGTCAGCGCTTCAGGCAAAGAAGATTTGATGGAGCGCAGTTTTTCCTGCACGCCGTCAACAATGGCCAAGGTAGAGGTGGTGCCGTTTTTCAACACCGACATCAGCACAGAGCGGTTGCCGTTGACGTGAACAATATTGGTTTGCGGGGCATTGCCGTCATGCACATTGGCCACATCCCGGATATAGACCATGGCACCATTGACCGTCTTGATAGGTAAGTCACCCAGATCTTTGATGCTGACTGCCGCGTTGTTCAAGCTGACGGTGTATTCAAGGTTGTCAATTTTTTGCGTGCCCACCGGTGTGATGATGTTTTGGCTGGCCAAGGCATTCGCCACATCCTGTGCACCCAAGCCCCGAGCTTGTAACTGCGGCAGATTCAAATCGATTTGCACCTGACGCGATTTGCCGCCGTAGGGAAAGGGGATGGCAGCACCGGGCACAGTGACCAAAGGTGTACGGACCTGGGTCAAACCAATATCCGCCAAGTTTTGCTCTGACAAACCTTGACCCGCTAAAGCCAGTTGAAGAATAGGAACAGTGGAGGCGTTGTAGTTGACGATCAAGGGCGGCAGCGTGCCGGGGGGCATTTGCCGGATCAGCACTTGCGAAATAGCGGTGACTTGGGCATTGGCGACGGCGATATTGACACCGGGATGGAAAAAGATTTTGACGATGCCAACGCCTGCATATGAATTGGCTTCGATGTGTTCAATGTCATTGACTGTGGTCGTCAGTACACGCTGGTAAAGCGTGCTGATGCGCCCGGCCATTTGGTCAGGTGGCAGGCCTGTGTATGCCCACGCAACAGCAATGACCGGAATGCGAATTTCAGGAAAAATGTCGATAGGTGTTTTGAGTGCTGCCAGGGGGCCAAGTATCAGTAGCAACAAGGCCATCACAACAAACGTATAAGGACGCTTGAGCGCCAAACCAACTACATTGAACGACATCGAATGCTTTCTTTTGTAGCAATAAGGAGAGTAACTAGCTTACTGCTGATAGGCTTTTTTTAGATGGGCTGATTATCAACATTTTTTAAACCTTTGCGCGAATACTTTTCTACTGCTGGTCCATTGTCCGTCCGCAAGTTGCACATGCAAATCCAAATATTTTTCTGACGCCGATCGCAGCAGTCCATAAAGCTCTGTGCAGGTTTGGCGGGCAGCTTGACCGGGCCACTGCGCGGGCAGCAGGTTGAGCGGCAAAGAAGGATCTCGTAATAACAAACGTCTGAAGTCATGAATCAACAGCAATCGCAACAAAAACGCTTTCTCCATCTGATCATTTGCGTGTTTTGAGCCCATTGACAGCCACTCGGCAATCAAAGGTTGGTAGATGCTTGAAAACTTTTTGTAACTATTGGCCAGTTGTTTCACATCCCACATGGCGGCAACCACCTGCCGATCGGTTTGTCCATTTCCCAAAGGCAGACTTTGCGCTAGCAGCGGCCAGCAATCGCCAAGCAAATGGCCGAGTCCTTCGCGTTCAAGCAAGGCCATGGTGATTTTTAAATCAGCCCCCGGGTGCACAAATGCATGGTTTTGCCAAGGCCCGAAACCCTGCCACACCAAGGCTTTTCGCAAGCTCTCCCGGTCCTTGGTAGAGATGGCGGATGACAACATCAGAATGCGCCAGTTGTTGTCCCATTCAGGTGAGCTCGGGGCATAGATGTATTTCGACGCTTCTTCCATGCGCTGTATACCGCTGGTGCTCAAGCTGTAATCCGTGCGTCTGCCTGCCGTGGTGGGCACCAGCCACTCTTCTTTCACCAATCTGAAAATGGCTGTTCGTATCAGTCTTTCATTCACCGCTAAGGGAGACAGCAGTTGAATCATGCAGCCCAACCAGACCTTGCCGCCGCGCGGGTAGATGGCGTCTCCAAACAAAGAAATGATGAGAGAACCGGCCTGCATCCGCTCTTGACGACAAAACTTCAGCAAGTGTTTATCAGTCAGTGGGGTCAAGGATTGATGGGAGGAAGCAGTGGCGATTGACATTTAAATATGATACATAAAAAATAATTTTTATGGTTTTTTTGTATCGGTTATGATGCGCTAATCCATCACCGAGGTGAACCCATGTACACACAGTCATTCAATGTGCCCGATGCGCCGATCGCTGCCGCCGGACCGCGCGAAATCAAACCGGTTTTGACCCCAGAACAGCAACAAGCCATGGACAGGGCGCAATCGCAGTTTGATCGGGTGATAGATGCCGACGGCAAGATCGAGCCTAAAGACTGGATGCCCGAGGCCTACCGCAAAACCTTGGTGCGCCAGATCAGCCAGCACGCGCACAGCGAAATTGTGGGCATGCTGCCCGAAGGCAACTGGATCAGCCGCGCGCCCAGTTTGAAGCGCAAAGCCATCCTGATTGCCAAAGTGCAGGACGAAGCCGGCCATGGTTTGTATTTGTACAGCGCGGCTGAAACCCTGGGCACCAGCCGCGACCAGATGTTGGACGCGCTGCATACCGGTCGCGCCAAATACAGTTCCATCTTTAATTACCCCACGCTCACTTGGGCGGATGTCGGCGTCATTGGCTGGCTGGTGGACGGCGCGGCCATCATGAACCAAATTCCGCTGTGCCGTTGCAGCTACGGCCCTTATGCCCGCGCCATGGTGCGTATTTGCAAAGAAGAATCTTTTCACCAGCGCCAGGGCTTTGAGTCATTGATGGTGATGATGCAAGGCAACGCTGAGCAGCAAGCCATGGTGCAAGACGCGGTCAACCGCTGGTGGTGGAAATGCCTGGCCATGTTTGGCCCGCCTGACGCAGACAGTACCAACAGCACCCAAGGCATGCGTTGGGGCATCAAGCGCATCAGCAATGACGATTTGCGCCAAAAGTTCATCGACGCCACCGTGCCGCAAGCCAAAGTGTTGGGTGTCACTTTGCCTGACCCAGATTTGAAATGGAACGAAGCGCGCGGCCACCACGACTGCGGCCAGATTGATTGGGATGAGTTCTGGGCCACGGTCAACGGCAACGGACCTTGCAACAAAGAGCGATTGGCCACACGCGTCAAAGCGCACGAGAATGGCCAGTGGGTGCGCGACGCTGCCCTGGCTTATGCACGCAAGCAGCAACAACGCCTTCAGCAACAGCAGGAGGCCGCATGAGCCAGACCGATAACGTGGCCAACGAATGGCCTTTGTGGGAAGTGTTTGTACGCAGCAAGCAAGGCATTGAGCACAAGCATTGCGGCAGTCTGCATGCCGCCGATGCGCAACAGGCTTTGCACATGGCGCGCGATGTATACACGCGCCGCCAAGAAGGTGTCAGCATTTGGGTCATACCTTCTGCTGCCATCACGGCCAGCGACCCGGGCGATAAAGACACCTTGTTTGAACCTGCCAAGGACAAGGTGTACCGTCATCCCACATTTTTTGTGATCCCAGACGAAGTGGGGCACATGTGAACGCTTCATCTGAGTTTGTGCTGCATCTGGCGGACAACGCACTCATTTTGGGTCAACGCAACGCCGAATGGTGCGGTCACGGCCCCATCTTGGAAGAAGACTTGGCACTGGCCAACAACTCGCTGGACTTGATCGGTCAAGCGCGGTTGCTGTACCAGCATGTCGCGCAATTGCGCAACAACGGCAGCACCGAGGACTCGCTGGCTTATTTCCGGGATCAGCAGGACTTTCTGAATTTCACTTTGCTTGAATTGCCGCACACCACGGCGCTGGCGCCGTCTGCGCGTGCCGAGCGCGACTATGCCGTCACCATCACCCGCAATTTTTTGTTCAGTGCCTACATGTTGCAGGTATGGGAACAACTGCAACACCATGCGGATGCGCAACTCGCCGCCATCGCCGCCAAGTCATTGAAAGAAGTTCGCTACCATTTTCAACATGCCGTTGATTGGTTGGTGCGCTTTGGCGATGGCACTGATGAGTCTCACGCCAAAGCACAAGCCGCCGTTCATTTTTTGATGCCGTACACGCAAGAGTTTTGGAGTGAATGGCCTGTGTCGCAAGCCATCTTTGGTGATGTGAATACATTGCGTACTGCTTGGCATGATTTGGTTCATCAGGTTATGGCCCAGGCGGGTTTGCAGTTGCCCACAGCAGTCGCTTACATCACGCAAGGGCATCTCGGTGTGCACTCCGAACACATGTCTTACCTGTTGGCTGAGATGCAAAGTCTGGCCAGACAACACCCGGGTGCGACTTGGTAAACATCCAGTCAGCGCCAGCGGTGTACTTACACACCTTGCCTGACGGCCCCTTGGCGTTGCCTGCCAAAGACGATGCGCATCATGCTGTCTGGCAATTGTTAGAGTCGGTGACTGACCCTGAAATCCCGGTGCTGTCCTTGCGTGAAATAGGTGTGTTGCGCGCCGTGCGTGCAGGCTCTGACGGTTTGCAAGTATTCATCACTCCCACCTACAACGGGTGCCCAGCCATGGAACAAATGCAAGACGATGTTCGTCAGTGTTTGAAGGCAGCGGGTTTGCAAGCCGAGGTGATCACATGTTTGTCACCGGCCTGGTCCAGCGACTGGATGACAACTGAAGCACAAGCCAAGTTGCTGGCTTACGGCATCGCGCCGCCCCACAGCAGGTCATCCCACAGTGAGCACAGCCGTGTGCAATGGATGAAACCTTCTTCCTTGTTGAAAGTGGCTTGTCCGCAATGCGGCTCTGACAACACCACAGAAACCTCGTATTTCGGTTCCACCGCATGCAAAGCCATGTACACCTGTCTGGCTTGCATGGAGCCTTTTGATTACTTCAAACCTTATTGATTGCGTCGCCTCATGTCAGACCGCCAAACATTTCACGAGCTGATCATCTTGCGCGTGCGAGCCCAGACCGGGGACGCCATCGCGGTCACCTTCAAAGTACCGCCAGCGCTTCAAAGCTTGTTTGCATTTCAACCCGGGCAGTACCTGACGCTCAAGGCTGAGATTGACTCCCAAGAGATTCGCCGCAGTTATTCCATCTGCAGCAGTCGCCCGCACTATGACGCCACACATGAAATCGAGATCGGTATTCGCGCTGTGGATGGCGGTGTTTTTTCCCAATGGGCTTTGCGGCATTTTCAAGCCGGTGTTGCTGTGGCAGTCATGCCGCCGCAAGGTCGCTTTGGCGTGCAACAGCCGGCGGCCAGACACCGCGCGGGTTTTGCCGCAGGTTCAGGCATCACGCCTATCTTGTCCATCATCACCAGCATCTTGGAGCAGCAAGCCGATGCGCAATTCACGCTGGTCTATGGCAACCGCAACATGGCCTCGGTCATGTTCAATGAAGAATTGCAAGATTTGAAAGACAAGTTCACGCAACGATTGACCTTGGTCCATGTGTTGTCAAGACAGACGCAGGACATAGGCTTGTTGCAAGGCCGATTGGATACAGCCAAAGTCACTGCCTTGCTGCAATCGGTTTTGCCGGTCAAAACCTTGGAAGAAGTGTTTGTCTGCGGCCCTGAAGGCATGATGGACGGCACCACTGAGGCTTTGCTGCAAGCGGGCGTGTCTGCTGAGCGCATACACAGTGAACGTTTTTCCTCTCCTGGTCAGCCGTATCGGGCAACTACCCATGCGGTGTCAAAAAACGATTCCACCACGGATGAAGCCAAGGTGGCTTTGACCCTTATTTTGGATGGCAAACAACACGTACTGCGCATGTCGGCTGACCAGAAAATACTGGATGTAGGCCTGGCCGCTGGACTGGATTTACCTTATTCCTGCCGAGGCGGTGTGTGCTGCACTTGCCGCGCCAAAGTCATGCAAGGCAGCGTGGCCATGAAAAAAAACTTCACGCTGGAAGACTGGGAAACCAAGCAGGGTTTTGTGCTGTCCTGCCAGTCGCGCCCCACCAGTGATGCCGTGACTGTGAGTTACGACGAACGGTAAGCGAGAGTTTCTATTGTTTGGGCTTTGACCCTTTGAGCTTGGGGTGGATTTACCCTCTTGTCATTGCAGCAGGTTGCCTGATTTAATATGCCAGTCTTGTTATGGACTGTTGCGCATGATATTCAAAAGATTCAACTTATTTTTGCTTGCTGGTTGTTTGACACTCAATGCACTGGCGCAAGAAGAATCTGGTTTGGCAAATTGGGTCAAGCAGTATCCAGATTGGAAGCAGGATAAAGCAGGACTGGCCCATGTGGCCAGCCAATGCGCAATCATGTTTGAATTGGTCGGCAATCACATGTCAGCCAATCCGATCCACGAAGAGCAACGCCGCAGTGCCAACACATTTTTGGCGCGCAGTGACACTTTTGCGCGCATAGGTTATTTTTTAAGCATCAAGCAAGGCACGTCCCAGCAACTGGCGGTGACGCAACAACAGGCCTTCAAAAACGAATTCAATCAGCAAATGCAAGACAATTTGCTCAAACATCAAAATATGATGCTGCCTCCACTGAGTTCGGACATAGAGGTATGCATGGTGAATGTCAAATTCGCACAAGTCACAGTCAGGCAATTGGAAATTGAGTTTTCCAAACCCACTCAGACTGTCAAGTCTGTCGATCCGATTGCTCCCGACACCTTTGACACGGCCATGCTGGATGTGATTTGGCAGTTCATCAAAACCCAAACCCAGGCACCTGAGCAAGCCTCCATGCCGCGTCTGGTGATTCAACCAGACCTGCCCACCAATGCCCGCATGGTGTTTGAGTTTCCGTCAGAAGAGCAACCGCAAAACAATTTGCAAATCAATGTGTCACCGCGTATCTTGCAAGCTTGGAGTCGCTCCATGGTGAATTGGGCGTTTGGACATGAACTGACCCACTACGCCATGTTGATGCAGGAAAACCAATGGACTACCAAAACCATTTACAGCAACACGGTGCGGCACCATTGCAACCCCGAGTTTTTGCGCATCACCAGTGAAATAGCCGATTTGATTTCAGACAAGGTGCCCTCTAAAGAGCGTTTACGCATGTACTCCGAGGTGTTCAGAAGTTGCACCCGTCACCCGGAACAATAAGTTAACAAGCCACGTTTCGCACCCAGTAATGTGGCTATGCCAAGGTCAGGGCTGACCATCTGTCCCACCAAACAATGATGAGCAGCACAACCAGAGCCCACACCATCAACACCAACGCTATGCCCCAGCGGTTGACAGGCTTGCGCTGATTCACCTGCATCCAATCAATAGCCAGTTGCCTACACGCTGTCACAACCTCATCCGGTAGCAGTCGCACGGCCAACCAAATCATGGCCGGCAATAAAACCGCGTCGTCCAAAAAACCCAGCACCGGCACAAAGTCGGGAATCAAATCGATAGGGCTCAAGGCATACGCAACGGCCAGCATGCTGATGATTTTCGGCAGCCAAGGCGTGCGCGGATCCTTGTACGCAAACCACAGCATCACAGCATCTTGTTTGATTCGTCTTGCCCATTGGCGTGTGGCTGCAAACATCGTTGGTTCTAGGGTCGCTGGCGAATCTGATTGAACAACGCTTGTACGCCCTGATTGACAGTCGACTCGGGTTGCTTTTCGCAAAAGGCATTCAAACGCGCCACGACATCTTCGTTCGCGGGTAACAACCCAAAGACATCCTCTGAATTCAATGCTTTGAGTGCGTCGCTCATGCCTGTCAGATAACCATAGACCCATTCGCGTTGCACCACGGTGCTGAGATTGGCTTTGCGCGCCGTGTTCCAGCCGCTGCACGGCCTAGGTGTGGAATCCATGGCGTGTGCTGCGCCATGCAATAAAAAACTGCCTGCGATCAAAATCAGTGCGATGGTTTTCAAGGAATAAGCTTTCATCAGATACAGCAGGTGATTGAATCCATAAGCATGCATTTGGCCAGTTTGCACAACAAGTCACTGTCAATCACTGTGATTAAAACCACCGGTGTGTCAGTCCTCGACTTGCACTTATATTAAGCGAATGGACAGACTGCAAAACATAGAGACTTTTGTGCGTGTCGCGCAAACCCAAAGCTTTGCTGAAGC
>Ga0164294_10002961_pt1 | contig 15187 bp, 15 predicted proteins | sample GEODES005metaG_FD_111479 | JGI IMG/M metagenome (GOLD analysis project Ga0164294, IMG submission 111479) | Oligotrophic lake water microbial communities from Sparkling Lake, Wisconsin, USA - GEODES005 metaG | ecosystem: Environmental > Aquatic > Freshwater > Lake | place: USA: Sparkling Lake...
AAAGCGAATGATTACAGAACCATTTGAGCCTAGTACATTGCCAAAACGGGTGGTGATAAATTTAGTAGCTAAATCGGCTTGATTAGACAATGCTTGCACATACATCTCGGCCATACGCTTAGAAGCGCCCATTACATTGGTAGGGTTCACCGCTTTGTCGGTAGAGATCATCACAAAACGTTCTACTTTATATTGGATCGCTAAGTCTGCCATTATTTTTACACCAATTACATTATTACGTACTGCTTCTGTAGGGCAAAGTTCCATCATTGGAACGTGCTTGTAGGCAGCGGCATGGTACACATATTGAGGCTCAAATTCCTCAAATAATTTTTGCATCCTTGTTTTGTTGGTGATATCTGCTAAATAACTAATGCAGTTAATACGAGTGCCATTTTCTTTTAATTCTAATTCAAGTGTATGCAGTGGCGTCTCGGCCTGGTCACATAAAATAATCACTTCGGGCCCATAAGGAATTAATTGACGTACAATCTCAGAACCAATAGAACCTGCTGCACCAGTGACTAAAATACGTTTGCCTTTAATCTGTGCTTTAATTTGGTTGTTATTAATTTGTATTGGGTCACGCTCCAGTAAGTCTTCGATTTTAATAGACTGTAATTGTCTGCTCGAGAACTTACCTTCTGCCCATTTAGAATAAGCAGGTACACTCAATACTTTAATATCATGGTCTAAACAAAAATCAACCAATTCGTTTTTACGCTTGGTTGATATAGTATAAGAAGCAATAATTAATTCATCTACAGGCTTAATGGTGGCCATTTCTTTAAAATCATTGAAAGAAAGAATGGGTGCACCATTTAAATTTTTGCTACCTTTTTTTCGGTCATCATCAATAAAAGCAATCACTTGAATATTGGCAAGGCCATCGTTCTGAAGCACTCTTTGAGTGGCTACACCAGTTGCAGCTGCACCAAAAATTACCACCGATTTTTTTTGCATCTTATAATTCTTGGCATAAGCAAAAAGGTATTTAACCAACACCCTATAACTAATCAAGAATAAAAAACTAAAAATAGTGTATAAAGAAATGACCAAAGTCGTAAGTGACAAAATAGTACTAATGCCTAATGCTACTGTATTAATCACTAAAATAATGAAAGAAGATAAACCCACAGCAATCGCAATGCGGAGTGCATCCTGTACACCCGTATAACGCACAATACCCGTATAAGATTTAGTGGTTGTAAAAACTAAAGCATTCACCAACAACATTAAAAAAGTGGCATTCAACACATGCTCCCAATTGGTTGATGCTAACGCCACATTTTGTTGAATCAAAATTGCGATGAATAAGGCAGTCACAGTTGCACCTAAGTCTAATAAAAAAATGACAAACTTTGGTACAATGCTAAAATTGTTAATCTTAAACATACTTGTTTTCTGTTCTATCAAAACTTAGGGGGGTGGGTTTGAAGAGGTGAATTAAATCTACTCAATCTTATGTAAAGTTAGGGTTCAAATAGGTTCAAAAAGCCTGAATACATTACAAAATAATTATGATTTATAACATATTTATTGATAATCAATTAGTTAGGCCTTACTAGCTGCCTGTTTTGCCTTCCAAAGCCGCACTTCGTAATTAATTGAATTTAAGGAATGGTCTTTATCAATCCAATGTAATAAGGCATTTAAGGCAAGCCCTATGGAGTTTAAGGTCTGAGTTAGCAAATTTTTACGAATCACACTGCTAATAGTTTCCATCTTGTTCCCAAACAAATAAGTGTTTTCATTTTTAATTAAAAGCAGGTCGTTTAACACATGCTGCATAAGTACATTCCCCGCATTGTCCAAGGCCAATGGCAATTCTAAAAAATAGATGGATAATGAGTGCACTCTTTTTACGAGACTCTGACGCACCACTGCATATAAAAAACCAATAGGTGCGGTGGTAAAAAATAAAACAAAAGCAATGCAAAAAAGTAAAAAACTCTTCCATAATGGCATTCGATCTAATTGATTCATAAAATATATTTTTAGAACGTTTTCTAAGAGTACGAACCAACAATTAAAGTGTAGTAAGCATTTGCTTTGATTCGTCTAGAATCCTTTCTATTAAATGACTTTAAGCGTTTTAGTAAATGTATCATTTAAGTTTGGTACAGCTCTTAAATCACTTGCAACCGGCATCATTGTTTGCCATAATCACCCAAGTGGTAACATAAATCTATCGAATCAAGACAAGTTAATAACTAATCGAATAAAAGAAATTGGACAACTACTTGAGATTAGGTTATTAGACCATTTGATAATTACACCGTTTGATTCTTATGTAAGCATGTCTGACGAAAACTTAATCTAAACAAAAAATCCAGGACTGATTGGTCCTGGATTTACTTTTTTTGCATTTAAGTATTTTTTAGTGACTTACCCCTTTACTAAATAAAACATTAGTAAAAGTTTTTATAATAATTTCAATATCAAATAAAAAAGACTTCTTATACAAATACTCCTGCTCTAATTTTACTTTATCTGTTATTGAAATTTCATCCCTTCCGTTAATTTGTGCCCATCCAGTAATACCAGGTTTTAATTTATCAACTCCGGCTGCGACACGTAAAGCCATTAAATCGTCTTGATTGTATAAAGCAGGACGAGGTCCCACAAATACCATTTCGCCTTTTATTATATTAATTAAATTAGGCAATTCGTCTAGGCTAGTTTTTCTTATAAAATTCCCGATTTTAAGGAGGTACTGGTCAGGATTAGTTAATAAATGTGTAGCGACGTTGGGAGTATTCTTCTTCATACTCCGAAACTTGTAAATATTGAAGAAGGTGTAATTTATGCCTACACGTTTTTGTGTAAAAAAAATAGGAAAGCCATCTTGAATTAGAATAACAATGGCAACGATTAAAAAAAGGGGAGAAAAGATAATCAGCAGTAAAAGTGCAAAAAGCCTATTGAGCATTGTTAAAGGAATTAAATGTTTTTAAAAACCCTTCTTTAGCAGTAATTGGAAGTGGTTTATTAATAGATTTTTTTAATTTTTGATTAGAAACAATATAGGTTTCAGTGAGCTTGCTTAACCGCTCGGTATTAAGAGGCAGTCTACATACATCTCCTAATTTTGATAGGAACTTAATGATTGACTTTGGGGTGTTCCAAATAAAAGACTTTTTACCCTGACTTTCAGCAATCAATCTAATAAGTTCATTGGTAGAAAGTGCCTCATCGTCTGCAATATTGTAAACACCAGATGGTATTTGATCATTATGTATTAGTTCATTAATAACAAAGCAAATGTTATCAATACTGCAAAAGGATCTTTTATTTTCAAATGCACCAAGAGGCCAGGGCAAGCCTTTACGCACTATTTTATATAATAAATTAAGGTTTCCCTTATTACCAGGGCCATGTATCATACAAGGACGTAAAATATAAACCCTTTTACCTGCTGGAATTTGTTTGCTTAATATATATTCCTCGGCAAAAAGCTTACTCTTGCCATAATGGGTCTTCGGATTAGGTATGTAATGCTCAGTTAGGGGCACATCTAATACATCGGCAACAGCTTTAACTGAACTTAAAGTAATAAATACACTTGCGTTAGATTTAAGAAATAAGTCAAATATTTTCTTAGTTAGTTCTGTATTTACCTCATAATATTCATCTTTGTTGGATGTATTTTTCAAGTCGTGGGCTTTACCAGCCAAATGTACTATCGTATCTACTTGATCTGATATACTAAATTTTACTTCACTCAGTGACTGGCGTGTAATATTTTCAACCGATATTTTATAATTATTGAAGTATGTTGTTAAATTTTTACCTACAAAGCCTGTTGAACCTGTGAGTGAAATCATAAATTAATTTTAAATATATTTATTCCAAAAAGAATCTTCTGCATCAACAAATATGTTATATAACCATCCTTCTAAAGAAAATTTATCATACAAGTTTGAATCGATATCATTGTAATCACCTTTAAAAAAATCTAAATTTAATTTAATATGATCTCTATCAATTATTAAAATATTGTTTTCATTATAAAATGGATATTTAGAAACTTCCTTATTTGTGGTTATTAATTTTCTCTTGGCGCCCAAAGCTTCAAAAGTGCGCATTGTTAATCCTTTTTGATTAGGATGATTGATATCTAAAATAACATTAGATTCTTGGTATAATTTTACAATTTGTTCAAGTTTAAGCGATTTGAAACTTAATTGATTGTAATTAAATTCTTTAAACGTCTTATCAAAAAAAAAATTATAAAGATACACAACCCTTCCGTGCATGTAATAATAGCAAAAACAAGTTAAACTATTTTTTAAAGCCCATTTATTTATAAAAGAACTAATTTTATACCTATCTGAATGAGCTGTTCCTAAAAATAGGATATTATATTTTATTGGTAAATGAAATATAGATTTGAAAGAATCCAAGTAAAAAAGTGGTCTAAAATTAATTTTATGTAATCGCGCGTCTTCTGGATCAAAAGTTAATTTTCTATCAAAATATTTTAAAATTGAAATCGGGTGGGTATGGTTAGTAAATGAATCCCAAGTATAAAAAATAAATAAACAATTTGGATGCATTTTTTTTAATTCTTCTAAAAAAAATTCTGGAACAATTTCTCCTCTATTCACAAATAGATAATCAAATTTAATAGGTTCTGAAAATAAAAGAATTTTTTTATAATAAGCATCAATTCTTTTTTGTACTAAGCTTCGTTTTAATCGAATAATTCCTTTTATGAGATTATTATTTGCAGGTCTTTCATCATAAAATGTAACCTGTGCTCCTAGTTCCTCTAATTTATTTTTGATTTCTATTTCGAGGTTAAAAGTTTGTACAGATAAGAGTAATATCTTTTTATTTGATAAACGTTCTCTTAACTCCATCATTTATATAAGCTTTTTATTTTCATCTCTTCTATGGATTTTAAATAATTATCTTGCTGTACTTCTTGCTTGTCAACCCAAACTGAATATCATTTAATCCTTTTTCAAATGAAAATAGAATCTATAGAAGTTGTCTTAAGCCTGCCATAGACATTTTCATATGGATTGTCTCCATCAGTCTCTTTGTTTGATTACGACCAATCTTAAAGCAAGATTTCTGAATTCATTACCCGTTTTGGGCACCACTTTTAAGGTTCTGCTGATAAAAACGAACAACCCATACATAGCCTTAAGAGCATCTTCCAGAGACTGTGTAGAACTTTAATAAAATCTGATTCTGTCAATGCCAAACCAAATTCTTGTACTGATAACGCCACTTTGGTATCAATACAAGCAATGAGTTCGATACGTTCATTCTTAATCATAGATGATTTATTAATTAATTTGTTATGGAAACTGTATTCGACTCTCTGATTAAATAGCTCATCAAGTTAGGTCTTTAAACACTACAATTTCACACGGTGCTTCTTCTCATGCTCAAAAAACTCTGCAGAACGCTTCAGAAAATCTTCTTCCCATTTCCATAACTGTATAGGATGAATCGCATACTGTTAGAAAATCTCTACAAAAGTTTTGATTCTTTTAATGGACTCCAAAGCCACTACTAACTAAAAGCTGCTCAAAATTTGTGACGAGTATCTTTGATTTAGGAAAATTAAGGAATTTAAATTCTATCTAATTCTCTTAGACCTCGCTAAATCCTAGGATTCATTTCATAACCTATGTGGAAGCTAATGGCTGTTTCGTCTTTGGCCTTCAAAATATACTTTTAATATTCTGAATTAACATTTTACGTCTACGTTATATACCAAAATAAAATACCGATTAATTCAACAGCAAATTATCTCATAATCTCTAAATACTAAACTGCAACAAAAGATAAGAATACATTTTTCATTCATTTTTAAACGCTTAAATTCTAATCTTGGTTTTAAATTGCGTCAAAATGAAAGATATCGAATTCTTTATGATGTATTATTATGAAAAATGACACGCATTATTCAGATAAAATATATCACTTCCTGCACTCAATTGAAACTGCATCTTCAAAACGATAATGCTCTTCTACTAAATTAAACATCTTATCCTCGCAATCATTAAACTTACAAATTCTTATATCCTTAAAACCAGCATCCTCAAGTTCTTTAGTCAATGAATGTTTATCCCACATCCACAAATGGTTTGAATTCCCCCATACAAATCTCAATAAGCTCTCCAATCCGCGTGGACGCTTGTGAATACCAAGGTGAGTAGCATCTTTCAAAAAAAGCATACTTGCGGAGGCGTCGCCTTTGTCCAAAGAATCAATATAATTTCGTGCAGCAATTTCCAAGTCAGGAACTACAGCACGAAAAATGCCATTTACTTTCAATATTTTAAATGTATTGCGTAAGGCAATCCTGAAATCCTCTAATGATAAATGCTCTAAGGTATGTGAACTAAAAACTCCATCACAACTTAAATTTTCAACTGGAAGACCTTTTACTATATCGCCATGCCTAACATTATCTGGAAATGGCGCGTATAATGACTTTTTTACAATTTTTCCAATAATTGGTATTTTTTGTAATGCACGACTTGGAGAAATATCAAAGTTTATCCATTCGTTAGGAGCAGTTAAACCACAGCCATAGTTCACATAATTACTTTTTTTCATAAATTTTATTTTTTTAATTATTATCTAACCATTTATTTGCGTGTTGTTCTTATAACACCCTCACCTATATAAGCCTTTTATTTTCATCTCTTCTATGGATTTTACATAATCATCCTGTTGTACTTGTTGAGTGTTAACCCATTCTGTAAATCTTTTTAATCCTTGTTCAAAAGAAAATTTTGGCTCAAAACCTAATTTGTTTTTAATCTTTTTAAGATCAGCATAATTATGTCGAATGTCTCCTAATCTATAATTACCACTTATAGTAACTGGTACAGCTATGTCGTAATTTTTAATTAAACTCCCCGCAACAGTAATAACATCTGTTGGTATACCTGTGCCTACATTAAAAACTTCATTATTAGCTTCTTCCTTTTCTATACCTAAAATAGTTGCATCAACGACATCGTCTATGTAAACAAAATCACGTGTTTCTTTGCCATCCTCAAATATATTGATACTATTATTATTTTTAATTTGAGTTGAAAAAATAGACAATATACCTGTGTAAGGGTTTTTTAAAGATTGACCTGGCCCATAAACATTTTGATATCTAAAAGCAACTGGAGCTATTCCTAAAGTTGGACAGACAGTAATAATCATCTGCTCTTGGTTTTGCTTTGTTATACCATAAACTGATGACGGGTGTATTTTTGAATCCTCATCTGTGGCAACTAATGTAAGTGTTTCTGAATTTGGATACTTAACTTCAAAATCTCCTTTGTCCATATAATCAGACGTTCGATGTTTTGGATATACATTCTCTCCCCTCTCATTAATGTATTTTCCTTCTCCATAAATAGAACGTGAAGAAGCAATTACAATTTTTTTTACTAAATGCTTTGTATTAGCAAGTAAATCTAACATTATAGCCGTTCCATTTATATTTATATCAACATATTTTTGAATTTCATACATGGATTGTCCTGTTCCAGTTTCTGCGGCATAATGCACAATTATATCTTGCCCCTCTAAAGCGGCTATCCAATCATTTTTTGATGTTACAGTACCCTTAATGAATTTTACTTTATCCTTTATACTTTGGAATAATGGCGAGGAAAATTCTGGGTTTTCGCCATGAATTTGTGGTGATAAATTATCTAGTACTGTAATATTATACCCTTTTGAAATTAGTTGTAGAGCTAAGCTGCTTCCTATAAAACCAGCTCCACCAGTGATTAGAATATTTTTCATATTTAATTAATTTTTTCCCAACGAGAAGTAACAAAATTGAATTTTTTGATAGGTATTGCAGGCGTACCTACCGCAATTACATTGGCAGGTAGGCTTTTAGCAACTACTGAATTCGAACCAACTATTGTTCCTTTTCCAATTGTAACTCCTGGCAATACAGAAACAAATTCGCCTAACCAAACGTTGTCTTCTATTAAAACAGGTTTAGCAAAAAGTGATCTATCTGCAGGGTATGAATCTGGATGACTATCATCTTCATTTCCACAATAGCTACCATGTGAGCAATCTGATATATATATTTTACTTGCTAGTAATACATTATTTCCTATTGTGACACTTTCTACTGCTGTAATGTGTACGTAATCATTTAATTGAACATTATTTCCAAATTTTAAAACAATATTATCTTTTATTTGAGGAAATGCCTCAATTCTACAACCAATTCCTGTTGTTAATCCTATACCAAAATTTATATTTGATTTGTTTCTAACATCAAATGGTAAACGTATTAATCTTGACTGATTATAAAAAAGCTTAGTATTTAGATATGACAAAAACAATTTAAGTACCCCTATTAAGGTATATCTCTTTAGCATATTTTTCTAAGTTTTACAATCAATATTCGTCTAAAGAATTTTAAAAAAGAATAGGATATGGCTACGAGGTATGTAAAAAAAGTAATATAATTATTTTGAAAAGCGAATTTTAAATTTCTTAACTCTCCTTTTTGCATTTCAATAAGATTAGCACTTAAACCGCTAACACCAAATCCATGCTTTCCGTCTCCATATGTTATTAATTTTTTATTATAAAAAAAGCAATTAAACTCTTGAGACACTCTAAAGAAAAAATTGCCCTCTTCAGCATATTTTTGGGATTCATCAAATAATCCAATTTTATCGATAACTTCTTTTTTCATTAAAATCGTTGATGGTTGAAAATAATTTTTAAAAATCAAATTACTAAACATCACATTTATCAACTCTCCTTCTGACTTATTTGTGAAATAAAACCCTTCAAACGCTGTCCCTAATAAATCAACTTCTGAGTTATCTTCCAAAATTTTCAATTGACTACTTAGTTTGTTTGTAAACCAAGCATCATCAGAATCTAAAAAAGCAATAAAATCACCTTTAGCATTCTTTAATCCAGTATTTCTTGCTTTTGAAACACCACCGTTTTCTTGCGAGATCAATTTAATTGTTTGTATGTCATTAATTGCAATAAAATTTTTGACAACTTGTACTGAATTATCTTTAGATCCATCATTAACTACTATTATTTCAATTTTATAATCGTAATCTTGTGTAATAACTGATTTCAAAGCTCTTTCAATAGTTCTCGAGGAGTTATACATTGGAATTATAACTGAAATCATAATTTTAATTTAATATACTATACCATTTTTGAAGCAACTTATGGTCATCCCAAGTTTTGCTCATTTGAAAGGATTGTACTGACATTCTACTTTTTAAATCTGGCTTTTCAATCAATTTTAGAACAGATTCCTCAAATGATTTTTCGTCATCAAGTTCTACTAGAAAACCATTTTTATTGTTTTGGATAATATCACGAGGTCCGGAGGGGCAATCAAAACTTACACAAGGTAATCCAAATGAAATTGCTTCTAACAAAACCATTCCAAAGCCTTCTGTCTTTGAACTTAAAAGAAATAATGATGCTTTTTTGTAGTAATGTTCAACATCTTGCCTTGGTGGAAAAATAAAAATGAACTCCTGCAAATTATGCTCTTCAATATACTTTTCAAACTCTTTTTTTAATTCTCCAGTACCTATCAAAAATAATTGCCAATCCTTTGTTTTATTTTTTTTTACTAAAGAGTTCCAAATACGCAATAACTTGATTTGTTGTTTTACTTCAGTAAATCTCCCGATGCTTAATGCTATATTTTTTTTTAAACTTGCTTTTTCATATAATAAATCTGATTTAAAATGTGGTAAATATACCGCTGGAAAATTTTTCGCTAAATAATAATTCGTGTCAGTTTTTGTAGGTACGATATATTGCTTGGCTTTTGGATACAACCATTTTTTAATCGCTTTGTATATTAAATTATACGCATCTGGCGATCCGTGTTCGCTAATAATAGTATCTTTTCCCCTAATTCCTCTTGCAAGGTGAAATTCTAGCACATTTAATGGATGTGCAAGATAATAATAGTCAAAGTCATGATTTGCTAGAAACGAGTTTATTGCTTTTCTATTTTCTATGACTGAGTTTAAAGCAGAAAAAAACCTACTTAATTTACTCTTCATATCAAACTTTAATTCATTATTAAGACTTGTAAAATGAATTCTATAATCTAAATCGTAAAATGATTTATTATGATCCTTAACTAAAATAGTTACATCATATGCATCGCAGATTTTGTTTGCTAAAGTTGTAATGACTCTTTCTATACCTCCAGAAGGCATTAGACTATTAAAATAAATTAAGATTTTTTTATTCATTTATTTTTGACAAAAAATAATATGTTCTTCAATATAAAGTTTTTAATAAATTAAGTGAAAAAACGTATTATTTAAAAAATGAAAGATAATATTTCATAGATTTCTTGTAAAAGAATCGTAAAGGCAGGTACAAATTACTTTTTAATAAAATACTTTTCACCTTAACTAAAAAGTATGCTTGTTTATATTCTCCCCAAAGTTTTTCATTCATAGATTTATTATCTTCTATTTTTTCAGGATGTATTAAACCATCAATTGAAATAGTTCCATATTTAAAATAAATATTTTTATTGTTTATTGAATGTGCTCCATTCACACCGATATTAGTTGTTAGATTTGCAAAGGGCGTAACAACATATCCTTTTTGGTTCATTATCATATATACCATTTGATAATCCCAAGTATCTAAAATTTCTTTATTTATAAGATCTAAATTAAATTTTACTCCTTCAATTACAGCTTTGTCGTATACATCCTTAATATCTTTATCATTTAATCTAAATATGTTTATATCACTTATTTTATAATTTACCCATCTAGATTTCCATGTTGCCCAGCCCCATGGATAATATCCTCTTGAAAAGAAATATGAATTATCTGTTGTCGCTTGACCAAATTGATTAAACCCGTTTATAGCCATAATACTTTTGTTGTCACGATACCTTTCCAAGGTGATATCACAAAATGGGAAAAAATCTGGAAGTGGTATAACATCATCTTCTAAGATAATCCCCTCACTTTCATTTTCAAAAAACCAGTTTATGGCTTCAACTATAGCTTTTCGACATCCAAGATTATTATCGCGAAAAAGTGTAAATACTTCGCAATCCCAATTAACATTAGCTACAATCTCTCTCACTGCATTACAAACTTCAGCTTCCCCAGGTACAGATTTTCTTGGTCCATCCGCAGCAATATATAATCGTGAGGGTTTGGCTTTTCTTATAGTATCAAATGATTTGAGTGTTTCATTTACACGATTAAAAATAAGAAATAAAACTGCATTTTTCATCTATAAGTTAATTTAGTTTTGTTAAAATTTTATCCCAATTGCTTGATGTATTTGTTTTTAAACGAGCATTATTAAGTTCTATATCAAAGTCTTTCAAAAGACTTCTATTTTTCAAAATTAAGTCTACATGAGTATAAATTTTATTTAAATTTTCACACAAAATTCCAATATTTCCGTATTTATCAAAATTATATTTCCATTGTTGTGTTATAATTGCGATTAGTGGCTTTTTATAATTAATACAATCAAAAAAACTTCCACTAGAAACTAAATTGTAATTATTATCATTAAAGAAAATTAGCAAATCACTCATTTGAATACGTGATTCATATTCTTCTGTTGGTAATAAATATTTATTATTTAATTCTAAAACATTAATATTCTTAGAAAATTCTACATCGTCGTTTCTTCCAGATGTACACAGCATCAAACTTCCATTTTTTATTTCATTTTCAAATTTTTTTGCTAAAAAATTTAAATAATGTGAATTTTTTGCAATTGAACTTACACCTACAATTGAAATTACTAGTGTATTATCGTCCTTTAACTTTTTATGTGTAAAATCATCATATAAATAAGGAAGATCTAATGAAATTATATTACTGGGGTTATACCCTAAACAATCAATAAGTTTAGAAAAAATAAAGTCTGAGATTATTACAAACTTGACATTTGATACTAATTTAGAATCTATCCAATAAAGGAGCCTTTGAACAATTCCATCTAATTTAAAAGAAAACTTACCTTTTAAATTTATATTTTGTAGTTCTCCATGAATCAATATATATACCCTTTCCTTTTCTTTAAAAAAAAAGAGGCTTATTAATTTTAAAATAAAATTTGAATATGATTTAGAAAACAATAGATACACTTTTAAATCTTTATTCTTATTATATTTAATAAGAGTCCCTATTACAATTTTAACTATATCAATTATGTTACAAATCGACATTTTTCTACTTACAATTTTCTCAAATGTTAATATTTTTTTTTGATCGCTGGGTAAAGAATCAAAATATTCCTTAGTTGATTTAAAAATAAACTTTGATTTTGGATTATTTTTAAATTCAGCATATACTAGTGATTTTACAACAGACAGATGCGCAAATGGCTTCCCAAGTGGCTCAATGAAAACTACCATATTTTATATTAAATTAATTGTATAGTTTTTTAAAAAAACACTTAGTTAATTGGCAAATCAAGCAAGAGCGTCTTTTCATGTTTAATATATTTTTTTTGTTTAACAAATGAGATGAATAATAGTTTAATTGATGATAAAATCAATAGAAATAAAAATATTTGACCGAATTCCGCAGAGACACCACTCATCATTGGATAATAAAGGATAACAAAAGAAAATTCTTTATATTTATTACCAAATAAATACGCACACAATTTTATAATGAAGGAAATAATCAATATTATGAATATGAAATTTAATAATAAAACGTGAAAGCCTTTGAATAATGAAATCATAAGAACTGTGGGAATGCCATACATGATTCCATAATTCACATCTGCCTTGTCATCAAAAAAATTAGTAAGATAATAAGTATATCCAATTTTATTTTCTCTGAAAATACCCCCATAAAATGGACGAAAAAACTCAATAATATAATCAAACGTACCTATTTGGTAAATTGAACTTCTAAGATATCTACTGTTTTGATAAAAATATGTTATTGAACTTAAACTAGATATTCTACCTATAATTCTTGCTTTAACAAAATCTTGCACATTTGAACTTTCAATTAAATTATTAGATTGAGTAGTACCAACATTCCGTAAATTGTCTCTAAATTCATACAAACGAGATATATATCCAAATGATAAAATTCCAATTATTGATAGTAAAAAGAGTTGTTTATAGTTTATTTTGAACACTCCGTTACCAAAAAAAATTAAAGTTAAAAATAAGAATACAAATATTGATGCTCTACTTAATGAAAGCACTACCAATAATAAAATAAGAGTAAAATTTATTCTACTTGAAAATTTTTTAGTCAATATTAGACAACCAACTAAAATGTACATGTCAAGTTTATTAACTATAACAATTAATGGTTTCATATATATAGGCACATTGTAGATACCCCTCTGTGCATACAATCCTACTTTATAGTAAATCGAAAAAAAAATATTTAATATTAATAAGAATATGACTATTTTTTCTATGTGTTTTATCTCAAATAATGCAAAATTTCTTGAAATAGGTATTTTTTTCAAATAAATAAAATACACATAATAAGGTATTAGAGACAAAACAAATGAGAGAATAAGCCAGTTTATATCAACTTGATTAAAATAGAAATCTCCATTCATTCTATTAGCTTGTATCATGTCAATAAGACTCACTAATTGAATGATTACAAAAAATTTGAAAATATTTTTAAGATTGTTGTTCAATAAATTTATTAGTTGTAAAGAAATTTAATCGAATGGCCATATAAAAACAAAAAATCATTTCTAAAACTGCTGAAACAGCAACAGCAGCGGCAATAATATAAACTGATTTATAAATTTTTAAGCCGATAAAGCAAGAGGCAAAAAAACCTATAAATGCAATTAACTGATTTTTCGAAACTAAATCAAACCTGCTTAATGGGATAAACACAAAATTAACTATACATCCAACTAATAACCACGACAAAATAGTTAAACTCAGAATTATTGTAAGATTATGAACCATTATTATATTTTCATGCAAAAAAAATCTTATTACTGACTTGCCGAATAAACCTATTAAAATAAAAATAGAAATCCCTATTAAAAATTCATATATAAATATATTTTTTACAGTATTTTTATTAATTTCTTTAGATTTTAATATTTTAACAAATAACGCATTATTAATATTTGAAACTACTGATTGTGGGAGCAATATAATTTTAGATGCTAAATCAAAATAACTTACTTCATTCATCCCAATTCCAGATCCAACAAAAATATTTGTACTTTGAACTCTAACTACACTTATCGAAGAATTTAAAAAAAAATGATATGACTCTTTAAGAAAAATGTAAATTCTCCTGAAGCTTGCAAGTTTGAGATTGATTTTTTCTTTTTGCTTAAGATAAAAAAAAGAAAGTATTGCAATTAATAAAGTACTTCCGGATACAATTATGCTATATAATTCCAAATCTTGAACATCTTTTATAAACATAAAAATTATAATTATTGTTATAATCCTTATTATTAATTGAAAAAATACAAACCATTTTGTCCTCTGGATTCCTTGAAAGTACCAATTGAGTAAAAAGATACTAGAAAAAGCTTGAAGAGAATTGATAAATAATAGAATTCTTATTTTAGGAAAAAGTATCATCAATAAAAATATTGCAAATAAAGAAATCACACTCAATACGATTTTAGTGCTTATAACATCTGATATTAATTCAGATTTTATTTTCAGATTATCAATATTTTTTGATAATATTCTCAAAGCTGGTAAATCTATTCCGAAAGAAATAAAAAGTGTTAAATATGAAATTATAGTAGTTGAGTATATGAAAAGTCCATAGTTATCTGCTCCTAGCGTTTTAACAGAAAATGGATAAATCAAAAAATAAAACAAGGTATTTATAACTTGAATTAAAGTTAAATAAAAGTAATTTTCTATAAGTACTTTTTGCTTTTTTAATGTTTCGAATAAATCGTTTATTGATTTAATTATCAAACAAAAATCATTTATGATATTATAAATTAATTTTTAACTAAATCGATGATTAATTTCATCGAATAAGCGCTCCTGAGATAACGATTTGAAATAATTCCAGGTAATACGTAAACCATCTTCCCTAATTGCGTCGTGAATCTTAAACGCTCCTCTTTGATATTTCTTAAAAAGATTTTCTCTAATCCTGGTTCGTAAATCGTGATCTGTCCACCACTTAATTTTTCTACTTTTTCTTTATCAATATCCACACAA
>Ga0164294_10002962_pt1 | contig 15185 bp, 8 predicted proteins | sample GEODES005metaG_FD_111479 | JGI IMG/M metagenome (GOLD analysis project Ga0164294, IMG submission 111479) | Oligotrophic lake water microbial communities from Sparkling Lake, Wisconsin, USA - GEODES005 metaG | ecosystem: Environmental > Aquatic > Freshwater > Lake | place: USA: Sparkling Lake...
ATTGCAGCGAAATAGCAATCGGGCTGTGGCGTTGCCACTTGGCTCGCCACTTCATTGAAGAAAATGACTTCGCGCTCATACATGTTCAAGTTCGCAGCAATGGCACGGTTCTCGGGCACTGGGTGCGCAAACTTAATAACAACACTCGCGGGGCCAGCATTGGCCGTACCCGAGTAGTTGAGCTTCACACGAATAACCATGCCCAACAGGCCAACGCCGTCGCCAATGTAGGAAACATCGAAACCGGTGACCGTATTGTCGCCGCCCAACTTCTTGGCATCGCGCAACATGCTGGTGAACCACTCATTGGTGAGCTGTTCTGGCAAAACTGGAAAAGTAGACATTGGAATCCCCCGAGAATTTGTTACCTAATCGAAATCAACCTATATCAGTGGCTCCCGAGGCGCAACAGTGGGAGCCCTTACCTCACACCCCTCGCCTACCACGGTTCGCATAGTCTGCATGTATGAGCTTTGACCGCATGATTGTTCTCGACTTCGAAACCACTGGGCTCAACCCTGGGTACAAGCCCGTAGAAATTGCATGGGTGGAATTCGACAGCAACTTCAATGAGCTTGAGCAAGTCGGTTCGCTCATTAACCCACACATGCCCATTGAGTCTGGCGCCCAACGCACTCATGGCATATCGGCCGAGATGCTGGCGAATGAACCCACCCTCGACGACTTCCTCACACAATCCCATGCCGGCAAGTTCGCCAACGAGCATGTACTAGTAGTGGCTCACAATGCCTCGTACGACGTTCCCATGTTCACGCCGTACTGCAAGAAAATCACTGCACTATGCACCATGCGCCTTGGGCAAACCCTCTACCCCGATGCCGAGAACCACAAGTTGCAAACACTTGCCTCGCTACTCAACGTAGAAATTGAACCAACACACCGCGCTCTCGACGACACGCTCGCCTGTTTCTACCTCATGAAAAACATCGCTACGGCTCACAGCTTGTCAATAGATGAAATGCTCACACTCATCGACAGCGCTTCACTCGATAGCCCCATGCCCTTTGGCAAGCACAAGGGAACCAAGCTCAAAGACCTCCCCGCCGACTACGTGCGCTGGCTCACCGAGAACATTGACCCAGGCGGCTGGATCGTGCAAGCGTTGACGGACAGGTAGTTCTAACGATGCGCATTGCAACGTGGAACCTCAACACGTGGATCAACCGTAAAAACGGAATCGATAACTCAACGTTGTGGAATTGGGCCGACGACAACCTCGCCGCCGACCTCGTCATTTTCACTGAAGCCGCAACTCCACCACCACAAGCAATAGTGCGCGCACAAGGTTGGAACGTGGTGCACCGCCCTGGTGGCTTCCCCAACCGCAGTAGCTGGGGAACACTTATTGCTGGGCGCAACTTGCGCGTTGAACACCTCACTCATGTGGGCAAAAAGAAGTACGAACTCGATACCAAATTCCCGGGTTCACTCACCGCAGCAGATGTTTGGGTAGATGACGAATATTTTGCTTGTGTCGTTGGCATGTATTTGCCGTATCGAAAAGATGCCAACAAAGATTTCATCGGGCACCCCACGTCAGACCTCGTAGAGCTGAAGGATGACTTCAAGAATCTTCTTGACCACTGCGATGGCCAAATCATCATTGCTGGCGACTTGAACGACATGCACTATCGCCAAATTCCCAAGCCACTCAACAAGCTCGGCCTGGTTGACCCTTTCAAAAATTACGATCACGTTACGTTTCGCCAAGATTGGGACCAAGAGGGAATCTTCCTCATGGACTACATCTATTTGGCCTCAGAACTCGCAGATCGCATCACCGCATTTTCCGGAGGAATTGACGACTTCCCCGACTCAATGAACGTCAGCGATCATGCACCTTTACTCATAGAAATGAACGTTTAGCCAACAGCAGTTTCCACTAAAAGGCCCTGTACACCCTCGGGGTATCCTGCTCAAACGCCTTATGCATCTCTTTCATAGCCCTCATGTTGAGCCACTTCTCGAGCAATTAGCACAACGACTTTCTTCCCCCCTCGCCGACCCTTTTGCCCCCGAACTCGTGGTGGTGCCGTCGGGCGATATGGCCCGATACTTGAAGCGCGAACTTGCCCGCACACTCGGTGCAACCAATGGCTCCAACGGCATTGTTTCCAACATCACTTTCATTTACCCACGGCAGTTGGTGAATGCCACCACCACCGAACCAACTGGCTTGAAGCACAGCCAGTGGGACGCCAACAACCTCGTGTGGAACATCATCGATACGTTGCTCACACACACCAACATCTCTGTTCCTGGTTTTACCGAAGCACCTCTCACCGTTGCTCGCCGCGCCGCCGACCTCTTCGACCGTTACGCATCGCACCGCCCCGAAATGCTCAACCACTGGAGCCGCGGCGGCATTGACGACGGCACGCAAACCAACGGCCAACCGAACGACGTCACTAAAGACCAACGCTGGCAAAAAGAACTCTTTACTGAAGTATCGAAGAAGTTCAACGCAGCCAGCCTTCCCCCTCGCGCGCTCGACAACTTAGAAAACTTCGCCGAAGCATTGCAACACCTTCCCGAGGGCGCAACCGTTCCGGCTCGCCTCAGCGTGTTTGGCATCACCACGCTCAGCCGTGCAGCTCGCCATATTTTGGAAGTGCTCGGCAAAGCCTGTGACATTCACATATATATGGTGTACGCCGCCGGCGCAGCTTGGCCAGCACCAAGCACCCACGAAGTGTTGCTGCGTAACGAATTTCCGGCATCGCCCATTCAGCACCCACTCACCAGCCGCTGGGGTGCACAGGTGCTCGAAAATGCAGCCGTCTTTGGAAAAGTGGAACGCACATATCTTCCAAGCCCCGCCACAAACACTTCGCTCTTGCACGAACTGCAAAGCAGCATCATTGCCGACACTGCTAACGATGTTCCACTCACAGCCGACGAGCGCAAAGCACTTCGCGCCACCAGCGATGGTTCGCTGCAAGTGCACGCGTGTTACGGCCTTGCTCGCCAAGTTGAAGCACTACGCGACGCATTCCTTCACGAACTCAACAACAACCCACAGTTGCAACTGCGCGACTTCGCCATTTTGTGTGCCGACATCGATGCAGCTGCGCCCATCATTAGCGCTGTCTTTGCACCGCACTCCACCACCAAAAGCACCTTGCCTCCGCTTCCCAGCAATGTGCTTGGTAATAGCGCTTCAAGTCGCAACCCGCTCATTGAAGCATTCCTTGCAGTACTGCACCTGCTCACTAGCCGTTGCTCACCGACCGATGTACTCGATGTTGCACACCTCCCTGCAGTTCGCCGCGCCTTTGGCTTCGACGACGACGCACTCACTCTTCTTGCAACATGGTCCGAAGATCTCGCCATTCGCTACGGCTTAAATACCTCTTTACGCTCAGAACGTTGGGGCATCAAATCAAAAATTGGCACGTGGGACGCAGCACTCAACCGCCTCATGATGGGTATTGCCATTCCTGGCGAAGTCGACCGCATTGGCCCAGGCAAAATTGTTCCTTACGACGGCATTGGTGGCAGTGACATGCGCGTTGCGGGCACCGTGTCGGAATTTATTGCCCGCGTCATGAAGTTTGTGGAAACGGTCAATGCAATTGACGATCAGAAGAAGCCTGTGGGCCTCACCGTGCAACATTTTTGCACCACGCTCTACAGCATTATTGACAGCTTTCTGGAAGTGTCTTACAAAGATGCGTCGAGCATGGCCCGCTTGCATCAGGCCATCAACACATTCCAACGCGACGTAGAAGACTCACTTACGCATACAAACGAAACATTTGCGGTGAACGAGCTCTTGGCCACCCTTGGCGGATACTTCAACGACGAACGTGCGCTCTTTGGCAGCAAGTTTGAGTCCATCACCGTTGTGCCCCTCGATGGCCAACAACATATTCCCTACCGCGTGCTCGCAATTCTCGGTGCCGACGAACGCGCCTTTGCCGGCGCTCACAGCGATGGCGACGACGTACTTGCCAACAACCCGTGCGTTGGCGAACCTATGTACTCACTCGATGGCCGTCAACGCTTACTCAACGCCGTCATGTCGGCGCGCGACACGCTCATCATCACCTGCACCGGGGCCGATATTTCCAACAACAAGGAAACTCCTCTCGCTGTTCCCGTGCAAGAACTCATTGAAGTAACCGACGCCTTCCTCCATGCCCGCAATAAGAACCCTTATGGCGCTCAACAACTCGTGGTGCGTCACCCACGCCAAAACTTCGACTCGTCAACACTTACGCCTGGCCTTGTGTATGCCAATGCACCTTTCACATTCGACCCACAAGCCAAAGAAGCACACGACGTACTGCACGACCTCGTTGCACCCGCAACTCCTGCAGTTGCCGCAACACCACCTGTCCCAACCACGCAAGCAGCGCCCACACTCAAAAACCTCGTGCAGGTCATTACTAACCCTGCCGAGTTCTATGTAGGCACCGTGCTCAACGCACGCATTCCTCGCATGCCGTCTTCGTCCTCAATCAACCGAGATACAAACATCACCGGCGATGGCATTGTAAACCTCACCATTGATAACTTGTCGTGGTCGAGCGAGGGACGTGCTCTTCTCGAAAAACTCATTTCAACCAGCGTTACGAATGACGAAGCCATTGCACAGTGGGAAACGGTGCGTCCATTTGCTGGCGTATTGCCGCCTAAAGGATTAGGCACGCTCATCGTGAATGAAATAAGAGATGAACTCCTAGACATGATTTCTAAATTGCCCAAAAATCTTCAAAATCTGAGCGCAGGCACCGACATTGATGGCACCATCACCATTTCGAGCGTTACTTCAGCTATGCGTATTCAAAATGTGCAACCAGGAGCCATTGCTCGCGTGCGCTACAAACGCTTCAACGAATCAATGGTCTTAGAGCCTTGGCTTGAACTTGCCATTCTTACGCTCATCACCGGCGGTGACCGTTACGAAGCGCACCTCGTAACGCGCGGCGATAGTTCGGCTAAACCCCCAGAAGACACGCCACTAGCGTCAAAAGACGGTAAGCCCGAAAAGAAAAGCCGTACTGCACATAAGCCTCCCGCTCAACGTCACTTTGTGTTGATTGGCGATACACCTGCAGAACGGATTGCTACTGCACAAAGAGTTGTCTTATGCGTGGAGGGTATGCACACCGCCGCCTCTAATGGAGCACCACCATTTTTTGAACGAGCCTCAAAAGAACTTGCTAGCGGCACAGAGAAAAAAGCAGAGTCAAAGCTCACCAAAGACCTCGAATATTCTGCAGCGGCCGCATATGCCTTTGGCGACCAAGACGCGGAGAGCATCTTCGACGAAAAAGCCACCAGCACCGACTACCAATATCTCGGAATGCAAGCACCGAAAGACCCTGAAGGACGCGCTGAACTGTATGCCAAACATGTGTGGGATGCCTTTGCAAGCACCACCTCTCTTATCAGCGCAATTGGTGGCGAATCTTCCGATGACGATGGAGACGACAATGGCGACTAATCCACTTTCTCCTTTTAACTTGGCCTCGCCTCAACTCGAAACTGGCCGCGTAGTTGTTGAAGCGAGCGCAGGAACTGGCAAGACTTATTCACTTACCGTGTTGGTAGTGCGCCACGTCGCTGAACTCGGTCTAACAGCCGACCAACTGCTCATGGTCACCTTCACTAACGCCGCTACAGCAGAACTTCGCGAAAAAACACGCGAGCAAGCTCAAGAAACCCTGCAGTATCTCCGCATCAGCAAGATGGAACACCCATGGATGGCCACCATGCTTGCAACTCCCGAGTCTCGCGCAACGGCCATAGACAACTTGCAACAGTTTCTCTCCCACTTTGACGACACCACTATCACCACTATCCATGGTTTTTGCCAAATAGTTCTGCGCCGTGCAGGCCTCCATAGCCCTGCTCCACAGAAATACGTAGTTCAAGACAACGTTGACGACATCATTAATCAGGTCATTACCGACCTGCTCATTGACCCAATGTCTGACGATGCCCGCCTCTTACACGGAAATCTTTACCCGCGAACTGGCGACGACCCTCACCCCTTGACATCGTCAGACGTTCGCAAGTCCCTATCCAAACTGCACGAAGCAGTCAAGCGCCGCATGGGCAACCCGAAAGCGCTCATGCTTCCAGAACTTGCACCATCGCCATTTGCCACAAAAATTGATGCGCTCAAAAAACGCGACCCTGAGATCACGCGACAAGCGGAAACCATAGCCAGTTGCGTAAACACCGTTATCGCCGAAGTTCACCGCCGCTGTTACGACGCCGGCATCATTACTTACGACGACATGGTGCGTATGGTTGCCGAAACTCTCGACAAGAACGACGAAGTGGCACAGAACCTTGCTCGCTCTATCGCATCTCAATACTCCATCGTCATGGTCGACGAGTTCCAAGATACCGACGCCTCACAGTGGTCAATCTTCTCGCACATTTACGAAGCCAACCCAGAAGAAGTCACTCTCGTCACCGTGGGCGACCCCAAGCAAGCTATTTATCGCTTCCGTGGTGCCGACGTACAGGTATATATCGACGCAGTAAAAAACGTCAAACAAGCCCATGCGCTCGATACCAACTACCGCAGCGACAAGAGACTACTCACGGCGCTTGCGACTCTTTTCAAAGACAACACTTTCGATACCGCTGGAAATGTGGAGTTCGTTCCCGTCAGCGCTGCAAAGAAAAATGAAAAGGGTGCAGTCACCTCTATTTCTGTTCCACCGAACCCCAATGTTCCTGGAGCACCACTAGAAATTCGCTACCTGGCTAATTTTTCCGACCCAGGGACAGAAACAGGCGCTGACAAAAAAGATGTCAAAACCCCGATGAACAACGATGCATCTCGAGTTCAACGTATCTTCTGGCGCGACGTGGCCAATCACGTAGTGGAACTGCTACAACATGGGAATATTCCCGACAAAAAATCATCAACCGATGGCGCCACCCGCGCTATCACCCCCAACGACATCGCCATTTTGGTGAACAGCCATAGCGACGCCGAAACAGCAGTGCGCTATTTGCACGAATCGCTTGTGCCTGCAGTACGTTTCAAAACCGACAGCGTGTTCGGTTCGCAAGCTGCAATGCACTGGCTCATGCTCCTGGGTGCTCTCGCTAACCCGGGCAAACCACAATTCGTTCGCGCCTATGCATTGTCGTGGTTTGGCAATGTGAGTGAAGACCAACTTGCCCAAGCAAGCGACGACGACGTAGCCAAATGGCAACGCGATTGTGCTGAGAGTGCAGAACTCCTACAATCCCGCGGTGTTGCTGCACTCTTTCTCTCTTTCCGTAACCGTGCTGGCTTCCTTCAACGCGTTCTTGGCGAAGACGATGGTGAACGTCATATCACCGACCTTGACCACCTAGCCGAAATACTCGCGTCGATTCCCCGCTTTGCCCGCAATGCAGGTGCAGGCGAGTGTTACGAAACGCTCTCTGAACTCGTCAACGACTCCGACAGCCGTAATGAACAGTTCCAACGCCGCATTGAGGGTGACGAAGTTGCAGTGAAAGTAATGACTATTCACTCAAGCAAGGGATTGCAATTTCCCATTGTCTTTCTGCCCACCCTCATCAAAAAGCCACCACCAATGGGCAGCAACCCCAAAATGTTCTCCTTTTCATTCCCTGGAGAAACATCTTCACGTCGCATCCTTGATATTGCCTCTGGTCACGACGGGGCAAGCAACTGGTCATTTGACCCCACAGGAACCTCCGACTCCTACTTTAAAAATATTCATAAAGGTAAAGACCGCAGTGCACTCGCAAAAGAAGATGTATTTTTTGACTCCAAGCGACTTCTCTATGTAGCCCTCACCCGTGCCGAACACAAAGTAGTTCTGTATTGGAGTGCCACAGGAGAAAACAATGGTAAGGGCAACATTAAAGTGGCCCTTGCCCAAGTACTTGCGGCGCATAATTCAGATCTCCCGGGCATTCCCGTAGAGGCCGAACCGCTCAACGCTCTCATGGCTTCCATCGCAAGCGCATCACAGAGAACTATCGCTGCTATTCCTCTAAGACCTTCAAAAGCCGATCCATTTAAGTGGGCCAAACTCAACTCAGCACAACAGGCAACAGCGACCACCGCACAATATGCCCGCACTAACAAAGTAAGCACCAGTGGCTTTGCGCGGTGGAGCTATTCAGAACTCTCCAGAACACTTAAGGGCGACCATTACAACAAGAGCAACGACAGTGACCTTGGTGGCGCCACCGATGAACCAAACGATGCCCCCACACTTCCACCGTTAGTGAGCAATATCAATATCGCACCCGACGTAGCGATTGCCTCTATGTCTCTCTACAACATCGCCGGAAGCAATACCTTTGGCACAACCGTGCACGAAATCTTCGACAGCATTAACCCTGCGAGCACGCAACTAAATGAAGACGTGCAGAACGAAGTAGAACATCAATTTGTCAACACCCACAGCCCCGAACAGCGCGTGAAAATTACCGAAGGCATTATCGCCTCCATTCACGCCCCACTCGGCGGCCCATTTGCCGGCAATACTTTGCAGACACTTGGCACCACACACCGCCTCTCGGAACTTGAATTCAACTTTCACTTGCCACACAGCGATGATCATGCATTTCCGCTCAGCGACATTGGTGCACTCATGTTGCAACACGGCAACCTCGACCCACACCTCACTGCCTACGCACAAGACATTGTCGACAAACCCTCAACTGTCAACGTTGCTGGCTACATGACGGGTTCCATTGACGCCGTACTCCGAGTGAACTCTGAAAATAAGGAACCCGTTTACGTGGTCGCCGACTATAAAACCAACCGTCTCCTAAGCCCAGCCAATGCACAACAGAACCCACTCACCCCATACCACCCCGACAACCTGGTGATATCCATGGTGGAACATGGTTTTATTTTGCAGGCCCTTGTGTACTCCGTTGCACTGCACCGTTACTTGCAGTGGCGTCAACCTGGTTACGACCCCAACATTCACTTAGGTGGCGCCGCATACCTTTATATACGCGGCATGACAGGCCACAGCACCGACGAACCCACACCTCGCCCGTATGGCGTGTACCACTGGCGCCCTGAAACAGCACTCGTACTTGCACTCGACGCCCTCTTTGCCGGAAAGGGAAACTGACATGGCTTCACTCACTGTTACCACCGCTCATGAAGAGTTCCAAGCCTTTGTTGCCGCAGAGGTATTCACCGCTACTGAAGTGCACGCAGCAGAACGCATTACCAACGCAACGTTCTCCACCACCGATGCCACGGCCTCATTCATCGACTATCTCTCGGTTGCCATTGCCGTGTGGGCCCCTGTTAATGGGCACGTATGTATCGACCTAGAAAACGTACGCCAACAAGTACGTGACGAACTTGGCTCGGCCAAAGAAGACATTGACCAGAAATTACAAGATGACCTTCAGTGGCCAAGCCCCGCCGAATGGCTCAAACACTTATCCACCAGCCCACTTGTTTCTGTACCCGATCCCAACAACCTCGACCATGTTGACTACACCAAGCCACTCGTGCTCTTTGGCAACATGTTGTATCTCACCCGCCAATGGGCCGACGAAGGCTTGGTAGCTATTGCACTACGGACACGCCTCACCGCAACACCCACTTCACTTCCCGCTCAGGCAAACACATGGGTCAGCGATGTGTTTGAAAATGGCCCCGAGGACTACCAGGCACAAGCAGTAGTAAAAGCCCTTACGTACAACACCACCGTTCTTCTTGGTGGCCCTGGCACCGGTAAGACCTACACCATTGCCGGCATGCTCCATGCGTTCTATAGCGAGCACGCAGCAAACAGCACTGCAAGCAATACCAACTCGTTACGTGTAGCTATTGCAGCCCCTACCGCCAAGGCTGCTCGCCAAGTAACCACTTCTGTAGGCATATCACTTGCATTGCCACACTTCCCGCAAACACATGCAGAGCTCATTGGCAGTGTTACCAAAACCTCCAGCACCATTCACCGCTTACTTGGCTGGTCGCCAGGCAACCGTGGTCGCTTTGCCCACCACGCACAAAACTTCTTGCCTTACGACGTGGTCATTATTGACGAAGTTTCCATGGTGTCGCTACCTCTCATGGCACGCCTCCTAGAAGCTCTTGCCCCCACCACCAAACTCGTTCTCGTGGGCGACCCACAACAACTCAAGAGCGTTGAAGCCGGCGCTGTGCTTCCCGACATCGCTTCTCTCTATGGCGATAACACCTACCCCATTACCAAGTTGCTCACCAACCGTCGCCAAGCCGATGAAAAAGACCCAAAAAAGGTCAACGACATTGGCCTACTGGCCACCAACATCAGCGAAGCCAACCTCTCACAAAAAGATGCCGATGATGTACTTGATTTTATTAAAAAGAACACCAAAGACATCACGTTCATTGCACTGCCTGATGCCTCTACCGACCCTTCCAAGTCGTCACAAGTACTAGCGAAGCTCGACAAACATCTTCAGGGCTATAGCGACGCTCTCAAACATGCCACCAAAGGCGGCGAAGATCAAGAAGCACTCGATGCACTTGCTTCTGTACGCGTGCTGTGTGGCCACCGTGAAGGCCCATACGGCGTTTCTACTTGGAACAACCTCGTTGCTCGCACCGTTGGAGTGTCAACAACTCGCGGTGCAGTGGGCCAACCACTTCTCAACACCCGTAACGACCTACGCACCGGCCTCGTAAACGGAGACACCGGCATTGTGGTGAATACAAAAACTGGGCGCAAAGTGGTGTTCTCTACACAACAACAACAAAGCTTTGAGCCGAGCGCTCTCGAAGACATTGAAGTGGCCTTTGCAACCACCATTCACAAATCACAAGGCTCTGAGTACCACACCGTCATAGTGGTGGTTCCCCCTGTTGGCTCACCACTCTTACGCCGCGAACTGCTCTACACCGCAGTTACTCGCGCCCGCAAACACCTCGTACTCATAGCCAGCGAAGATGCCATCACCAGCGCGGTAATGAGCACCATCAACCGCGCAAGTGGGCTGGTTGCCAGGGTGCGGGGTTAGGGGCCCTTTACGGCATGCCCAACTCGGCAAACATAAGATCAAGCGATATTCCCACTCCTTGAGAAATCGCATCTGCGCGACCAAAGGCAGAAAGGTAGGAGAACTGTGCATTCATAGCGGTTCCCGGACCGAACGCCCCGCCCAGCTCAGTCAACATTCGCTCTAGCCCAACACGGCGATAGTTATCAGAACTGCCAATCTTCGCCTTATCTCTATTCTGCTCCATGAGCAATGGTAGGAACTTGAATTTGCGTTCCTTCAATTCGCTCTCACTCATGCCATCACAATGAATGGTAAACATTGCAGTCACAATCGACCGCCGCAACTTCTCTCTAGGCTTGACTGAGAACATTTTTAATGCATCAATTTCAAAACTCTTCGAGATACTGTGATTGGTTTTCTTGCCTGGTCGATACCTGCTCATATTCACTGCATCTCCCGCAGACCATGCCTTCACTTCAATTAAATGGTTCATTAACCCAGTTTCAGTAAACCCAACTACGTCAATACGACCCCTCTGTTTTCGAGCAGACAATCCACTTTTGTCTTCAAAGTAGCCACGAGAACCCAACAACTCATTCCAAATGCCCACTTCATCTTTGTCTAATGGAAACTCGGTGCGAGAAAGCTCCGACTTTGATTCACTATGGATAATTCGCAAACACTCAGCTTGTAATAAATCTTCACGTTTCCCCTGAGCATAAAGAAGTGCACGTGACTGCGATTCGTACTCTGGGCCATGAAGCGCAAAAAACAATTTTCGTAAAAAATCGCTCATTATTCCTTGTTTCAGCTTAATGAAAACCTTAGTTCTTCACTCATTTGGTGTGGCAATTCATTCACCCAAATGACCCACTTTTAGAGTGCCAATTTTTTGGGTGCTACATTCAAATTAGTTTGTTTCACAATATCTTAGAGGTCCTGATGAAAGGTTTTCTAAACCCTATTTGTCGGCCCACCAGTAACAGGCACCATCGCCCGCACAAGTGGACTAGCCGCACGAGTGCGGGGTTAGTCGGTCACTTGGTATCTGGGAGTATCTCTGCTTCTTTTCTGAGGATTATCGTATTTACCTCAAATAGTGCCTACTGTAGAATTAATTGTTTAGATATTAAGACACATTGATTAAAGGATAGGCAGAGATGGAAAATACTTCACCCAAACTGGCACCACATACGGACTTTGGCGATGCTGACCTAAGTTTCACGGACTTGTCTGGATTGGATCTGAGTTACTGCAATTTTTCTGAAGCAACTATTTGTGGTGTTGATTTTTCTGGATCCAATTTGAAGGGTTCTATTTTTAGAAAATGTGATCTTTCTAATTGCACATTCGAATCAGCGGTACTGGATGAAGCAGATCTTTCGTATACGCAATTGGGCAACACTGACTTTTCAAAGGCTTCTCTACGTGGCACAGATTTACGAAACTTAAAAGGTGACTTCACTCGAGATGAAGTTGATGTAGATCTTACACTTTACCCAAATTGTAAACCATCTCCCCCTGATGGTGGTGGCTACTCGTTCAATGGAGCCGACCTCCATTCTGCCAATCTCACGGGGGCAAGCTTGAATCGCGGGGAATTCAACGATGCTGCTATTGATTTCGCCATATTCAAAGATTCAGAGTTGATTGAAGCAAGCTTTTGTCGGTCAACGCTGCACCACACAGACTTCACAAATGCTTGTATGCCTCATGCCGTGATAGCAAACTCTCAGGGGCAGAACGCGATTTTTAATAATGCGGATATGAATCATGCAGAGATACTTAACTGCGACCTAACCGAATCTCAATTTCGCAGTTCCCGCTTAAATGGAGCGACATTCAATGAAGTTGCTCTAGCTGACTCAGATTTTCGGGATGCGCGCTGCTATGCATACGAAATAAATCTTTCATACGAGGACATCTGCATAGAGGCTACCCGGTTCACCTCTTGTGATCTCCAAACTGCAAATTTCAGCTGGGCAGATTTATTCGGGACAGGATTTTCATACGATATTGATCCATCTAGATTTATTGGTTGTGACAAAATTGCAGCAAAATGGCTTGAAGAGTAGACAAAAACTATCTCCCACGTCTTCCGCCCCGTGCTTCCCTGACGCGTGCTCACCTCTCATGTGGAAAGTGAGGCTGCAATGTACGCGATTGCGCAAATTCCACAGGAATTACTTTCAAGCCGCTCATCTGAGTCACAAGTAGAACTTTTCGTAATACAACTCAGGTGCAAGGAAACAGGCCTTGTAACAGGTTTGGATTAGCGTAGGAGATGTGAGTTTTACTTTCATAGACCTCTTCGCTGGAATTGGCGGTTTTCATGCTGCCTTAAGCGGGCTTGGCGGCGAATGCGTCTATGCAGTCGAACGCGACCCCAAGGCTGCTGCTATTTATGAAATGAACTGGGGGATGGACCCACTTGGCGATATCACCTCCGACGCAAATGACGAGCGCGTATCTGTCCCAACGCATGATGTTCTGGCGGCCGGCTTCCCTTGCCAGCCTTTTTCTAAATCTGGCATGCAGCAGGGCATGGAAGAAACACGAGGGACTCTTTACTGGAACATCCTTCAAATTATTTCCAAACGAAAGCCGTCGCTAGTAATTCTGGAAAATGTGAGAAACCTGGCTGGACCACGACACGAACATGAGTGGCAAGTCATCATCGAAACACTTGCCGAACAGTCCTATCGCGTGTGCGAAGTACCGGCAATTTTCTCTCCACATCTATTACCTCCTCATCTTGGGGGTCGGCCTCAAGTTAGAGAAAGAGTTTTTATTGTCGCAGTGAAGATTGATGGCAGGCGCAAAATTGATCGCATCGATCAAGAGCCGGTCGTAGGTCTTAATCCAGTTGACAATTGGGATCCTCAAAAGTGGGATATCAAAAAGCATCTTCCCTTGGAACGAAAAGGAATAAAAAAAGAACTCAATCTCTCGGAGCAAGAAACCCACTGGATAAATGCCTGGAACGAATTTGTCGTTGAGATGCTACGTCTACGCAATGGTCGTCGCCTGCCCGGGTTCCCACTTTGGGCAGATGCCTGGCAATTACCCGATTCACTCGAAATTCCAACTGCAATGCCAAAGTGGAAGCAAGATTTTCTCACCAAAAATGCGAACTTTTACGAAGAGCACCAAGACTTCATTGACAAGTGGACATCAAAATGGGGTGTATATACAGATCTTTTCCCTCCATCACGACGAAAACTTGAATGGCAGGCTCAAGACACTCGCTCTTTGTGGGAAACAGTGATGCACCTTCGACCATCGGGAATTCGAGCAAAGCGACCTACTTACCTCCCGGCACTTGTAGCTATTACTCAGACTTCAATCATCGGGAGCAAGAAACGCCGGCTGTCAACTCTCGAAGCGTCACGACTACAGGGGCTCCCCGATTGGTTTTCATTTGGAGATCAGAAAGCGAGCGATACATATAGACAACTCGGAAATGGCGTAAATATCGGAGCAATTTGGTACGTACTAAAACAAGCAGCGATCAAATATGAAGATGACTTGCGGCGAATAGCGCCACATTTACTCGATGCCATAAATGCTGCTCCCGATAGTCCAGACGAAGCTCTCGAAAAATTATCGAAGCATACAACTAGCGCTCTGGCTGGTAATGGAGCAACAAACTCCTAAAATCAATCATGATGTCTTGGGCTACAACATCACTTGCAACACGAGACAATCCAGTTTCCTCAGGCTTTGGCGAAACGTCACACTGCACTAAATACTGCGGATTTTCTAGCCATACGTTCTTAAGCGTTTCTGTTTTCAACACTAAAACATCGCTCCGAGGCAACAACCCCTCCGAAGCGAGTTCGGGGTCTGCATAGCCGATTCCCACACCCACCATGACAAAAAGTGTTGCGTGATTCCATACAGCGTTAGCACCCGACCCGCCCATTGTGTTTACTAAACGGAATTCAGCTGCCTTTTTAAATTGAGCTTTGACAGACAGCCCCACGTCCAAGGAGGAGGAGTAGAGGTCCACTCCCCTGCTCGTCTTAGCGACGTTGTCAATTTCGATTCCGACTGCTCGCATCGTGGCTCCAAGAAGCTGTTCAACCACACCACCAACTATAAACCGATTTTCGTATATTGCAGTATTGAATCTGAGGTTCACTGCTCTACAGGCCGCAAGAAACTCCTCCAAAACAGTTGGGTTTGCTTCTAAGCCATCCTGAAATTCC
>Ga0164294_10002964_pt1 | contig 15182 bp, 20 predicted proteins | sample GEODES005metaG_FD_111479 | JGI IMG/M metagenome (GOLD analysis project Ga0164294, IMG submission 111479) | Oligotrophic lake water microbial communities from Sparkling Lake, Wisconsin, USA - GEODES005 metaG | ecosystem: Environmental > Aquatic > Freshwater > Lake | place: USA: Sparkling Lake...
CCCAACCCCAACCCCAACCCCTTGAATCAAGAAAAGTTTTATAATATTTACATGTATATAATAAGTTATTATAATAATTTTTAAAATAATAAAACGATTAATTATAATGTTTGAACTGAATTTATAATTATTATAAAATGACATAAGAAATAGTTTAATCCATGTCTTAAAAGGATCAAAAATTTCCTTTGATTTCGAACATGAATGAATTAAGTGCCTTTAAATAATTGTCTATTGCAAAGATAGAAAGAAAGAAAGTAAATTAGTTTTATTTAAAATTAATAATTTAGGTAGAAGATGATGCCAGATTACTAGCAAATCGTATTTAGCTTCTTTAATTAGAATAAGAAAAAACTTAGAAAAAAATAGAAGTTACAAGGGAAAAAGCGCATTAAATATACAGCCGGAAGTAAATTAATGAAGAAAATCATTAAAAAGTAAATCTTGCTTAGAGAATTTGTTTAATTATTCATTTTCTTATAAATATCATGAGAAAATTATTTTTTCTAGAAATTTGACATATATAATAATTTTAGAAATTAGAATCATTTGGGAAGTAAGAGCTTATCAATCATAATAAAGTTTAGGCTTTAAGATAAATGAATAAAAAAAGTTAAGAAGAATCAAAATAAAATTATTCAGAAAGGGTTGAAGAGCATGCAAACTAAATGAAATCTATCAAAGAACTGAATAGATAAAAGAGATAATAAAGAGAACAATAAAATATGTAGAATTCTATATTTATATTCTTAAATTGTCCGATTAATTATTAAGAATTTTAAATAATTATATAAAAATTCAAATAGCTTTATGTAAATGTAAATTAATGATTATTGTTATAATAAAATTAAATATAAACGAAAATTTGAAAATTTGAGTTTCCAAGAATTTTTTTTTAAAATATATATTTTAAATTTTGAATTGCAAATTCCCAAATTATTCTTATAAAGAGAACAAAACAAGATACGTTCACTTATAATCAAATAATAGTTAGATATTACTCGTAAAAAAGTGCAAGAATATCAAGAAATTAAAAAGCTTTAAAATCAATGTTTTTTAATTAACCAAGCAAATTATGAGGAGCTTTAAAAACAAAAGAAAGAAAAAGTTATATATAAATATAAGGAAATAATGTTGATGGAGAAAAAGGAAATAGAGTTGATTCAAAAATTGTAAGAAATCCAAATGAATTAAAAAAAAGCTTATAATGAGCTGGAATCTGCTCTGATATTGAAACCTAATGAATTTAAGTAGAACTTTCTGAATGAACTTAAACAAGATGACTAACTAGAACAAAAGACACAAGTCAAATTTAAGAAAATTAACGGTGAGTCTGAGTAATATTTATAAGCTAGAATTCAGAATCTTTACACAACTTAACCTAATAAGAAGAAGAATAACAAACCTGATAATCGTTCTTAATCTGACCATAATTTAAAAGAGTGATTTAATTATCTATCTAATTAATATAATTATTATCTAAGGATCCCAACTAAAATCCCAACCTTATCAATTTTTCATTTTATTAAGATAGTTAATTTAATTTAAAATGCGTATTTTTTCTTATAGGATTTAAATAATTTCAACTTCAAATTTATAAATTTTATTTCCCGTAATAAATTATGAATTTATCAAAATTAATAGCCCATAGTTATCAGAAGAATAGGTATATTGGTTTTAAAAGATAATTTGCTTAAATTTAAAATCATGTTTTTGGTAAATGAATCAATCATCAAGCTAACATAGCATGGCGGCTCCCCTTCTAATCCACTGTTCCGGAGTTTTATCGGTAGGGAGGTCCAAGTATATTACGAAATTTGTGGAGTGGCCGGTGGTGGACAACTCTCCTCTTCGCAAACTTGTCTTGTACAACGGGCATTTGCAATGAGGTTGCGGTTTGTAATCGTCTACCTAGGTAGGAATCATCCTTTTAATTAGTTTAGACTTATATAATAATATTTCAAGTAAATTAATTTACGATAATATGGGCATTTTGGCGAAAAGCTCCTTTTTATGACTTTCTTCCATTTGGCAAGTGGCGTCATCAAACCTGCAGCCTTGCAAGAAAAGGCCGTGGATGTTTACTCCGACATCCAGAAGTACAGGCTCATAATCAAGTTTATGAACGATGGTCGTGAAGACCAAGGTATCGATCGGAATCAAGTTCTACCGCGCGTAAATCTGCTTTACCGCGGTATTGAATCCCTGGAATTAGATAGAAATTAAAATATACCTAAGGGAAGTAAAGAGCTGACAAGAAATAACTGTTCACTTTGGATTTAGCGATCCAATCCCTAAAGAACTCGACTCTTTCGCTGAAGTCCTTAATCCAGCTGCCCAGCGGCTTCAGACTGGGGTAGGCCACTTTTTGCCAATTCTCCGGCACCTTATTCGACAAGAAGCTGAAGTACATGTACTCGAGTTCTTGGCTCATGACGACCAGACCTTTGATGGCCTTCTGCAGTTCAGCCAGGCTCTTCTTGAGCACAGTTATCAGAATGTTGTATCGGTCGATTTCCTGGTTCCTAAAGACCTCGAGAGAGTCCGGGACGTCGCTTTGTTTGTACACGAAGGCTTGAGGCAGGTCAGCCTCGATGTTTTTGGCGAGTCTAATGGCGATTTCATCCGGACTCTCGCCTTCCCCCTGCTTGCCGCCCGTTCGCGGGCTCACGGACTGCAAGGTCTCCATGAAGTCCTTGACGATTTTCTGCTAGCAGGTGATGTTGGCGTTCTGGTGCAGACCGAAGACTTCAGGGTCGTCGTCCAGCGGCATCTTGTTGATCATCTCCCTCACGCTGGGAAGCTCCAGGTCGTTGGGCGAGTGGTACTACCCCGAGGGCGAGAAGTTGTGAACGCCGGTCATTATCTCCGAATTCATGTAAGACTCGAGGAGCGCCTTAATGAGCCTCATGTCCTTATCGTCGGTGACACGCCCGCCATAGTTGATCTCGGCGATGATCACGTTCAGCGCCTTGTACGGGATGACTGCCTGCGCGTCCACGTACTGTTTGACCTGCAGGTTGGAAGTGTCGAAGTCCGAGTTCATCCAGTCGTAGGGGATGTTCCAGCCGATGGCGCCGAATTTGCGCCGCTCCAGAATTATGGCGTGGAAGAAGGCCAGCGAGAAGAGCAGCTTCTGGAACTCGCGCGGCTTGTTGGAGGAGTTGTAGAACTCGTCCTTGATCTCGTTGTAGGTCCGCGACAGGTTGGCCTTAAGGCCTTTGGGCGGCTCGTTGGTGAGCTTGATGCCGGACTGGAGCACGGGCACAGGGAACTTGGAAGAGGGCATGCTGGTCAACCACAGGCGGTACAAGGGGTTAATCTCCGACTCGTCCTGGTTCTCCTGGATCTTCTCCAGCGTCTTCAGCCAGCTGACGGCCAGGTGGCAGTTCTGCAGGCAGATCCAGTCGCCGTTGCGTCTGCCGCTCATGATGTTCTCTCTGGCTTTCTCGCCCTGTCCCTGCCCGAGCGACAGGATCTTCAGTTTTTCAAACATGCCCTGGGCCCTCGCCAGTTCGAAGAGGTAGCTCATTGGGTCGGCGCCCGGTGACAAAACGAAGATAATCGGAGTTGTGGATAAGGAGTCGTTGTAGGCAGCCTTCAGGTCGAAGAGGGGCGACTCTATAAACTCCTTGCCTAGAATAAAATAAACAAATATTAGGGTTACCCAGATTGGCCTCGATGTATATTTTGAGGCCTTGAAGTAGCTTTTCTTCCCTCAAGATCTTGACAATCAGCAATTTGGTGAACTCGTCAAGCTATTGCACTTGTTCGGGGAGAGGCGTTTTGAAAGGCTGCTCGTTTTCCATGATATCGTGGTATATCGCGGTGTCCTCCGCCAGCGACTTCTGGATGCAAAGGTAATTCTCGTCCATCTGAGACAGATTGAGCAGCAGGTCCCATTGACTCACGGAGATGAACTCGGGTCTGGGGAACTCGATGGGCTCGGGCGTTTCAGCAGAGCCCCGCAGGAAGAAGTTCCAGTCGGAGTTGTTCACTTTCTTCTAGCTGAGCTGGATTTTCATGGTGATTATGAAAGAGTAGAGGAGTTTGTCCTTTTCGAAGAGGCCTCTGCAAATGTTCTTGTAGAAGTTGATGGTGATGTCGTCGATCAGGATCAGGAGCCGCTCCTCCAGCACCTCGCTGGTCTGCGCCTGTTCGAGTCTGCGCTTGAAGAGCTTCACGAAGAACTCGAGACTGTACTGGTACATGGGGTCGATGAGCGCGAGGTCGGCGATCGCGAAGTACAGCACGCTGCCGCGCTTGGCGACCACGCGGTAGTTCTCGCGGGCCTTGAAGATCTCTTCCTGCGTGATCTTGGACTGCTTCATGCGGCGGTTCACGGTGGCCGAGGTCACTTTCGAGGCGTCCAGGGTGATGATCAGCTCCTCGTCCTCGAGGATGCGGCCTTGCACCTCGCCCATCAGACGCAGGATCTTGTCCTCCAACTCCTGCAGCTGCCGCTTGTCCTGGTTGATCTGCATCATGAGCGCGATGCGCTTCTCCTCCAGGTCCAGGCGTTCGTAGCCCACGACCTCTACGAGCAGCTGGTCCTCCAGCCCCGAGTTCGTGACCGTGAAGTTGATGCACGTCACCTTTATGACCAGCTCGGGCAGGTAGTGCGGGTTCGGCAGCTTGGTGGTAATGTAGAACCTTCCAGTCAAATCGAATTTGTTTAGTACCTGAAGTCGTTGTGGTAGGGGATGTCCTGGTCACCCAGCTTGAGCAGCACCTGCGGACCCTTCTTGAAGGTCTGCTTCTGGAGCACGGGGTCGAGCATCGGGTCGAGCTCCTCCTCCACGTTCTCGAGAAGACACGGCGAGCCGAACCGTATGCAGTTCTCCAGCGTCTTCGAGAAGTTCTGGTCCGAGAGCTTGCCGATCTGGATGTTGTTGCCCCCCTGCAGCTTGCGGATCCAGTTGTTGGCCTGGTTCTGCGGGTCGATGATGAGCGGCCAGCGCCGGGTGTTGAAGATGAGGATGCCGTTCTCGGTGGACAGCTGGTCCGCCGGCAGCTCGTAGTCCTGCCACTCCCTGATCTGGTTCTCGTCGGACAGGATCCGCTGCAGGTCGTAGTCCTTGGACGTGGGGATGCCTCTGTCGATGAACATGCGAATCCACTTATCGATCGCCATCTTCCTGTACTCCGCGGTGAAAGGCCCCAGGTAGCTGACGAAGGCGCTCGAGAGCATGATGTTGCCGGTCATGTTGGTGAGGTCCTCCTGCAGCTTGTCGACGCTGAGCTGCCACCGCTCGCTTTCCGAGCTCAGCCCGCCCAGCAGCTTCTCCGCGCGTTCGAGCTGCTGCTCCGCCTGCGTCATCTGCGTTTGCAGCTGTTTGGCTCTGAGCAGCGACTCCTGCAGGTTCCTGTTCAGGGTGGACACCTGCTCCTGCACCTCGTGCAGGCCCTGCATCTTCTCGGACAGCACCGCCTCCACCTTCTGCAGCGTCTCCAGCGCCTCCGCCAGCTTCTTCTCCTTGGGCCCGACCACCTTCTTGACCTTCTAAAAGGCGTCGATCGCGAAGCACCAGCTGTACAGCGTGCCGCAAGCCTCGGACACCTTTGTTAGAAACGTAATCGTCAAGTACCTTCATGACGTTCTCCTTGGTGAAGTTGGGGTCCTTGAGGTACGTGTTGCGCAGCGTGAGGAACCGCTTCTCCGGGATCTTACTCACGTCGAAGTCGATGAGTTTCTCCAGGAACTTCATGTCGCCGAGCAGGTTCTTCTTGGCGTCCTCCCAGGTCTCCTTGAACCCGAACAGCAGCGCGACGCTGCAGAGCACGGTGTTGACCAGCGCCGGCGGGTTGACGTAGGACTTGACCTGGTTGAGCGCGCTCTTGTCGATCTGCGCGACGGCGTCCTGCGCAGACTTCAGGATCGGCAGCGCCTCGTTGAGCTCGCGCTCGCAGTTGGTCTTGAGCTCGTTGACCTCGTCGCGCTGGATCTGGGCCTCCGCGGCCTCCTTGCTCACCACGGCCTCGGTCTGCTCCGCGATCTTGCTCTTGACCGCGAGGTCGGCCATCAGCACCTCGTTGTCCTTGGACGACTGGTCCAGGATGGGCTTGAACTCGATGATCTTCTGCTGCAGCTTCGAGACCTCCACCTTGGTCTCCTTCAGCGTCTGCAGCCCGATCGTGTACTTTCGGATCTTCAGCGGCAGGATGTTCTGCTGCACCTTCAGCATCGAAATGTAGAGCTTGATCAGCTCTAGGTAGCTCGTCGGCGTGATGTACACCTTGCGCTTCAGCTCGTCGAAGAACTTGTTCGACGACTCCATCACGTTGTTGTGGATCTCCACCGAGAGCTGCGACAGCGTCTCCTTGTAGTCGCCAATGCCCAGGTGCTCGTTCGCCGAGTAGTCCTTCAGCGCCACCGAGTACAGCGCATCGTCTGGCCACTTGTCGAACCAGTCGATCGTGCAGCAGTTGATGATGCTCGGGAACTGTCGGCAGCGGTTCCGCAGCTTCTCGCCCACCGGCGAAAAGGTCAGCACGATGTGCAGGTTCTCGCGCACCAGCTGCACGAACAGCTTCAGCATGACCTCGCGCGACTCCATCAGCCCCTTCTCCTTCACGATCACGCGCATGTCCCCAATGATCTCGTCCATGTCTTCCGGCGCCATCAGGTTCGGCACCTCGCCTATTAATTACGCACAGAGTAAGCATTCTACCCGTGTTCAGGATGTTGTTGATGTCCTCGAGGAAAGACTCCTTTATGATCTGCGTGTCTGAGAACAGGAACAGCGTCGGCGTGTCCTTGGAGCCGGCCTGCTTCAAGAGTTTCCGCAGGTCGTCCTTCCAGGCCATCTCCTTGTAGCTCTTCGTGATCTCGATCGAGAAGCACGAGAATCCCCGGATGTGACCCGCCAGTCTCGTCAGAGAGCCTTTTTTTAGTCAAAAATAAAAAGCTACCTCTCCCGGAGCCTCCCACGCCGATGAGCAGGGCGTTGCCGCGCGGAGTCTTCAGGATCCTGCTGACTTTGGTGACGTGGTAGATGGCGTCGGTGAAGAAAACCAGGTTCATCTGCTTGGTGCTCTGCAAGTTGTAGTAACTGAGCTGGTCCATGAGCACCTTGTTCAAATCTTGCGGCTGGTCGATGCGGATGTAGTCCCTGTGCTTGTTGTTGAAGTCCCCGAACAGAATGTCGCGGATCATCTCTTTGGCCCACTCGAACTCGAGGTTCTTCTTGATCTGCTCCTGCAGCTGGCCCAGGAAGAAGTCGCGGTCCTTCTCGTCCACGAGCCGGTCGTAGAACGTGCGGTTGATCTCGTGCAGCCACAGCTGCGTCAGGTACTCCTTGTTCGTAAGGTACTCGTACTTCACCTGCAGCACTCTGAAATTAGGCTTAAAGTCGAAGCGTACCCCTGGAAGACCTTCGCGACGTCTCTCAGGTTGAACGTGTAGTGGCACTTGCTCGGTGTCGGCAGCAGGTCCTTGCTGATTTTGAAGTAGATATCGATCGTGCTCTTGACAATCGAGTGACTCAGCTTCTCGAGCCCCTTGGTCGGCATCAGGAACCCCTGCAGGATCGACTTGAAAATGTGCTCCATGGACCGCTGGCTCAGGTCCGGCACCCACAGCATGTTGAAGTGCCGGAACAGTCTCGGCGTCACCGGGTTCCCTTTACATTAGCGACATAAAAAAAAACTCACTTCCTCCGGACGGCGGCGCACAGGCAGCCGCGAAGATGCAGTCCTTCACGTACATGAACTGGATCTTCTTCAGATCGTAGAACCCGCCGTGGTCGATGATCTACCGCAGGAGCTCGATGGGGGGCTGGGCGCCGTAGGTCTCCAGCATGGGCATGTTGATATCGTCGATGAACACGACCATCTTGCGGCCTGCCGGGGGTCTGAAGTTAAATTTAAAGCGTTGCGTTACCCGATGAGGTCCTTCTTCTTCTTCACGAACTTGTCCTTGTCCATGAAGAGGTCCTGCACGTTCTGCGAGCTCGTCTGCGCACTGAAGTTCAGGTTGCTATAGACGAACTTCTCTTAATTAATCTTCATCAAGAACTCGCTCATGATGATGCTTTTGCCCACGCCGGTCTCGCCAGTGGAGAGCACGTTGAAGCCGCCGGAAATGAGCTTGTTGATCACGAAGCCGAACTTGAAAGTGTCCGCGGTGGGCACCAGGATGTTGAAGAAGGGCACCGACTGGTCGAACACGAAGTCGGGCACCACGTCATTCCAGGCCTTGAACTCGCGTTTTTCGAAGTCGATGAAGTAGTCGTATATGTCGCCCTCAAAAGGGAAGGACGTGTAGATCTACGTTAGAAATTTACCTTCAGGATCTTCTGCTTCAGCAGCTGCGAGTACTTCTGCCTACTGTTCTGCGGCATGCCGTCGTACAGGTTGCCGGCCACCGACCAGATGAAACTGAATATCAGTATCAGATTCATGTTCAGGTCCAGATCCGGCTTCTCCAGCTTCTCGACCTTCTCGCGGCCCCCGTGGAATTCGCAGAGGGACCCGAACATCACGGTGAACAGGTTCAGGAAGCTCTGGCAGAGGTTCACGTCGCTGGACGGGATGATCTCGCGGCACTCCTTGCGCAGGAAACTGTACTGGTCCGCGAACAAGTCTTTGAACCGCGCAATCACGTTCGTGATTTGGCTGGCCAGCGGCAGTGTGTTTTGCAGGATCTGCTCCTCCGTGAGCTCCAAGTTCTTCTCTTTGAAGAAGTAGGACCACGTCTCGACTACGGGCTCCCAGCCGAGCTGGTTGCTGTCAATGAAGACCATGCCGCAGCGACTCACGGTCGCGGGCGAGGCCTGGTTCAAGTCGTTAACTTCGAACAGCATCAGGAAGGTCTGCGGCAGCTTGATCCGCTGTCCGTTGCTCAGGCACAGCATCTTGTTGTCGTCCAACACGGTGTTCAGGTTCTCGATCCAGATGGCGTCCACGGGCCCGTCGAACATCATCCAGCGCTTGTTATCAGTCACTTCCGCAACGGCATCTCTCACGGTTTTGGCGACGATTCCGTCGCTCCACTCGTTCGTGAGCACGTTCACGTAGCCGTAAAGGTCGTTCATGGTCACGGACTTGGGGTTCAGCTTGAAGAGTTGGATGGGCTTGTACTGGTAGTTCTCGACGCCCTCCTTGTGCAGCTGCATCAGCGCCTTGCGCAGAGTCTCATAGACCTTGGTCTTCCCGGTGCCTGTGCTGCCCACCAACATGACGCCGTGCCGCACCATGATCGTCTCGATGAGCTGCATTATTTTCACCAAGAAACCCGGGGGCTTCATCAAATGGTCCTATTACAGGTTGTCGAGCACCGCCCGTTCCAGGTCGGGGTACTCGTTTACGGGCACCTTGACGCCGGGGAACAGGTCCGAGATTATGCCGAAGAAGAGCGGCAGGTCCTGATCCAGGAACTTAGGCACGTTGGAGTCTCGCATGGCGCGGATCAGCACGATGTCTTCTGCCAAGTGCGGGTTCTCGCGCCTCAGGTTGCCCGCCATGACGAGCACCGACTTCACGGCCCGCATGCCGAAGTCGTAGTGCTTCTGCTTGGAGAGCTGCTCCGAGGACAGCTGGTAGAGCTGCACCATCTTGAACCCGAGCACCTTGGCGCTCTGGAAGCCGTCGGAAAGGAGACAGATTTCGGCGATCAGCGCGTAGTTCGGAATCATCATGGCAATGGGGCGGAACAGACTCTTCAGGTTGTCCGGCAGTTCGGTCCTGCCGGCGTAGCCCGGGTTCATAGTGATGAAGACGCCGAAGCGGTGGTGCAGCGGAATGATCGAGGAGTCGAACTCGAACTTTTCGTTGCCGGCACGGATGTTCGTCTGGATGGTCAGGATCTGCTGGGCGATGACCGAGAGCACCTCGATGTCGATGCGGTTGAACTCGTCGAAGCAGGCCCAGGCCCCGCACTAGGCTAATCCGGAGAAGAACCGGCCCATGGTCCTGAAGTCGAGCGAGTCGGAGCAGTTGAAAACGACGCACTGGACGGCCAGAGCCTTGGCCAGGTCCTTGGTGGTCTCAGTCTTGCCGGTGCCTGCCGGACCCGCCGGCGCGCCGCCGAAGTTCAGGTGCAGCGCACCCGTGAGCGTCATGTAGCAGTTGTCGGTCAGCGGCGTGATCACCAGGCGCGGGCCGTTGCCCAGGTACTCGTAACTGTACACGAAGCGCGTGTTCGTCATCCGGGCCACCAGGTCGTTTATGTCCGGCTCGTAGTAGTACCTGATTTTAGTTGGAGGGAGTAGTATACCTGAGCTGCTTCTGCCAGAGGAAGTTGTCGATGGTCTCCACGTTTTCGTGGGCGAGGAGCTCGATCACGTCCCGCGCGTGCACGTCCAGAGTCATCAGAGCGCAGATGAGCGTGCGGTGCAGCAGATTCATGTCCCCTCGCGTGATTTCGACCAGGTCTCTCATGAGCCCGTGGTACCACTCCTGCTCGTCGCGCAGGGCGGACTTCTTGGTGGACGCCGAGAGGATTACGTCCGTCATGCTTTCCTGCCAGCGCGCCATTTCGACCAGCAGCTGCGACTGGGCCGGGTAAGGCCCGAAGAGCCATTTGTCACGGCCGGTATTCTGTCTCACGGGGAACTCGCGGTAAGACACCCTATTGAGTTATTTAAATTAAAAGCTTACAAAGAGACGTCTCTGAGACTGTCGACCATGGCCTCCTCGATCCTTTTGAGCCAATTTTCCACTTTGTCCTCCGGCGCGATGATGACGTTGGTGGAGAAGACGACGACTTCGGGCATGTTCTCGGGCTCGGCGCTCACCATGGCCATGACTTCGCGGCTGTCCTCATCCTCGGTGAACTTGATGCGGTTGATATTGTCGAAGCACTTTCGTAAATGGCCTTGGACTGCGTGGGGGTTCCTCGTTTGCGACAGGATCTGCAGCAAGTCGTCGTTCGAAAGGAAGTAGAATCGCGGGAAGGCCAGGCGTTTGGTTTCGAGGTAGTTCTCCAGGCACTTCTGAATATCGTCCAGGGCCTTGTTGTTGGCCTGAAACTTCAGGAACAGCTCTTCACTGTTGCAGCAGTTCTGGACCACGGGGTGCTTGTTAGTCTTGATCATAATGTCGCGGAAGAACTTGTCGACGTTCATGAACTTGGCGGTTTCCAGGGGCAGCTGCTTCTGGATGTCGGGTGCGTTGAAGATGTTCTCCAGGTACATCCAGTTGCGCTGGCAGGTGAGCCACTCGTCGATGATGTCCGAAATCAGCACCAGTTTCTTCTCCCACTCCTCGACTTGCGGCCGGATTTCCTGCACGAAACGCGTGCCTAGCATGGTCTGGATGGATACCTAGTGGTCGTCCAGCGCAGTCATGATGTCCTCGATGCCTTTGATGATGAACTTGTCCTTCGCGTCGCGGTAAGGGAACACCTCGAACACCAGCTCGCTCCACTTCTTTTTGATGGCTTCCAGCTGGGCTTCTATCTGCGCCTCGCCTGAAGCGCGGCCAGAGACGTCCTCCACCAGGTCCTTCTTCTCGAGCACGCCCCGCTCCACCAGCTCCTGGAAGGTGAACTGCTTCCCGGGCTGGTAGTTCGGGTTCAGCGCCTCGAAGATCTGTTTCCAGTGCCGAGGCCGCAGGTCCTTGTTGCCCAGCGCCGAAATCAGCGGCATCTGCACGTTCAGACTCTTCACCTCGATGATGAAGAAGTCCAGCACCTTGTCCTGGTTGGTGTCGCTTAGGTTCGAGACTCTCATCTGCAGCTGAATGTTGCTCATCTCGAAGAACTTCATGTCTTTTTCTATCTCCTCGACCTCCAAGGTCACGAATTGGTTGTTTAGCCAGTCCTGACTCTTCTTTGCGAACTTCTCTATGTTCGTCCAAAGGAGTTTCCTGTCGTTGAACTTCTGCTCCATTTCTTCAAACTCTACGTTTTTTTTAACCGGCAGCCCCATCAGCCCCTTGTACTGCACGAGGTTTTTGTCCCTGTCCTTTTGCCGCTGAATTTGCTTCTGAATGTCGTTCAAAGTAGTCTTGATTTGGCTGATATCCTTAATCGCCACCGCAATGCTGGGAATCTCCCCTTAAATGTAGTCCAACACAAGATTCCCACTGTTTATCACCCCTCCTGTGGTCTGGATGTCTCTTTGCAGGTCAGTCTCGCTCTTCTCGACCTTCTCCTGGTACTCCGTCTTTTTTTCCTTGATTTGCTCTGCCCAATCGCCGATCTTCGTTGACAACGTCTGGTAGTTGGTTTGAATTTCAGTCAGCTGCAGAGTATCTGTCGGCTTTATGGTCTGGTTGTGCTTGCGCAGCATTGCGTTCATCGACTCGATCTCAACCTTGTCAGTCTCGATTTGAGGTAACCTTAGAGTCAAAAAAAAATTGATTAGGTTACTTGTCAGAGGCTTCTTTTTGATACTCGATGAACTTTGAATACTCTGCAAGGTTCTAGGGCACCTTCTGCATTTGCTCGATGTAGAAATTCAAGGTATTTTAGGTCTGAGTGGATTTTGCCGTCATCAGGTTATACAAATAGTCCTTGAAATAGTCGATCTTCGTCTGGACATGTTTGGTAAGTTTCGATTTGATGCTCGAGCCTTAAACTTGAACGATTCCTTTCTAAGCCTCTTTGATTGAACCGAGGTTCTTCTCCCAGGACGAAAGCAGGTTGAGCTCAGCCTTAGTGTATTCCAAGGAGTGCTATTTAGAATAAAAGCTCTCTTTGTTGGCATCGATGGCCCACCAATTGCAGTCATCCTCGATCTGTCTGCACTTCTCGAAGTTGCTGTCCACGTGTTATTGAGCCTGGAAATTAGAGGCTATACCTATTCGAAGTCCTGCATAACTTTGTTGTGGATGTCGACCTTGAGCTGTTTGTACTAAACGCTGTTACTTATAATGTTAAAGACATCAACTGTGCAAGTCGTCTTGACTATGTTCTCAAAGTGAACGTAATGGAGAATTCTTTGGGTGTTAGAAGCAACCTTGATCATGTCAGTCAGAATGCCCTGCAAATTCTCGGCTATCTCCTTATCGTCCGGGGAAAAGCTGATCCCGTCCGGATCGAAACGCACCATGCTGTTGAAAAGCGCTCCAATCTTTCGGTTCTCACGCTGCATTTCGTCGTAAAGAATTATCATCGATTGGAGGTTCACTTTCACGAGGGTCTCAATGGTCATATAATCGATCATCCTGATGAACTTTCGAAGCTTCTCCTTGTCCGCATGAGCTAGCTCCAAAAAGTATTTATGTTCCTCTTTTTAACGTCTTATCTTATTCATCGGCTTGGCCTTCACCTGTTTCCCGTACTTTGCCTCTTCTGAATCGTCACATTCTTTCAAAAAAGTTCTGTCCACAACTTCCTAATAAACAGATAAAATCAGCAGGTTTTTAATAAGCTTAAATAGCTACCTTCTAAACGTTTTCGATCATCTTGAGCAGCTTTTCAATATTCGTATTGTAACTCTAACTGGCCTCCGTCCTAGCTCTTTTTTAATCTCCCTTAAACTCCTCAATGTCCCAAGTCTTGTTCTATGTCACAATACTCTCTGAAATGCACTTTTTTTGTTGCAAATCGAAAGTAACTTTGTTTATCTCCATTAGGTGATTTGCGAAGGCAGGCTTAGCGATGAAACAGTTTTGGATCAGCAAAGAACGCGTTTTAGAATACTGCCGATAGCGGGTGTTGGATTTCCAAATGTTGAATATTTTGCCTTAGATTAATGTAAATTAGATGATTTAAAGATTATTAAAATTGGCTGATTAGGGCTTACAATTGGCGTAGTGTTTGAAAAAATGTATGTTGGTAATAATGTTAAACATGGTGCTCTCGTGCATCCACTCTGATAGAGTAACAACTGAGGTTGAACTATCCACATTCGACGTTTTTTTCCCCTTAAATTTAAAACCCGACAAATTCTATTACTTTTTCAGTGTAAAGATGTACGATTCCTAGAGCGGAAATGGTGTAATACTCGAACAATGTATGTTCTTTGGAATGTTTGCCATCTTTTATTACTTTAAGGTCGTATGGTCGATAGATGTGAGGAGGAATGCTATTGTCCCTCTTGCAATATATGAATTTAACGGGGGTAGAGTTTCCTTTTTATTAAAAAAGAAGATTAAATATTAAAATTTCTAATTATTTACCGTATTTGGCAAAAAAGGAGATGGCATCTTCGCCATTGTTGATGAGCTTAAGCTGCTCGTTCACAGCATTGTCGATGAAAAGAGCATTTTAGATTTGGTTCACAGGCTTCTTGTTCTTTTCATTGAACACGCTGGTGATGCTGTCGTAGTATCTTTCATTATAAACAGTTTCAAAAACTTACTTCGGAATTTCTTATTTTTCAACGGCTTCTTCATCAGCCTTGGAAGGCTCCATCTCTGGAATCTGCTTCATTTCTTTAATCTTTTCGAGCTTCTTCTTTTTAGCTGGGACCTCTGATCTCGAGCTGAACGGAAGACTGAACTCACTCAGTTCCTCTTTTGTGTTAAACTTGTATAACGTGTTATACAACTGTGCATCCGTTTGGTTAACCGCTAAAATTAACATTTTACATAATAAAAATGGGTTCTTAGATGACTAAAGTTTCTTCATTCTTTCTTCTTTCTGCTTAAGAAGCTTTGCGTAGTCTAAATTGTCGTGCCGCGTTTTCTTCATTTAATAATTATATTAATATCTTCAGTTTTAAATTTTTAAATAGATTAAAACCATAAATATAAATAAAATTATCAAACATCTTCATTATAAAAATCAGTCTCAACAGAAGTTGAGTTTTGTCCTAATTAAAACAAATTTAAGTAATAATATTCACTAAAATATTCATCATTTCTTCTCTTTTTCTATTTCTAAATCCATTTACTATAATTTTTTTAATTTCAAACAGCAATAAACATTATTCCTACCTGATTTCTGCTATTATTATTAAAATTAAATTCTTCCTACAAATTTTAATCATAAATTTCTCCCTATCCGGTTATCTCTTCACTCTATAATACAATTCTTTTTTCCTTCGTTTAAGCTTCTAAACCATCAATTTAAGCCCTATCCTACCCAGTATAAGCTTCAATTGTGTAAAAAACTTTATATATTAAAGCTATTAATATTTTGAATATTTATAAAGAAATTGCAATTAAAGCATTCGTCTATGTTTAGTCTTAATATTTGTTACCAATAAAGATTTTCACATTTATATATTAACATTTTAACTTATTAAAAGTTATAATATTATAATTTACTTTTTTAATTTTTATTTTAAATA
>Ga0164294_10002966_pt1 | contig 15178 bp, 10 predicted proteins | sample GEODES005metaG_FD_111479 | JGI IMG/M metagenome (GOLD analysis project Ga0164294, IMG submission 111479) | Oligotrophic lake water microbial communities from Sparkling Lake, Wisconsin, USA - GEODES005 metaG | ecosystem: Environmental > Aquatic > Freshwater > Lake | place: USA: Sparkling Lake...
AAATACAATGGGTCAAAGACATTTTGGAATAGGAATTATCGGTGCAGGATTGATCTCACATGTTCATGCATTGGCAATCGATCATATAGAAAACGCCAGTGTCATAGGGGTTTTCAACATCAACAAAGAAAAGGCGGATGCATTTGCGTTGAAGCACCATTGTATTGCATACGATACGCTGGAAGAGATGCTAGCCCGGCCTGATATTGAAGTTGTTTGCATTTGCACTCCATCTGGAATTCACCTTGATCCAGCCATCAAAAGTATAGAAGCCGGAAAGCATTGCTTGATTGAAAAGCCATTGGAAGTAACCTTGGAAAAATGTGATGAAATCATAGAAGCTGCAAAGAAGAAAGGTGTAAAAGTAGGCGTTATTTTTCCTTCCAGGTTTTATGAATCTAGCAAACAGTTGAAGCAGGCAATCGAAGAAAAACGTTTTGGTGATATGGTTTTGGGTGATGCTTATGTGAAATGGTATCGGAGTCCCGAATATTATGCTTCTGCTGCATGGAGAGGTACTTGGGCATTGGATGGTGGTGGAGCCATGATGAACCAAGGCATACACTCTGTAGATCTTTTACAGTGGTATATGGGTCCGGTAGAATCTGTGCAAGCATTTGCTGCTAATGCTCGTCACAAAGGCATTGAAGTGGAAGATACAATCGTGGCAGTATTGAAATTTGCCAACGGCGCTTTGGGTAATATCGAATGTTCTACGGCTGTATTTCCAGGTTCTTTGAAGCAGATAGAAATTATGGGAACTGAGGGAACAGCAGTTCAGGAAGAAAGCAGTTTAATCAAGTGGGAGTTTCAGCATAAAATTGAATCTGATCAATTTGTTGTTCCCAAAACTGCAGGAAATGCGGCACAGGGTGGCGTTGCAAATCCTGCTGATATCAATTTCGTCGGACATCAAAAACAAATTGAGGACATGATTCAGGCAATTGAAACGGATGGAGAGGTATTGATCGATGCAGTTGAAGGACGTAAGTCGGTTGAAATTGTATTGGCGATTTATGAAAGTGCTAAGACAGGGAGGTTGGTGAAGCTATGATCACTACTGGGTGGATCTCATTTTCACATGCTCGATTGCGTCATAAATTTTATCTGTTTCTGTTTTTATTCTCAAGTAATTAAAGCCATATTTTGTTGGACTGAAATGAAATGCTGAAGATGGAATTTTTTCCCCTTTAATTTTCAGGGCTGAATTTAATTGAGACATGTCCCATTCAATTTTTATCGTTTTGGCTTTCGTTGTTTTCAACATTTTTGCTGAAATATAAAAGGGTGATATTTTTGAAGCAACAGAATCATGTGCTACCGAAAAATGATCAGTTAATGCCAATTCCAAGAGGTTTGAATTGCTATTATTTTTCGGCTTTATGACAAGTTTTCCTTTCATGGTCATCGGGAAATTCCACACCCCATTATTTACACTACCATGATTTGTCCATTGAATAAGCCCTTTCTTAAAATTATCTTTTTGCGATTTTTCTTCAAGCCAATGTTGATCAAACATAAAAACGGATGCTTCCTCTCCTTGTCCTGACACAACTAAAATCTTTCCATTCTCCAATTCAACTGCTGAGGGATAGGCTGTGCCTCGATCTCCTCTTTTTATTGGTTTTGATGCGGGACTTACCAAGACTTCTCTAAAGCCTTTCCATGATGCTGCTTGATCGGTTGAGAATGCAGCATGTAGCGCCTCTCTTCCTCCATTGGCATAACTTCTGTTGTCGTCGTATCGCTGGTCTTGATTCATAAAAAGAATGATTTTCCCGTTTTTTAACCTAAGCGTGCTAGCCGGTGAATCCGAAGAAATGAAATCAGACTTTTTAGGATCATCCCAAGATGTACCTGAATCATGAGAATATGTTTCATACAGAAATCCTTTATTGGTTCTTATGAGCATCCAAATCCGGCCATCATTCAATTCAATGGCATTGGGTTCAACCGCACCATAGCGTGTAACCTGGTTTTTGTCAATGGGGATTTTCAGTTTTGTGGATGATTTTTCCCAGCTCATTCCTGCATCATCAGAATTGAGCGTAATCACTTGAAACAGTCCATAATCAGTGTCTCCATGGGTTGGTTTATTGGCTCTTGAAGTGTCTGATTCACTCATTGGAATAACAAGTCTTCCATTTTTCAGTTGGATAAAGCCTCTTACAGAGCCAACATATCCATTGAATATCATTTTTGGCTCAGTCCATTTTTCTCCGGGTTTTTTATTTGTATACCATAGGTCGAGGTGCCTACCCCTGTATCCCAAGTTACCTGGTTTGAAAATGTGGTAAATGCAGTGGATTGTTCCGTCCTTATCTTGCATCACCTGATTGGCATAATAGGCTTCTCCGGGTAAATCAAATTCAACTTCAGGCGCATTCCATGTCCAACCCATGTCTGTTGAGGAGATGGACATCATCTTATCTGCTTTGCCAGGTCTGTTGATGTAAAATATTTTTATCACTCCTGATTGAAGCTTAATCAATGTTGACTCATTCGTTGGCGCTTTTGTTATGATGACTGGCGCCTTTACCATGTTGATATTTCTAGGTTTTACTCTTGCCCTCATTCCGAAGGGTATCTCTGATTTGATGGTGTCTAAACCAACAATAGGTTGATTAAGAAACGGACGGAGGGCAAGAGTTTTTGACAAAGCCATGCTGCACAGCATAACCAATAAAATTATTGGCTTCGAATATGTCGTCTTTATTGTAAATATTTTTCTCAGTGGCAGCATGTTTAGCATATCATTATTTGATGAAATCACTTTCGCGCAATGACATTCTCAGATCTCCAAACATGGTCGTAATCCAAATTTCTCCCGGGTTTTTTTCTAGTGCATAGGGATAAGATACTTGACTTTTAGGTTTGATTGTTTTTGCGATAACAGTAGGGGTACTCCAATTTAGTCCTTCATCATCAGAAAACATGATAGAAAGTTCCTGACGGTGGTTGCTTACGGGTACTTCAGACCAATTGTTGTCGCCGCCACTCATCGGAAATGTATTTTTTCCTTGCGGCAAATTGTGGTTCCAAAGCAACATAAGACGGCCGCTTTGCAATCTTGTTAGCAAGGCAGGTGCTGAGCTTGCTTTGATTGAAGTTGATTTGAAATTAGTCCATGTTAACCCATTGTCTGAAGAGGTTGTTTCCCATAACGAACCCCAGTTTGTTCTCATGTACATGAGAAGCTTGCCATCTTTTACTTCTTCAAGTGTAGATTCCGTAACGCCAGAGTGGTGGCCAATTCCACCAAGGTCTATCACGTTGCTCTGTTTCCAACTTTTTCCTTCATCAGCACTAGTGTAAGTTAGTACAGTATGGTGTCCTGGGTTATGCCTCATCATCATGGTAGTGAAAACAACATGTCCATCTTTTGTTTCAATTATGTCTCTGACTGCTCCTGTCCAGTCATCATGTAGTTTGATTGGTTCACTCCAGGTTTTGCCATTGTCTTCGCTTCTTACTGTATAAGTGGGCAAAATTGTATTTGCTGCATCATGGATATCATCTTTCCACAACAAAGGTGATCTTTCAGCATCGTTTGTGAATGCCAATATGATAGTTCCTTTTTTGGTTTTAATTAATGCTCTCTCAACCCTTATTATAAAATTTTTAGGGTTTTTAAATATTGGATAAGCAGTCCAAGTGCTTCCATTGTCGTTGCTTGTATAGCAATTTGTTGTATCAATTGTCAATATTTTTTTCTTAGAAATATTTACAAACGGCCCTATTCTTAATACACCTAATTCATTTGTTTTTGGGTGAATCCAAATTTGGTTGGATGTTTGTTGCCCTTCATTTACATTGATTGTATCAGTTGGTCTGTTGGGTATATTTTGAGAGTAAGAAAACAGTGGCAACATAATCGTTATTTGCAAAAAAAATGATAGAAATTTCTTGAAGCTGATTTTGTTAGAGTTGAATTTCATGGCAGTTGATTTTTGTTATGATTTAAATATGGCAGTTGAAATAAGTTTGTGTCATTTATGGTTTGAATGTATACCTTCTAATGGTGCATGAAAGGTGCTGTTGCATAAGCGTGTGAAATTATGCGGCGCATAACCAATTCGTTTTTTATGTTGTGCATCCAGTTTCTTGCTAAGTCAGGCAGAAGAACATTCATCAAATTCTTTGAAAAAAGTTGTTGTAAACGCATTGATTCTTCAGTTTGATTGTTGAAGCCTGCTGTATAAAGTTGTTTTAGTAGTTTGATGAAAAGCACACCTCCACCTGTAACTACACCATCAGCCCCCATAAGGAGGCTAGCATCATAAACAGATTCATCACCTTGCATGATTGTTCCAGGCCTAGCATTTTTATTAGGATATCTTCTCAATAATTCTGCAAATGCGCTGAATTGGCAGGCGGAATCTTTGATTCCAGCTACATTATTGAGGTTGAGAATTTCGTCAATCGTATCTACGCTAGGAGAATTACCTGTTGATCCGGGTGCATTGTAAAAAATCAATGGCTTGGTAGAAGCATCTGCTGTTTTTTGGACATGTTCAACAAGGCTTTTGGGATCTGGAAATTTATAGTAAAAAGGGGAGGTACAAACAATAAAATCAGCCCCTAAAGTTTCAATAGCTTTTAGGTTTTCGATTGTTTTTCTTGTTGAGGCACCAGATACGGTGGCGAGAACTGGAACTCTTTTGTTGGCATGTGCAACGGCAGTTTCAACTGTTAAGATGCGTTGTGTATCAGAGAGCGCGACGCCTTCGCCCATGGTGCCAAGAACCATAAGGGCATCAGCTCCTTCGCCAATGCAATAATCGATTAGGTTTTTTAGCGAGGATGTATCTACATCTTCATTTTCAAGTAGGGGCGTGGGCAAAGCTATTACTACGCCATGGAGTCTTTTGTCAATCATTGGAATAATTTTAGGTTCAACCAAGGTAATAAATATGTATGACATATTGGTGGATGCCCGTGAAATCCCCAAAAAAATTAGATTTTTTCCATAAAATACCGCAAATGGCTTTGCATTTTATTTCTGAATTCTGAAGGGGTGCCATGTTTTAACTCGTCTAACAGGTCCCTGTGCGTTGCGTTTATTATCGCATTCATTGTTTTCTGCTTGGTGGAGAGGCCACTGTCTACGTAATCAAAAATGGGCATTAGCATTTCTTGAAAGCGAAGGATGGTATTGTTGCCTGAGATGCGGTATAGCATAGAATGAAACTCAATGTCATATTTCAATCTATCAATTCTATTGTTTGTTTTTTCTTCTTTATCAACGATTTCTTCCAGTTTTTTCAATAATTCGGGTGTTTTTCGGAGAAATAGGATTTCTCCTATTCCCATTTCTATAACAAGGCGCATTTCGAAAATGTCTTTCATGGTTTCTCCATCCAACAGTTTTGGATCCATTACCCGTTGCATGTTGGTGAGCACGTCTGGTCTGGTTATGACCATACCCCTATTTTTTCTTGATTCGATGATTCCGAGCATTCTGAACCTTGAAATGGCTTCCCTCACAGCTGTTCTGCTAACACCCATCGCCTGCGCCAAGTCCGTTTCTTTCGGAAGGAGGTCGCCTGGATTGAAATTTTCATTCTTCAGGTATTCTTCAAGGCGGATTTCTATTTTGTCTACTTGAGACAAATTATCGACTCGTTTAAGTCTGGTTAATGGCATAATTGAGATGTTTGTTTCACCAATGTGAATTGGATTGCAAATCTCGGATTAATAAAATTGTTAAAAAAAAGTTGTTTTCTTGAAAATATTCTTATTATTGTAATATGTACGACATATATGGTTTTTCAAAAATAAACTTAAAACTCCAACTGACGCGTATGAAAAAAGCATTACTAATTTTAAGCATTTCATTCTTTTGGCTGGGTTCAGTTCTAGCACAGAGTTCAAAGATTTCAGGAAAGGTTGTTGCCTCTGAAGATGGCAGTCCATTGGCAGGCGTTTCAATTAGCATTAAGGGAAAGACTTCGGGAGTACAAACAACGAAAGAAGGTACCTTCACTATTGATGCGGGTACAAAAGATTTGTTGGTTGTTTCATTTGTGGGCTACCAAACCCAGGAAATTCGATTGGGTGGATTATTGACAATTGAAGTTTCGCTCAAGCCAGACGGAGCGAAATTGGGCGAAGTTGTTGTGATAGGCTATGGTACTCAATCTAGGAGAAACGTTACCAGTGCAATCTCAAAGCTTGATGCCGATGTTTTGGCATCTGTTCCTAGGGCGAATATTGGTAGTGCATTGCAGGGTTCTGTTTCAGGTTTGCAGGTAGTGAATTCAACCGGAACTCCTGGCGCTTCTCCATTGATTATCTTACGCGGCGGTGCTTCAATCAACAATCCGGGTTCTCCTTTGGTTGTTGTTGACGGAATCATCCGTGCATTCAATGATGTTTCTTCAAACGATATTGAATCCATAGAATTGCTAAAAGATGCTGCAGCAACTGCCATTTATGGGGCAAGGGCAAACAATGGGGTTATCTTAATAACAACCAAGCAAGGTAAAGTTGGTTCTGCACAGATTTCATATAAGTATACTACTGGATTTAATAAGAATAGACCGGGTTATGAGTTTATGAATGCAAAGGACTTTATTTACTATAATAGGTTAGGGAATTTAAATTCACAAAGAACACTCGCTCAAGTTAATGCAACCCGTGGATATGGATTGTTGACAGGTGCTGCCGATTTGGGTTCTTTTGATATTCGCGCATATACTCCTGCTAATGCAAATCTTCTTAGCATGGGATGGGATACCGTAGGTGATCCTTATGGTGGAACGATTATTTTCAAGGATCATGGTGGTGAAATGAATGATATTATTTTTAGAAACACAAGAACTCAAGATCATTTTGTTAATTTAACTGGTGGGAATGACAAAGGGAAATATTATGCGAGTTTCAACTATTACAATGAAGACGGCGTTGTAATTGGTACAAATTATAAGCGTTTTACAGCAGACATAAATGGGTCATATAAAGTAAAACCCAATGTTGAGGTTAGCTCGAGTGTGAATATGTCCACATCATCTCAACTCGGCACCATCGCTTCAGAATCAAATACGTTTTACAGGAGTTTGGCTGTCTGGCCAACTTTCAACCCTTGGTTGGATTCTGCCAAAACCCTTGCAAACCCAGGTAACTCAAATACAGACGGCAATCCAGTGTATTGGTTGAATAAAACAAAAAGAACGAATGAGGTAAACCGTATTACAGCATCAGCAGCAATTAAATGGGATATTACAAAAAATCTATATTTAAAGGCTACGGGAGCTGCTTATTTATTAGAAAATCTCGATGAATCTTTTACAAAAGCTACTCAGTTATATCCAAATGTTTTTGCAACGCCACAGACATATAATAATACATTAAGGCCATCAACTGCCTTTTTTTCGAGGTCATTCCAAACACAATATAATGCTATCTTAAACTATACAAAGACATTCAACAAACGTCATAATGTTAATGCCATGGCAGGTGCTGAGTTTTTTAATACAAGGGCTTTTGATATGCAGGTTTTGGGAACAAATGCACCTACAGATGAAGTTTCGACTGCAAATGCATCTACTGTTTTTGCAGCGGGAAGCAATTACTCTACAAGGTCTGAATATGCAATTGCGTCTACTTTCGGAAGGTTAAATTATGATTACGACCAGCGTTATTTACTTTCTTTAGTTTTTCGTCGTGATGGTGTTTCAAGTCTTTCAGCAGATAACAGATTTGGATTTTTCCCTGGTTTAAGTGCTGGTTGGAACATACATCGAGAGAAGTTTTTCAAAAACAGTTCATTATCAAATATAGTTACCACATTTAAACCTAGGGTAAGCTACGGACAGAATGGTAATGTAGCTGGGTTGGGAAGGTATGAAGTGCAAGGTGCTTATGGTGCACAGGCTTTGTACAACAGCAATGGCGGTTTTCTGTATACTGGAATCAGCAATACCGATTTAAGGTGGGAAAAGAGCAAGACAACAGATATTGGTTTGGATCTTGGATTGTTGGGAAACAGAGTAACTTTCGTGTTTGATTATTTCGATAGGGTAACCAGTGATCTTCTGACCAACCTTGCCTTACCAAGCTATACCGGATTTAGTTCAGTTAAAACGAATCTAGGTTCCTATCTAAATAGGGGGTACGAATTTACCCTTAACACAACAGTGTTAAACAAACCAAGCAGTTTGAGGCTGGAACTAGGGGCCAACGCATCTTTTGTAAAAAACAAGATCTTAAAGTTGCCATTCAACGGCAACGAAAATAACCGTCAGGGGGGCTTGCAAATCTATGATCCAGTTACAGGAAAGGTGATTTGGGTAGGTGGTTTACAAGAGGGAAAGGCTTTAGGAGATATTTATGCTTTTAAACAACTATCTATCTTCAAAGATGATGCAGAAATTGCTAAAGTTGCAGGAAACAGGTGGGATCAGGTAGCGCTAATTGGCGGGCCAGGCCGTGCGGGAATAAATAAGATTGCTGCCGGTGACGTGAATTGGTTGGATGTTGATAAAAATGACACTATCGATTCTAGAGATCAGGTTAACGTAGGCAATATTTATCCTAAATGGACAGGAGGATTTACGTTAAATCTTAGCTATAAAGGGTTCTCGTTATACACTCGTTTTGAATTTGCAACAGGCCATACTATATACAACGATTTGTTGGCTAGAACACTTGGAAACATGCAGGGAACGTTGAACTATTTTGTAGATCAGAAAAATGCATGGTCAACTACCAATACAAATTCAGATTTACCTAGGGTTTATTATGCAGATCAGGTTGCAGCTCCAATTGGCAAAAAGAATTATACCCGTATCAACAATGCCGGAGCCATTCTGAATAGCAACAATTCAAGAATGTACGAAAAGGGGGATTATTTTGCTGGAAGAGAGATAACATTATCTTATGATTTATCACGAGGCCTTCTATCTAAATCTAAAATCTTCACAAAAGGAAGGGTTTATGTTAGTGGTTCAAATCTCTTTTATGTCACAAAGTTCAGTGGAGCAACTCCTGAACCACCGGTTTCTGGAGGAGCTATGAGTGGTTTCTATAATGGTTCTTATCCTGTTCCAAAATCATTTGTGGTTGGCGTAGAAGTTTCATTTTAATCAATAATCCTGAATACATTAAATAAATGTTTAAAAGATATATCATGAAAAATAAAATCAATTTGCTCCCTTTAGTCATTAGCATGTTGATGCTCATCAGCTCATGCACCAAACAACTTGATCTTTCACCAATAAGCAGTGTAGGCGAAGGAAACTTTTGGAAAACTTCTGATCAAGTAGATGCCTTTGTAAATGGAGTTCATGCCCGTTTTCGTACACATGTTCAGCGATTTCTTTTTCTAGGTGAACTTAGGGCTGATATTCAGGGAACTGATCCAGGAACCAATTCTTCATTTACAGGAGAATCAACTGCAGGTAATGAAAGGATGTGGAACAATACACTAAGTTTAGATGCTGCCGGTGTTAGTGATTTTGGCGGTTTTTATAGCAATATCAATCAACTCAATCTACTCATATCTAAATTGAATACTACTAATGTGGTTACTCCAGCAAACAAAAGCTATTACCTCGGAATAGCCTATGGGATGAGGGCCTTCTATTACTTTCAAATCTATACAGCATGGGGTAAAGCAATTATTCAGACAGAACCTACAAGCACAATAGATATTTCATCGTTGGCAAAAGCAGCATCTCCAGAGGCGGATGTAATCAAGCTAATCAAAGATGATATTGAAAAGTCATTGACCAATTATGGCTCAACATACACGTACAGAAATTCAAAAGGTTTCTGGTCAAAATCGGCTTCACTGATGTTAAAGGGACAAGTATTCCTTTGGACAAGTAACCGTGGTGGAGGTGCAGGAGATGCAGGAATTGCAAAGATTGCATTGATTGATGCCCAAACAAATGGAAACGTTTCCTTGCAAGCATCATTTGCGAATATATTTGCTACAACCAATAGAGGAAATTCAGAAGTGATTTTTGCGAGCCGTCATTTGCTTAATGAAGCAACATTGCCAATTGCGAATTTTCTTCCTCAAACAAATCTGCTTATCAATTATTTTGATTCAGTTGGAAAAAGAAAATTCGATGTTACTGTTGATAATTGGGGGGGCACTTACTTTTTTCCTATGATGATTTCTACATTCAGGAGATTCAACGATAGAGATACGAGAAAGTGGGCTTCAATACAACCTTGTTACAGACTTTCAGGAACAAACTATACAATGGCAGGTGTTTTTGTTGCCAAATACAAAGGTGAGCAAAATGCCGGTGTTCGCGCTTTAACCAACGATTATATAATTTATCGTTATGCAGATCTTTTGTTATTGCTTGCCGAAGCCAAAGTATTGTTGGGAGAAAGTCCTGCAGCAGAAATCAACCTTGTTCGTGCCCGTGCTTATGGAGCAGCTTATTCAGTTGCAACTGATGCCTTTCCTAACCAAGCTATTGATGCTAATCCCAAAGAAGCAATCCTCCACGAAAGATATTGCGAGTTTATCTTGGAAGGTAAAAGGTGGCTTGACTTGAGGAGAATGGGAGATAATTATGTGTATAAATACACAAACATAAAATCTAATGAGGCATATAAACTTTTATGGCCAATAGACAGAACCACGCTTACCAATAACAAGTTGTTGGAACAAACGCCTGGTTATCCTGCATTCTAATTTTTCTTCAAATCGCAGCAGAATTCTGCTGCGATTTTTTTTAACTTCCATTTCAAATCATTCAGCTGCACTTTTATGAAGAGAATAAAGCTGCTAATAATTCATTGTGTCTTGATAGCTGCTTGTTTTAATACAAGTCAAGGTTTTGCAAATACATATTTAGACACTTCCATTATAAAAGTCTTGCAAATGCCACCGGGCGATGATAATCCGCGCAACAGCGAATGTGATTTTGTTACCCTTTCCAATGGCAACATCTTGCTTGTTTATAGCCATTACACTGGAAAATCTTCGAGCGATCATGCAACTGCATTTCTTGCTTCAAGGGTATCAAAGGATGGTGGAAAAACTTGGTCGGTTCAAGATGAATTGGTATTGAAAAACGAAGGCAAGATGAACATCATGTCTGTTTCACTTTTGCGTCTAAACAATGGGAAAATCGCCTTATTTTATTTAAGAAAAAATTCACTAGAAGACTGCATTCCGATGGTTAGGTTTTCAAATGATGAAGGTAAATCTTGGTCGGAGCCCAACCCTTGTATCAATGATCAAAAAGGATATTTTGTATTGAATAACAACCGTGTTATTCAACTGAAAAATGGTCGATTGTTGTTGGCAGTAGCATTGCATCAAACACCTACTACTCCATGGAATCAGGTTGGAAGACTTTATAGTTATTATTCAGACGACAATGGTATAACTTGGCTCTTGGGAAGTGAAGTGATGAATCCAGATGGTGTATTTACACAAGAGCCGGGTCTTGTAGAATTGAAAAATGGGAATGTGATGATGTTTATCAGAACAAACTCAGGGTTTCAATATAAGTCAATCTCAAAAGACAAAGGAATACATTGGACCCCCGCAGAAAAGAGCAACATCGTTTCTCCTCTCTCTCCTGCTTCCATTGCAAGGATTCCTGGCAAGCGTGACCTCTTATTAGTTTGGAACAACAATGATGGATCTGACCCAACTACGAAAGGGAAACGCACACCTTTGAGTATTGCCATTTCCAAAAATGATGGGAAGACTTGGGAGCATACTAAGATGCTAGAACCTGATCCAGATGGCTGGTATTGTTATATTGCGATCCATTATGTTGGTGACAAAGTATTGTTGGGATATCTAGGAGGAAGTCAGAAAAAGAACACAAGGCTTGCACAAATCGATGTTTCATTGGTTGATTTGGATTGGATTTATAATTGAGTATCTTGAAGATTAATCATGGAACAACCTCACATAATTGATTCAAAAAAGGATGGACCTATTGTATTGATCACCGCTGGAGTTCATGGTGATGAATATGAACCCATCATTGCAGCGCAACAGTTGATTGGGTTGCTTGCAAATAAATTGATTGTTGGAAAGGTACTCATTGTTCCTTGTATAAACAGCACCGCTGTTGAGCTTCACACGCGATATGGTAATGATGGGTTGGACCTCGCTCGTGTTTGTCCAGGCAACCCCAACGGCTCATCAACCGAAAGGGATGCTGCTGAAATTAGTGAATTGATTATAGATTCAGATTACCTGATAGATTTGCATACAGGTGGGAGAATTTTAGATATTTTCCCAATGGCAGGGTATATGCTTCATACTTCTGAAGTTGTGCTTGCCAAACAAAGAGAAATGGCAAAAGCATTTGGACTTCCCATGATTTGGGGAACAGAGGCCTCTCCCAATGGAAGAACACTGTCTGTTGCTAGAGACGCCATGGTGCCGGCTATTTATGTTGAGTATGGCGGTGGCTCTACTGTTAGACAAGAAATAATTCAATCATATACAGCAGGTTGTTTAGCGGTATTGACTTATTTAAAGATGATTGACGATGAGGTAAAAGAAACCACGTCTCCGAAATATTGGGTTGAAGACCCTACTCCACAAAATGGTCATCTTCAATCTAAAATGCCTTCTCCGATTGATGGCATTTTTGTGCCAAATAAATCTGTTGGTGATGATATCAATGAAGGTGAGTTGGTTGGACAAATAGTCGATATGCAATCAGGAAATAAAATTCCAATCTATGCACAAGAAACAGGAATAATTTTATTTCTGCGTTGTGACGCCGTCGTAAAAAAAGGAGATTCACTGGGTGGTACTGTGCCTGTAAACGGAATGTTTCAATACAAAATCTATGATTAATAAAAAGGTTGCCATCATTACCGGTGCAGCAAAAGGCATAGGTCGGGAAACTGCAATAAGGTTTGCCCAAGAGGGGTATTACCTGACGTTGGTTGATATTGAAGATCAATCACTTGAAGAGTTGAGGTCACTTATTAGTAAGGAATATGGTGTTGAAGCAATTACATGTGTGGGCGACTTGGCATTAGAATCCTTCCTTAATTTAATCATTTTTTATACCATTTCAAAATGGGGTAGAGTAGATGTGCTGGTGAATAACGCAGCTTGGAGAACTATCGAAACCATGCGTTCGATTTCAATGCAAACATGGAATCAAACGATGCAAATTTGTTTGACGGCACCTGCATTTCTTTCCCAACTGGTTGCTGTTTCGATGGAAAAAAACCAAATAAGTGGCGTTATTGTCAACGTTTCAAGCATGATGTCTGACAGGCCTGCTGGAATCAGTCCCGCCTATATCGCCGCAAAAGGAGCCCTTGAAAGTTTAACGAAAGAATTGGCTGTAACTTATGGCAGAAGCGGGATTAGGGTCGTTTGTGTAAAACCTGGGTTTATTGATACAGACTTGAGTAAGGATTATAAAAGTACCAATGGCGAAGAACTTTCTGATGTATTGGCAACATATTTGATTGACGCTACTCCTTTAAAAAGTCCAGCCTCAACTGTTAATGTTGCTGATACTATTTTATTTCTGTGTTCAGACCAAGCTGGATTTATTACTGGCACATCCCTCACGATAGATGGCGGTTTTACAGGAAATATGAACAGTTATCAACTTAAAAAACGGCAGTTCCCTAAAGAGTATTGATATGTGGAAATATGAAGAATTTTTAATGCCAATTGCTTTAGAGCAGCGTGTTTCACTCGGTGAAGGCAATACACCTTTGGTAAGATCGAGAAGTATTGGTCCAGCATTGGGATTAAATAACCTTTATTTTAAATTGGAAAATTTAAATCCATCTGGGTCTTATAAAGATCGATTTGCATCAGCATTTATCAGTTCAATGAAAAGCAAAGATCAGCATATTTGTATAGCCACATCCAGTGGAAATACTGGTGCTGCTTTGTCTGCTTACAGCGCAGCGGCAGGTATTCAATGCATCCTCATAATTGTTGATGGTGCACCAATTCCAAAAATCAAACAAATGCAGTTGTATGGAGCTAAAACCATCATGGTTGATGGCTTTGGTAAGGATACGCAAACTACCAAAGAGGTATTTGATGATTTAGACGAACTCACTTCATCTTTTGGAGTTCCTCTTCCTGTAAGCGCTTTTGTTTATTGTCCAGAGGGCATGCAGGGGGTACAAACCATCATGTATGAACTGATGGAAGCTATTGATGTTGATCATGTTTTTTCACCTGCAGGAGGTGGAGGACTAACACTCGCTATGGCGTATGGTGCCAATGTATTTTCATCAAAAAATAATTCAAAAAAACCAAAAGTACATTGCGTTCAACCTGAGGGAAATGATACCATCTCATCAGCACTAAGACGCGGTGATGAATCAGCTTCTGTTATCCCAGGTGCAACAACAACAATAAGTGGACTTCAAGTGCCAAATATTCTTGATGGAAATGAAGTAATTAAAGAATGCAGAAAGCTTTGTGGGAATGGGTATGTTGTTAGCGACAAAGATGTATTTGAGTTTCAAAAAAAAATGGCCCAATGTGAAGGCATTTTTTCTGAACCGGCAGGTGCTGTTTCACTTGCAGGATTGGCCAAGGCAGTTCAATACAACGAGGTTGACAAAGACGACTGCATTGTATGCTTGGTTACAGGAAGTGGTTTCAAGGACATGCTCTCAGTAGAAAATAATTTTAATCTACCAAATATAGAAAGAGTTGGGGCTGAGTTAATGAAAGAAACAATAAACAACCACAACAAATTAACACTAAATAAATAACAACGATGAATGAAGCTGTAGAATTTAAGGGACTTTGGCCTGCCTTATTTACACCCGTTACAAGCAATGGAACTGTAAATGAAAAGGAACTTGAAAAAATGATTGAACTGAATGTTGCACAAAAACTTGACGGGATTTATTTATTGGGTTCTACCGGACAGGGGTTTCTTTATAGTGAGTCAGAAAGAATGCATATCGCAAAATTATCGATTGAGGTTGTAAACAAAAGATTACCGGTTATTGTCCAAGTTGGTGCTATGAGCACAGACGAATCTGTAAGGCTAGCCATGCATGCAGAAGCACATGGTGCTGATGGTGTTTCTTCAGTAGGGCCAATCTACTATGCTGCTTCGCCAGCTATGGGAATGACACATTACACAAAAATTGCAGGAGCCATCAAGATACCATTTTTCCCATATCAGATTGGAAACTCACCAATGACTGATGAAATGATTTTGCAGTTGTTAGACATACC
>Ga0164294_10002968_pt1 | contig 15172 bp, 17 predicted proteins | sample GEODES005metaG_FD_111479 | JGI IMG/M metagenome (GOLD analysis project Ga0164294, IMG submission 111479) | Oligotrophic lake water microbial communities from Sparkling Lake, Wisconsin, USA - GEODES005 metaG | ecosystem: Environmental > Aquatic > Freshwater > Lake | place: USA: Sparkling Lake...
CACTTGGGCATTGGACTCGGTGCAGCTGAAGTGGGTCGGTTCTCAGACGGTGAAGTCACTGTCGAAATCAAACAAAATGTGCGCGCCCGCGATGTATTTGTGGTGCAATCCACCTGCAACCCGACCAACGAAAACCTGATGGAACTGCTGATCATGGTGGATGCGCTCAAACGCGCTTCAGCCGAACGCATCAGCGCCGTCATCCCTTATTTCGGCTATGCCCGCCAAGACCGCCGCCCGCGTTCATCGCGCGTGCCCATCTCGGCCAAACTGGTGGCCGACCTGCTGCAAACCGTGGGTGTCGCCCGCGTGTTGACCATGGATTTGCATGCCGACCAGATTCAAGGCTTTTTCAATATCCCGGTGGACAATATTTACGCTTCGCCTGTCCTGCTCGGGGATTTGCGCCTGAAAAATTACGATGACCTGATTGTCGTGTCACCCGACGTAGGCGGCGTGGTGCGCGCCCGCGCTTTGGCCAAGCAACTCGATTGCGATCTGGCCATCATTGACAAGCGCCGCCCTCGCGCCAATGTCAGCGAAGTCATGCATGTCATCGGTGAAATCGAAGGCCGCAATTGCGTCATCATGGACGACATGATTGACACCGCGGGCACGTTGGTCAAAGCGGCCGAGGTTTTGAAAGCGCGCGGTGCCAAAAAGGTGTATGCGTATTGCACACATGCTATTTTTTCTGGCCCGGCCATCGACCGCATCGCCAAGGGCGACACTTTGGATGAAGTCGTGGTGACCGACACCATTCCGCTCAGCCTAGAAGCCCAAGCTTGCCAAAAAATTCGCCAACTCTCTGTAGCTCCGTTGATCGCTGAAACCATTCAGCGCATCTCAAAAGGAGAGTCGGTCATGAGTTTGTTCTCCGATCAGGATCAGCTTTTCTAAGCTGCTGCTGGCGGGGTGCAATGTGTTGAAGCAGTTCGCTGCTTCGTTTGTGAAACCGGAGTCACACTGGTCGCGGTGGACTTCTTCAGGAGATTATTATGAAATTCGTCGCTTTTGAGCGCAACATGCAGGGAACGGGTGCGAGCCGCCGTCTGCGTATCACCGGTCGCACGCCCGGTATCGTTTACGGCGGTAAAGCCCACCAACCGGTCAACATCGAACTTGACCACAACGCTTTGTGGCACGCACTGAAAAAAGAAGCTTTCCACGCCACCATTCTTGAAATGGAACTGGCCGGTCAGACTTCCAGAGTGCTGCTGCGCGATGTGCAATACCACCCGTTCAAACAACTGGTGCTGCATATCGACTTCCAGCGTGTTGAGGCCGACACCATGCTGCACATGAAAGTGCCGTTGCACTACAGCGGTCAGGAAAATTCACCTGCCGTCAAGGTAGACGCTTGCTTGGTCAACCCTGTGATGAACGAACTTGAAATCGCCTGCTTGCCGGCCGATTTGCCCGAGTTCATCGCCGTCGATTTGAGCGGTTTGAAAAAGGGCACGTCTTTGCATGTCAACGACGTTGCTCTGCCCAAAGGTGTCAAAGCAGTCATCCACGGTAAAAACAACCCGGTGTTGGTCAGCGTCGTGTCCGTGGCTGAAGAAGCCGCACCCGAAGCTGCTGCACCTGCCGCAGCGCCTGCCAAAGGCAAAGGCAAGAAGTAATCTCTTTTTACTTCTGCAAAGAACCCGCTTCGGCGGGTTTTTTTGCGCCTGATAATCACTCTCCATGATCAAACTCTTTGTTGGCCTAGGCAACCCGGGCGCTGAATACGAGGACACCCGCCACAACGCCGGTTTCTGGTGGATAGACCAACTCGCCGCGCAACTCAAAGTCAGCTTGCAGCCTGAAAAAAATTACCATGGCTGGGCGGTGCGCACCCAAGTTGAGGGGCAAACCATCTGGCTGCTAAAGCCTGCCACGTTCATGAACCTGTCGGGTAAATCGGTAGCGGCTTTGGCCAAATTTTTCAAAATTCAACCCGAAGAAATTCTGGTGGTGCATGACGAACTCGATGTGGTGCCGGGTGAAGCCAAGATGAAATTCGGCGGCAGCCACGCCGGTCACAACGGACTGCGCGACATTCATGCGCAACTCGGTAGCGACGCCTACTGGCGCCTGCGCTTAGGCATAGGCCACCCCGGCGTGAAATCTGAGGTGTTGCATTGGGTATTGAAAAAGCCAGTGCCGGATCAAAAAACAGTGATTGACACTTGCATTGACAGAACCCTGAAAGCCGTAGCCTTGATGGTGAGCGGTGACATGGTGAAAGCCACACAACTGGTGCACACCAGCAAACCGCCCAGACCCAAACCGCCAAGACCGGCGGCGGTCATCCCCACTGTGAAAGGCGATTTGCATGAAAAATCCAACCCCACTTCTTCAGGCACTGAGCCTGCTTCTTCTTAGCCTGTGTTTAGGGCTTACTCAACCGGCGCTGGCCAAAGAGAAAAATCAAACACCTGCACTTCAGTGCGAGCAAGATGGTGTTTTAAAACCTTGCCCGTCTGACAGCAACAACGCGACTGAGAAAGCCAGCAAACCGAAAGCTTTCAAGGCTCAGGCTGACAACGGTATGGACAAGCCAAAGAAGAAAAAGAGGGCTAAAAAGAAAGCCGAATCCACTCAATCTGCTGTCGAATGATTGGCAGTTGGAGGCTGTGAGAGCCGCAAGGCTTGTAAGAGACGGTACTTTTCCCACAAAGTATCTTGGCTCTCGACATGCTCAGGATGGAAAGGAATACAAGCCACCGGACAAACCTGTACACACTGCGGTTCGTCATGGTGGCCCACACATTCTGTGCATTTGGCCGGGTCAATTTCGTAAATCAACGGGCCCATGTAAATAGCTGCGTTCGGGCATTCGGGTTCACACACATCGCAATTGATGCATTCGTCCGTGATCATCAATGCCATGAAATCCTGCCCTCAGTTTGCGGAATGCGCTTGCATGTACTGAAACACCCGAGGCGACACGAACTGCTCTACATCTCCACCCAGCGTGGAGATCTCTCTCACCAGCGTGCTGGAAATACATTGGTACACATCCAAAGTATTAAGAAACACGGTGTCAATAGCTGGAGCCAGCCGCCGGTTCATGCCAGCCAGTTGAAACTCGTAATCAAAGTCGGTCATAGAACGAATGCCGCGCACCATGGTTTTGGCGTTGAGCTTTTTGGCGAATTCAATCACCAGTCCATCAAAGGTTTCGACCTTGACGTTGGGGCAGTCTGACATGGCTTGACGCGTCATCTCCAAGCGTTGCTCGAGTGAAAACATGGTTTTCTTGTGATGGGCTCTCGCCACCGCAATGACCACAGTATCAAACATGCGGGAGGTGCGTCGCACAATGTCTTCATGACCCAGCGTGATCGGATCGAAAGTTCCGGGGTACAAAGCTATCACTGGCTCAGACATAACATTCCTTGGTCAGGCTTCATGGGCGAATTATGCCGCTGTCTGTAATAAATGGGCATGTACCGAACCCGCCTTCAAGTAGCGCACCGGTTTCCAACCAAGCGCTTGCAACGCGTCCTCACTCCAGGCTTTGTTGGATTCGAGGTATGCAAAACCCGCAGGCTTGAGACATGCATGCGCATATTTCAACGCCTGTTCGTACAAAGCAGAGTCATAAGGCGGATCCAGAAAAACCAAATCCTGGCTTTGCAGCGGCAATTGTCTGAGCAAGGACATGCCGTCAGTACGCTGAATTTTGATCTGTGCGGCGTTCAAGCGGTCTTTGCTTTTACCCATAGCGATCACGCATGGGGCTTGGGTTTCGGCCAGCACCACGGCCGCAGCGCCTCTGGATGCCGCTTCAAAACCCAAGGCACCAGTACCTGCGAAAGGATCGGCGCAATGCCAACCACTCAGGTCTTGCCCCAGCCAGTTAAACAAAGTTTCACGCACCCGGTCCGGCGTGGGTCGCAAGCCGGGCACATTGGCAACAGGCAATTTGCTGCGCTTCCACAGGCCGCCGATGATGCGTACTTCTCCAGGGCTCATGGAGCCGCGCCAAGTACCACGGTCACCATGCGCTCGGGTTGCAGATTGCGTGCAAACGCTTGTTGTATGTCGGCTGCGGTGAGTTCCTGCACTTTGGTGGTCCAGGTGTCCAAGTAATCCAGCGGCAAATCAAACCAAGCGATGTTGCTGAGGTTGTCCATCAACTTTTTGTTGCTGTCCAGGCGCAAAGCAAAACCGCCGATCAAGAAATCTTTGGCGGCTTTGACTTCGGTCTCGGTGGGTCCGTTTTGTACAAACTCGCTCACCACACCTGTTGCGACTTCAATGGCTTTGGTCGCCTGGTCAGGTCTGGTCTGCAAACCCACAGTGAATGCGCCTGCGTGTTGACCCGGTGAAAAATAGCTGTAAACGCTGTAACTCAGGCCGCGTTTTTCTCGCACCTGATCGGTCAGGCGAGACACAAAACCGCCGCCGCCAAGCACGTAATTACCAACGGTCAACGCGAAAAAATCAGGGTGCTGACGCGCAATGCCTGGCTGCCCGATAAACACATGGGCTTGTGCTGACTCAAATGCAATGGCCGTGTTTTGCGCTTTTGCCAAAGGCTGTATCTCTGGCACCAAGGGAAGTAAATCGCAATTTTGAGAGGCTGGTAAGCCTTTGAGCAATTGCTCGACGCGTTGCGTGGCTTGTTCGCGATTGATGGCGCCGACGATGCTGACTTTGGCGCGGCACGGCACAAAGTGGCGGACATGAAATGCTTTCATCATGCCAGTGTCGATGTTGCTCAAACTCGCTTCATCTGTCTCATCGCCATAGGGATGGTCGCCGTACACGGCTTTGGCATACGCACGGGACGCCAGCACATTGGGTTTGGTGGACGATTCGCGAATACCGGCTATCCAACGCTGGCGTTCCGTTTGCCAAACCGCAGAGGGGAATGAAGGATAAGCCAATTGGCGAGCGGCCAGGGCCACTGCGGCATCCAGCAATTCGGGGCGGGTCAGACTGCGTAAATTCAATGTCATGCGGTCTGTGGAAGCCGAGGCTCCTGCCATCGCACCTAAATCCGCCCATGCTTCACCCAACTGGTTTTCATCCCAAGCCGGTTGATCGCCACGGGCTTGCACCCCTTTGCCCATCATCATGGCTGTCGCCTGAGCCAGACCTGACAAGCCCTTGCCGTCGCGTCTGGTTCCGCCATCAAATTCGATTTGGACATCCACCATGGGCAAACTCTGGACTTCCATCAAATACACCTTGGCACCGTTCTCCATGGTCCAAAATTGAATGGGAATACCCGCCAGCGCAATCACAGGAACGCACAGCCATGCTGCGCACAATACCAAGAGCTTTTTCATTTCGTGCCTTCCGTGTGACGTGAGCCGGGTGCCGGTTTGCGAAAAGCCGGGCGCGGTCCTGACTGTGGAATCAAAGTGGCGACGGTCAGTTGATCGTCATTGAAATATTTCTTGGCCACTTCTTGCACCTGCTGTGCTGTGATGGCGACCAATGCGTCCACCAGTTTGTCTGGTGTGTCCAAGGGCAAGCCTTCAACCCAATAGTTGCCCAGTTCGCGCGCTTGGTTGAAAAGTGAATCCCGCTGGTAGGTGGTGGACGCCAGCCACTGCGCACGCACCCGCTTCATTTCAGTTTCACTGACACCGTCTTTCACAATGCGTGCGATTTGCTCGCGCAATGCCGCTTCTAATTGCTCAGGGGTTTTGCCCTTGGCAGGCACACCGTCCAAAATAAACACTTGCGGGCCTCGTCCACTGAAACTGTGGGACGCCCCGACGCTGTCAGCCATTCGGTTTTCACCTTGCGCGAGTGACCTGTCTAAACGCGCACCGCTGTAGCCGTCGAGTACAGCTGACAGCATGGTCAAAGCCAAAGCGTCTTGGTTGTCAGCTTGTGTGTCAAAGGCTTTGAAGCCAGGCACTTTCCACGACATGGTCAGGTAAGCCTGATCAGCCGGTGCTTTGACTTGGATACGCCGTGTGCCTGTTTGCGCCGGTTCTGTGCGCGGTTTTCTGTCTGGCAAGGAACCAGCTGGAATTCGACCGTAAATGTCCTCTGCCCAAGCCTTGACTTTGAGAACGTCTACGTCACCCACGATGACCACCGCAGCGTTTGAAGGACGGTACCAGCGGCGGTAGAAATCGCGCGCATCTTGCGCCGTCAGTGCATCGAGATCGCTCATCCAACCGATGACCGGTCTGCGGTAAGGCGACGCGATGAATTGCGCTGCGTTGAGTTGTTCATACAAGAGCATGCGCGGCGAATCTTCGGTGCGCATGCGACGCTCTTCTTTCACCACTTCAAGCTCGCGCACAAATTCGTCATCTGGCCATTGGTTGTTGGCGAAGCGGTCGGCTTCGAGTTGCATCATTTCCTGCAAACGGTTGGCGGGAATTTGCTGGTAATAGCCTGTGTAGTCTCGGTTGGTGAATGCGTTCTCGCGCCCGCCTAAAGCGGCCACTTTGCGTGAAAACTCACCAGGCTTGATGGTGGTGGTGCCTTTGAACAGCATGTGCTCGAGCACATGAGCCACACCGGAAGTGCCGTCCACTTCGTCCATAGAGCCCACCCTCAGCCAGACCATGTGCACCACGGTTGGCGCGCGTGCATCTGACTTCACAATCAAAGTCATGCCGTTTTTCAAAGTGAATTGTTGGGCGTCTTGCGCCAGCGCCTGGCCCACAAGCAGCAAGGCCATGAGCAAGCACAAGGCCGTGCCAATCATGCTGCGGCCATGGCGCAGATTCAGTTCTCGATGGGGTTTCATAGAATGACCTGTCATTGAAAGTGCGTTTTGCACATAGACCGCATTGTAGAAACCTGTCGACATGTTCAATCTGTTCAAGCGTAAAGCCCCGCCTGTCTCCGGCACTTCTGCCTCTCCCGCTGCTCAAGTAGCCGCGCGCAGTTGGCTGGGAAGGCTGCGCAGCAGTTTGCAGCGTACCGGCAGCCACTTCACCACGCTGTTCACGGGAAAGCCGATCAACGACGAGTTGTATGAAGAGCTTGAATCCGCTTTGCTCATGGCAGATGCCGGCGTGGCAGCCACGCAATACATCTTGGACAAGTTAAAGCTAAAGGTCAAACATCACGGCAGCCAAAATGCGTCCGACATCAAAATCCTGTTGGTCGAAGTGTTGACTGAATTGCTCGCCCCTTTGGAGCGCGAACTCGACATCAGTAAATTCAAGCCCACGGTCATCATGGTGGCCGGTGTGAATGGCGCGGGTAAAACCACTTCCATCGGCAAGTTAACCCGTCATTTGCATGATGCAGGCGCCAGCGTCTTGTTGGCTGCCGCCGATACGTTCAGGGCTGCAGCCAAAGAGCAATTGATGGTGTGGGCAGACCGCAATCAAGTCGATATCGTCAGCCAAGACAATGGCGATCCGGCAGCCGTCACATTTGATGCGGTCACCGCTGGTATTGCCCGTGGCAAAGACGTGGTGCTGGTTGACACCGCCGGTCGTTTACCGACGCAATTGCATTTGATGGATGAGCTTAAAAAAATACAGCGCGTCGTGCAAAAAGCCGATCCGACAGCACTCCATGAAGTGTTGTTGGTGATCGATGGCAACACCGGACAAAACGCATTGGCGCAAGTCAAAGCGTTTGACGAAACCCTGGGACTGACTGGTCTGATCATCACCAAACTAGACGGCACGGCAAAAGGCGGTGTACTTGCCGCCATCGCTTTGTGGGCGCAGGAAAGACAGCATGCACAAACAAATTCTTTGGCTGTATATTTCATTGGCATCGGAGAAAAGCTGGAGGATTTACAAGGCTTCAAAGCCGATGAGTTCGCAAGCGCCTTGATCTCTTGACATCTTGAAAGGACTGTCCATGGATGCCTCCGCAGAAATCTCCTCCAGACGAATCGATGAGTTGTTGGACCATTACGCACAAAGCCATCTCCATCCGACCAATGAACGGATTCACTTCGCCGCCATTCCGCTGATCATGCTCAGCCTGATCGGCTTGCTGTTTTGTGTTCACCCTTTGGCTGCCTATGTGTTTATCTTGGCCAGCATGGTTTATTACCTGCGTTTGTCGCTGCCGTTTGCAGCCGCCATGACTGTTTGGTCGGCCATCATGCTGGCGGTTGTACACGCCATGGGTGAACAACGTTTGCATATTTGCGTGGCTATTTTTGTCGGCGCATGGGTGATGCAATTCATCGGTCACAAGATGGAAGGCAAAAAGCCCTCTTTTTTTGAAGACGTGCAATACCTGTGGATCGGGCCATTGTTTGTGCTCAGGCCCTTGCTCATGAAATTTCACATCCGTTGGTAGCACTCGCGCCCGACTTTTCTACTTTGACCACACCCACACCATCGCAAGCGCATAGCCGATTAGCCACAGAGCACGCCGCATTGCTGCCAGCGTTGCAACGCATGGGTTTATGCCATCCAGATGCGCCAGTGAAGTTCAGCGCATTGACCGGCGGTGTGTCTTCAGTGATTGTGAAAGTAGAAACTGCAGACCAAGTGTTTTGCGTCAAACGAGCATTGCCCCAGTTGAAAGTCGCGGCACTGTGGGAAGCGCCTGTGCGGCGCAACCGGGATGAAGTGGCGTGGCTGAAGTTCGCTCGCGATGTTGCACCGACATCGGTACCGCAGGTGTTGGGAGAGGATGAGCAAGATTGCATTTTCGCCATGAGTTATTTGCCCGCAGACCGCTATACCGTGTGGAAGCAGCAATTGCTTGAAGGCGTGGTCAATCCATCCATCGCTGTGGCCATGGCTCAATTGTTGGTGCGCTTACACGCGGCCAGCGCTGACAACTTGGATTTATGCCGAAGCTTTGATCATGACGATGACTTTGTAGCCATTCGCTTATCGCCCTACTTTTTATTCACCGCAGAAAAACACCCGGACAGCGCACAAGCGCTCAATCGTTTGGTCACTCAAACGCTGACGCATAAAAAGGCATTGATCCATGGCGATGTCAGTCCTAAAAATATATTGATAGGCCCCGACGGTCCGGTGCTCTTAGATGCCGAATGCGCCTGCTGGGGCGACCCGGCTTTTGACCTGGCGTTTGTATTAACGCATTTGATGTTGAAGTCTGTGTGGCGCCCAGCCAAGCAGCAGGCGTACTTTCATTCATTTGATTTGCTGTCAAACACTTATCTTCAAGCCGTGACTTGGGAATCGCCTGCAGCGCTAGAAGCACGCACTTGCGATTTACTGGCGGGCATGTTGCTGGCCAGGGTGGACGGAAAATCGCCTGTGGAATACCTGCGTGAAGACTGGCAGCACGCGTTCATCAGACATCAAACCATCGCATGGCTAAACCAGCCACAAGCCAAGCTGGCTGATATGCGCGCACAATGGAAAACAGCATGAAAACAAGCGTTCAACGCATACACGCCAGACGCATCTGGGATTCACGCGGCAGACCGACGGTTGAAGTGGATGTGCATTTACAAGACGGCAGCATGGGGCGAGGTGTTGCGCCCGCAGGTGCCTCACGCGGCAGCCGCGAAGCTTTGGAATTGCGAGACGGCGGCACGCATCTGGGCGGTTTGGATGTCATGCACGCCGTGGCCCATGTGAACGGTGAAATAACCAAAGCATTGACCGGCAGAAATGCCTTGGATCAAACCGGTGCTGACCAAACGCTGATTGAACTGGATGGCACGCCTTTGAAAAGCCGATTGGGCGCGAATGCCACCATCGCCACCTCCTTGGCGATAGCGCAAGCTGCTGCGACAAGCCAATCGCAAACACTTTGGCAATACTTGGCGCAAGGTGAAGCGGTGAGTCTGCCTCTGCCTCAAATTCAAATTTTCGGTGGCGGTGCACACGCTGGCAGGCGTGTGGATGTGCAAGACTTTTTGGTCATGCCTATTGGTGCACAAAGTTTTGATGAAGCCATGGTGATGGTGGCCAATGTCTACCATTGCGCGGGCCAAATCATGCAAGAACGCGGCAAACGATTTGGCGTGGCTGACGAAGGGGGTTGGTGGCCTGACTTTGCTTCCAACGAGGAGGCCTTGCAAACACTGACACTCTCGATTGAAAAAGCCGGTTACCCGCATGACCAGGTTGCGATTGCTTTGGATATCGCCGCTTCGGAATTTGGCAGTCAAGGCAGCTACACCTTAGGCCTGGACAAGCATGTCTACAACTCAGAGGAATGGTTGTCGGTACTAGTGCGATGGATCAACACCTATCCGATCATCTCCATTGAAGATCCGTTCGCCGAGGATGACACCCCGGGCATGCAAGCCATCACAAAGGCGGTCGGCCAGCGTATCCAAATCATTGGCGACGACTATTTGGTCACGCGGGTGGATTTGATCGAAGCCGCCAGCCGGGACCAAGCATGTAACGCGGTGCTGCTCAAACCCAACCAGGTGGGTACGCTCACAGAAACCCACCAGGCCATGCTGGCAGCCCGCCAGCTTGGTTTGGGCATGATTGTGTCCGCCCGCTCCGGTGAAACCGAAGACACGGCCATCGTTCATCTGGCCACAGGCTGGAACACCGGTCAGCTCAAAGTTGGCTCATTTGCACGGTCCGAACGCATGGTCAAGTGGAATGAATGCTTACGTATACAAGAATCTCTGGGAAACACGGCTGTCTTTGCGGGTAAACGCGGACTCAAATTAGCACTCTAAACCAGAGAGTGCTAATATAGAACCATTGTTATCCGATAGGAGAACGTCCATGACAGCCATGACTCTTGCCACCCCCGGCGCCAAACAACTCGCGGTCAACCCTTGGGCTGTGCTGCCGCCTTTGGGAAATCTGGATGCCTACATCACAGCCGTCAACCGTTTGCCCATGTTGACCTTGGAGCAAGAACAGGAATTTTCCAAAAAGCTCAAAGAAAATAATGACTTGCAAGCTGCGGGTAAATTGATTTTGTCCCACCTGCGGTTGGTGGTTTCCATTTCGCGCCAATATGCCGGTTACGGGCTCGCCCATGCAGACCTGATTCAAGAAGGCAACGTGGGTTTGATGAAAGCCGTCAAGCGCTTCGATCCTGATCACGGCGTGCGTCTGGTCAGCTATGCCATGCACTGGATCAAAGCTGAAATTCACGAATACATCATTAAAAATTGGCGCATGGTCAAACTGGCCACCACCAAAGCGCAACGCAAATTGTTTTTCAATCTGCGCTCCAAAAAGCAAGGCTTCAGAGCCGATGCAGGTGATAACCATGACGCTGTGTTGCGCGACACATTGAGTGATGCGCAAATTGACAGCATCGCCGCCGACTTGAATGTCAAGCGCGAAGAAGTCATTGAGATGGAAGCGCGCATGGCAGGCGCTGACGTTTTGTTGGATCCCACTTCTAACGAAGACGGTGAAGAAGCATTCGGCCCTATCGCCTATTTGACCGACGTGCAACATGAACCCACGGCCATGATCGAAGCGCACCAGCGCGACATGATGTCAACGGATGGCATCACGCAAGCACTGGCTGTTTTGGATGAACGCAGCCGTCGCATCGTTGAAGAACGCTGGCTCAAGGTGAACGATGACAACAGCGGCGGCATGACTTTGCATCAACTCGCTGATGAATTTGGTGTCAGCGCAGAGCGTATTCGTCAAATCGAAGTGGCCGCCATGAAAAAAATGAAACAGGCGTTGTCGGAATACGCCTGATATTTTTTTAACTATTCAAACCGTCTGCAATGCTTGATTGCAGACGGTTTTTTTATTTCAGCAAAGTCGCAATATCAGCAGCCATGGCTTGCGGCCCCAAGCCGTAACGCGCATACAAACGCAATCTGCCTTGGGTGTCGTAAATATAGGTGCCAGCGCTGTGGTCCATGGTGTAGCTGTCTGCAGATGAGCCAGCCACTTTCTTGAAGTAAATCTTGTATTGCTTGGCCAATGCTGGCAACTCTTCCACAGTGGGAATCAGCGCCAAAAATGTTGGGTCAAAGCCAGCCATATACGGCTGAAGAATTTCCGGCTTGTCTCTTTCAGGATCCAAGGTGATGAATACCGCTTGCAGCAGTTCGCCTTGAGGACCCAGGTTTTTTTTCACCTGCACCCATTCGGTCAAGGTGGTCGGGCAAAAGTCTGGGCATTGCGTGAAGCCAAAAAAAACCACGACCACGCGTCCCTTGAAGTCGGCCAGTGTGCGCTTCTTGCCAAACTGATCCGGCAAATCAAAACCCAAAGCGTAATCGGCTCCCGTCAAGTCAATCGCTTTGAACTCCGGCTTGTCAGGCGAGCATGCACTGATCATCAAGCACACAGACAGCAAGAGGTAACGGTATTTTGCAAACATCAAAGACTCGGCAAATAATGGTCAATTAAAAAAGCAGCAAACAACAAACTCAGATGCACCAAAGAAAATTTGAATGTTTTGCGCGCCAACTCGTCAGAGTATTGACGCCACAGCGCCCATCCGTACCAGCAAAACATCAGGCTCAGCACCATGGCACATGCCAAATAAAACCAGCCACTCATGCGGTAGATGAATGGCATCAGACAGGCGGGCAGCAAGACGATGGTGTAGAGCAATATTTGCAAGCGGGTGAACTCATTGCCATGCGTCACTGGCAACATGGGCAAGCCAGATTTGCGGTAGTCTTCGACGCGGTACAAGGCCAGAGCCCAGAAGTGCGGCGGTGTCCAAAGAAAAATAATCAAAAAAAGTATCAAGGCTTCAGGGCCGACATCGCCGGTCATCGCGGCCCAACCAAGCACGGGAGGCATAGCACCTGAAGCGCCGCCGATCACAATATTTTGCGGTGTCAGCGGTTTAAGAATGACTGTGTAAACAACGGCGTAGCCAACAAATGTCGCAAACGTCAGCCACATGGTGAGCGGATTGACCCAGATGTACAAAATGGCAGAACCGGCAGCACACAACACCGCAGAAAAAAGCAAGGTATCTCTGTCGGACAACTGACCTTGGGCGGTAGGCCGCCATGCGGTGCGTTTCATGCGAGCGTCAATCGCTTGCTCAACAATGCAATTGAAAGCGGCAGCCGCACCGGACACCAGCCAAATTCCCAGACAAGCAATAGCAGCCAATTTCACGTCAGCCAAGTTGGGAACACCAGGGACAGCCAACACCATGCCTATCAGCGCGCAAAACACAATCAACTGGATCACACGCGGTTTGGTCAATGCGTTGAACTGCTGCCAACGCAAAGGCATAAACTGAGAGAGAGAAGTCATAACATATGCCTGTTGAAAGTCGAAGCAATTCGATCAGCGCTGCGTGCACGGGTTGAGGCTAGAACCCAGGTGAGAAGAGCCAGCAGCGCAGCCGCTGAGCCCGTATGCAACAAAGCGGCCAGCAAGGGCCAACCCAGCACGGCATTTGAAATGCCGGTCGCGAATTGCAATAAAAGCAATGCCAACAAAAAAATTCCCTGCTGCCGCAGGCCGTTGTTCATCCAGCCTCGCGCCAAATACAAAATGCACAAAGTCGGAATCACTGCATGCCAACGGTGCACCATGTGTATGGCCGTCAGTGCTTGGAATGGAATGGCTTGACCTGAAGCGTCCTGACCGAGTGGGCGCCAAAGCTCAAAGGCCTTGTTTAAATTCATTTCTGGCAACCAGTTGCCCTGGCAAAGCGGATAGGTGTCACACGCCAGCACCGCGTAATTGCTGCTGACCCACGCGCCTAGGCCTGCCTGTATGAGCACGCTTAAAAAAGTCAGACCCGTCATCACATAAACCGCCACCGGCAAAGCCCGATCTGTCATTTTGTCGGCGACATGACGCTGCCGCACCCATTGAACAGTCAACAGCACCAACAGCAACAAGCCACCCAACAAATGCATGGTGACAATGGCGGGGAACAATTTCATGGTGACAGTGAATGCGCCAAATGCGCCTTGAATACAAACCCACACCAGAGTCAGCGATGGCCAGCCCCATAAAGTTCGCTCATTGCGCCAAGAGAAAATAGCCAATGTCAAAATGAGAATACCGACGAGCATGGCAAAGTACCGATGGATCATTTCAATCCATGCTTTATGCCAAGTGACCGGTCCCGTTGGCATCGCTGTTTGTGCCAACTCAATCGCTTGTGTCGCTCCAATCGGACTGGCGTATCCGTAACAACCCGGCCAGTCCGGACAACCCAGACCTGAATCGCTGAGGCGTGTGAATGCGCCAAACAGAATCAAATCAAATGTCAAAAACAAAGCAATAACGGTCAAATGCCGGACTCGCTGAACCGATTGTGACTGTCTGTTTTTCAGCCATACCCATGTCAAAGGACCGACGGCCAGTAAGACGGCCAGCAGCAGCAGTTTCAAAAGGGGGGCAGCATTGAATAAGGCCACTTCGTTCATAAGATCATCGCCCCGGCTTATCCCACGACACAGAAGCACGCAGCAATTTGTCCCAATCACGTTTCAATAAGGTGGCTTGCTCCGTGCTCAAAGCAGGAGGAAAACGCATCATCCAATTGCCATAAGGGTCTATCAAATACAAATGCTCGCTCAAGCCGTGCGCTGACTCAGCACTCAACCACTGAGAAATGCTTTCAGAACTGACACGCAAAATAACCGCATCACTCAAACCTGCAATCAATTCTTTGGGTACCGGTTTGTCATCTGTGATCAGCCATACCCAGTCCGTGCGCTCTTTCTCACGGCCAAGTGAAGCACGAATCTGACGCTGCAACAGCAAGTTGGTTTGGCAAGCGTTGTCGCATGCAGCACTTGCCACACTCACGAGCAACCACTGGCCTTTCAAACTGGCCAAGCTGACTTCTTTGCCGTCAAGCTTTCGTGCGCTGATCTCGGGCACAGGTTTGACAGGTTGAATCAAGGCTCCGAAATTACGCTGCGTCTGAGGCCGGATCACGTAAAACGTCAAATAAGAAGCAATCACCGGCGCCGCGCAAATCAGCATGACAAAAATCATGCGAATTCGCCCGGCACTGGTACGGCTTGCGTCTTGCTGCGCTGCTTGCACCGGATCCGGTAAATCGTATACCGTCAAACCCAGCGCTTGAGGCGATGTTTGGTCATTGTTCTTGTCTTGCATGCCGCAGGGGCCCTATCCATTGAAACCAGAAATAAAGAATAGCTATCAATCCACTCAACGCAAACCATTGGAAAGCATAGCCCTTGTTTTTGTCTGCAGTCTGTGAAATGACTGGCCAGTCTCTTCTCAAACCGTCAGTGTCTTGACCTGTTTGTATCACCAAGCCACTGACCTTATCAGATACCATGGCTTGCATGTGTTGGCGGCTCAAAATGTTTTGAATTCTTAACTGTCCGGGCGCA
>Ga0164294_10002973_pt1 | contig 15155 bp, 11 predicted proteins | sample GEODES005metaG_FD_111479 | JGI IMG/M metagenome (GOLD analysis project Ga0164294, IMG submission 111479) | Oligotrophic lake water microbial communities from Sparkling Lake, Wisconsin, USA - GEODES005 metaG | ecosystem: Environmental > Aquatic > Freshwater > Lake | place: USA: Sparkling Lake...
AATCTCGTCGTCGATGGGCGTATCCGGTTGGTCGGCAACACATTCCGGGTAACGCAGCCAGCCGTCCAGATCACCGTCAGCAATCAGGAGCAAACCCGGCAGTTGTGGCAGGTGCTCACCGAGCTTCTCCAGGACACGCCGCGTTCCCACCGAACCGATGATGGCCTTGGCCGCGGAGTTGTCGATGATGTAGGCGGCCTCGGCTGCGGTCAGATGGGTGTTAATCGGCACGTAGTAGAGGCCCGCGCGCCGTGCCGCCCACATCGCCATGTGGAAGTGCTCGTTGTTCTCCATCAGGATCGCCACGGCGTCGCCTTCACGCAGACCGGCCTGACGGAATAGGTGCGCCAACCGATTCGCCCGCGCCTCAAGCTCACCGAAAGTGACGACCGCTCCGGAGGGATACATGATGACGGCGGGTTTGTCGGGGCTGGCCTCGGCATGTTCGCGGATCTGCATGCGTGGACTCTACGACAGCCGGTGTCGACGATTTCAGATGATGCTGACGGTGCCGTCCTGCAGGCTGTAGTACCCGACGACAAGTTTGACCGCGCCCGAATCGAGGGACGTCGCGAGCTCCGAGGTTGCCCTGAGCTGCGCTGCCGATCGGCTCGCGTTGGCCCGGACCGCGTTATCAAGCAGATCACCGGGCCGACCCCTGACCGACTCCACCGCCGGGGCGATGGCCTCAACCAACTCACCCACCGCCCCCGCGGGTGTGGCGAACGGCGGCTGCAGGGTTTTGAGTGTGGCTGCCACCGCGCCGCAGTTCTGGTGGCCCAGCACCATGATCAGCGGAGTGCCGAATTCCTCGACCGCGTACTCGATGCTGCCCCGCACCGCCTGGTCGACGATATTGCCCGCCAGACGCACCACGAAGAGGTCGCCGAGGCCCTGGTCGAAGATATCCTCCGGGGGAACGCGGGAGTCGGAGCAGGTCAGCACGACCGCGAATGGCTTCTGTGCGGTCGATAACTCGCGTTGCACCCGGGTCGACTGATCCGGATAAGTTCTCATCGACGTGACGAACCGGCGGTTACCGTCCAGCAATTCCGACAATGCCTGGTCGGCGGACCTGATATCCGGGTGGTTGACCTCACTGGGCGCGGCGGTTTTGGTGGACGTCGCACAGCCCGCCATCACTGCGGCCGTGGCCACACCGACCGTGCCGAACCAGGCCCGCCGCGATAACACGAGACCTGCCTTCTCGTCCTAGTCGGCTTCGGCCAATCGTTGCTTGAGCGACTCGAACTCATCGGAGATGCTGGTGGGTAGCTTCTCGCCGAGGAAGGCGAACCACTCCTCGATCAAGGGCAGTTCCGCGCGCCACTCTGCGGTGTCGACGCGCAGAGCCTCGGCGACGTCAGACTCGGTGACGTCGAGCCCATCGAGGTCCATGTCGCCGATCGCCGGCACGACACCGATCGGGGTCGATATGCCCTCGACCTTGCCCTCGACGCGTTCGACGATCCACTTGAGCACCCGGCTGTTCTCGCCGAAGCCCGGCCACAGAAAACGGCCGTCACCGCCGCGGCGGAACCAGTTGACGAAGAAGATCTTCGGCAGCTTCGAGGAGTCGGCATTCTTGCCGAGGTCGATCCAGTGCTGGCAGTAGTCGCCGGCGTTGTAACCCAGGAACGGCAGCATGGCCATCGGGTCGCGGCGCACGGTGCCAACCGTGCCCTCGGCTGCCGCGGTCTGTTCACTGCCCAGGGTGGCGCCGATGAACACTCCGTGCTGCCAGTCGCGGGCCTGCGTCACCAGTGGCACCGTCGTCTTGCGTCGGCCGCCGAACAGGATCGCCGAAATCGGCACGCCCCGGGGGTCGTCCCATTCCGGCGCCAGCGTGGGGCACTGCGACATCGGGGTGCAGTAACGGGAGTTCGGATGAGCGGCAGGATGATCGGACTCCGGAGTCCAGTCCTGTCCCTTCCAGTCGATCAGATGTTCCGGTTCACCCTCCAGGCCCTCCCACCACACGTCGCCGTCGTCGGTCAGCGCCACGTTGGTGAAGACGGTGTTTCCGCCGGCGATCGTCTTCATCGCGTTCGGGTTGGAACTCCAGTTGGTGCCCGGCGCCACCCCGAAGAATCCGAACTCCGGGTTCACCGCGTAGAGCCGACCGTCCTCACCGAAACGCATCCAGGCGATATCGTCGCCGAGGGTTTCGGCACGCCAACCCGGGATTGTCGGCTGCAGCATCGCGAGGTTCGTCTTGCCGCAGGCAGACGGGAACGCCGCCACCACGTAGTAGGCCTTGTCCTCCGGAGAGATGAGTTTGAGGATCAGCATGTGCTCGGCCAGCCAGCCCTCATCGCGGGCCATCACCGAGGCAATCCGCAGCGAGTAGCACTTCTTTCCCAGCAGCGCGTTACCGCCGTAGCCGGAGCCGTAACTCCAAATCTCCCGGGTCTCCGGGAAGTGGCTGATGTATTTGGTCTCGCTGCAGGGCCACGCGACGTCGGCCTGTCCCGGTTCCAGTGGCGCACCCACCGAATGCAGTGCCTTGACGAAGAAACCGTCATCGCCGATTTTCGCAAGCGCCGCCGTGCCCATCCGGGTCATGGTGCGCATCGAGACCACGACGTACTCCGAATCGGTGATCTCCACACCCAGCTTGGGATCATCCGCGCCGAGGGGTCCCATGCAGAACGGCACCACATACATGGTGCGGCCGCGCATGCACCCCCGGTACAACTCGGTCATCGTGGCGCGCATCTCCTCGGGCGCCATCCAGTTGTTGGTCGGTCCGGCGTCGGCCTCACGCGCAGAGCAGATGAACGTGCGGGACTCAACGCGGGCCACATCAGAGGGCTCTGAGCGGGCCAGATAAGAACCCGGCTTGTCCGATGCACTCAACGCGGTGAAGGTGCCGGCAGCCACGAGTTGGTCGCACAGGCGCTGGTACTCCGCCACCGACCCGTCAGCGAACACGACCCGATCCGGTCCGGTGAGTTCGGCGACCTCGCGGACCCAGCTGAGCAAGCCGGCGTGCTTGGTCGGTGCGTTGTCCAGACCGGGAATGGTCGCTGAGGTCATTTGGTGTCTCCCACTTGAGTTGCGACCAGATTAACGCGGGCGCGCTGCCCGCCGCTAAACCGCCCGCTGCTAACCGCAAAGCCTTCGAGGATCAGATTATGTCCGATCGCGCGACGGCCCAATCCCCGAACGTGCCGCCAGGGCGGTTTCGGCCGCCAGCAGCTGGATCACCAGCTGATCGTCCAGGGCCGCGCGCAGGCCAGCGGCAAGCTCCGCTGACCACCGGTCCAGCGCCGCACGCTCGGCCAAAAGGCTGCGGGTTCGGACCACCCAAACGATCAGTCCGGTGCCGGCAGCTATGCAGCCAGCGACGACGGCCGGCCACCAGGCGGGCACCAGATAGGCCAGTGACCGACCGACGGTGAATGTCACTCCGAGACCGAAGCCGACGCTGAGCAGGACGGCCAATCGGTCGTCTGATCGCGGGCGATCGAAGCGCGGCAGATACGACTCGAGCGCCGGGCACGGCGGTGCCGACGCTGAGAACGGCCCCGCCGGGAGACCGACGAGGCGGGGCAGCGCCGTGCTCAGCGTGGCGTCAAACTCCGCTGCCACCTGCGTCGACCGGCGATGCGCCCGCGAACAGAACGCATCGACCCCGCCCCGCGGCACCCCGGCCGCCTCGTGGCGCAATTCGCCGCGCAGGCTCACGGACAGCGATCGAGCCTGCCCGGCGAGGTGCACCCGCGCTTGCTGAATCTGGCTGCGCAGCAACAACGTCCGCGCGGCACGCGATCGCGGCGCAGGTTCGCCGCCGCGGGAGCGCTCCCGCCCACAGAGGGCCAGCGTCGCGAGCACCGCCCCGGCAAGCCGGTCCAGCCTCACTGCCCCGATCTGCGGGTCGGCCGCGACCCCCACCCAGGCCAGATGCGGATAACGGTTGCGGTTGGCCTCGAGTACCTGCGGCCAGGTGCGGTGAACATCGATCTTGGACACCGCGCCCACCACCGCGTCGGTGTCGGCCGCAGCGTCATCGAGCAAGGCCGCGTCGGCGTCGGCCATAGGAGCGGCCGCGGAGCTGACGAAAACCACGATCGCTGACCGCTCACCGGGGCCGAGGTATTCGACCACGCGATACCCGGGACCCAACCGCACCTGCAGTGCGTGGGCCACTGCGGTAACGCCGGCCAGTGCCGGGCCGGTCACCAGAATGGTTGGGCGCTCGCTCATGGGCATCGGGCGGCCCGCCGCCACAGCCGCAGCTCACCACGCACGATGTCAGCACCGCAGGCACGGTGCAGCACCGCCACCGGGCCGCGCGCGTAGCGCTGAAAGGAGATCGCCCGGCGCAGCGCGGTGTCGGGTTCGCCGGAATCGTGTGGGATCTCCCCCGCTGGGATCTCCCCCGCTGGGATCTCCCCCGCTGGGATCTCCCCCGCGGCGGTCAGGACGTCGGCCGCGGCGGCCCTCCGCGCCAGTACGACGGCGTCGCCGGCGAGGAACTCCGCCACCCGGGCGCCGTCGGGACCGACCGACTGACCGACCAGGGGCGCCAAGGCATCGACCAGGCGGCGGTACCTCGGCAGCGCGCCGACCCGATCAATCTCCGCAATCACCGCATTCACTCCGCTGAGCTGGCGAAACAGTGCAGCCAGCGCTGCCGGATCCGCGCCATCGGATACCGCCGCCACGGCATTGGCGATCCCGAACAGATCCAACTCAGCCAGCAGCCGGCGCCGGATTCTCAGGCTCAATGTCGCCGGATTCACCCCCGCCGACCCCTCCTTGAGCTGCTGCAGCGCCCCGATGAGTTCGGGATCCAGTACGGCGGGATCGCTAGCGGCGACCGCCAACAGCGCGGCCAGCGGCCTAGTCGGCACCCCGGTGCTGGACTGCAACTCACGGCACCGAGCCGCGGCGATCGCCATGGGTCCATCACCCCGAAATCCGGCGAGATCGGCCTTGTTGAGTACTGCCACCGTCGGCAGGCGGGCCTCGGCGAGAGCGGCGCGGTCATCACGGGTGAGGCTTTCGGTGAAGACATAGACGCCGACATCAGCGGCCACGCCCGGGGCCGTCACCACAAGGCCCGCGCTCAGCAGCACACGACGCACTGCGGCCCGGCCGGCGCCCGGTCGGCCGCAGACCCCCACCCGCAGGGGCGCGATCAGGTCGGCGCTCAGACGCGACAGGGCCGGTTCATCGAGCGCGGCGGCACCGGCGGCCAGCACCGCGGTGAGTGGACCGTCGTCCATCGGGCCATGGTGGCAGCCACCCCGATTGCCCGCGAGTCAGGCCAAAGACAACTGTTGGGTATCAATCTGTATCCGGGTGGTCGTGCACCGCTGTTCATGGGCCACCATGGTCAAATGCACACCCAGCGCTCGGGCGGCTCGACCGTGCCCGACATCCCGGCGCATGCCCACCGGCGGGTGAGTAGTTTCCGCTCGCGGCGCGCGGCCCTGACCGAAGCCCAGCAGGAGGCCTGGGACCGGCTCTGGCCGCGGCTCGGGATGCTGGCCCGGCCAACCGAGTCGGGCGACAAGGAATACGGTGAACCACTCGATACCGAGGCCTGGTTCGGCCGCACTGCACCGCTGGTTCTCGAGATCGGTTGCGGCACAGGTACTTCAACGCTGGCAATGGCCGCCGAGGAGCCGGATATCGACGTCATCGCCGTCGAGGTCTACCGCCGCGGCCTGGCTCAATTACTGTGCGCCATCGACCGTGAGGCCATCTCCAACATCCGGTTGATCCGTGGCGACGGCATTGACGTGCTCGAACATCTGGTGCGCCCCGGTTCGCTCACCGGCGTACGGATGTTCTTTCCCGACCCCTGGCCGAAGTCCCGCCATCACAAACGTCGGCTGTTTCAGCCGCCGACCGTCGCACTGATCACCGGGCGGTTACGCCCCGGGGGCGTCCTGCATGTCGCCACCGACCACCGGGGATACGCCGAGCAGATCGCGGTGGTCGGGAATGCCGAACCGGGACTTCGCCCGGCCAGGCCGGGTGAGCCGCTGGCCATCTCGAAGGAGCGGCCGACCACCAAGTATGAGTCGAAAGCCCGTCACGCCGGCGACGCGGTGAACGAATTTCTGTGGGTGAAACAACCGTGACCGTGATCGATGAGACCACGCAGGCCGCCCCGCCGGGCCCGGTCGGACCGGAGCCGGGACCGGCTTCCAAGCGGGTGCTGCTGATCTGGGACGCACCGAATCTCGACATGGGGCTTGGTTCGATTCTGGGCGGCCGGCCCACCGCGGCGCATCGGCCGCGATTCGACGCCCTCGGACGCTGGCTGCTGCACCGCACCGCGGAACTGTCCGCCGAGCACCCGGGAACGGTTCTGGAACCCGAGGCCACGGTGTTCACCAATATCGCCGCCGGTAGCGCCGATGTCGTCCGCCCCTGGGTGGAGGCGCTGCGCAATGTCGGCTTCGCGGTGTTCGCCAAACCCAAGGTGGACGAGGACAGCGACGTCGATGCCGACATGTTGGCCCACATCGCCCTGCGGAACTCTGAAGGCCTGGCAAACCTGCTGGTGGCGTCGGCGGACGGGCAAGCTTTCCGCATTCCCCTTGAAGCCATCGCGCGAGCAGGCACTCCGGTGGGCGTGCTGGGATTTCGCGAACACGCAAGCTGGGCGTTAGCGTCGGATAGCTTGGATTTTGTCGACTTGGAAGACATCCCCGGTGTCTTCCGTGAGCCGTTGCCGCGAATCGGCCTGGATTCGCTGCCGGAACACGGGGCATGGCTTGCGCCGTTCCGGCCGCTGTCCGCGCTATTGAATTCACGACTGTAGGGCTGCCGAACCGGTCAGAAGAGGTTCGGTCGTCAGTGAGGAGATTGAGTGTTCGCCTGGTGGGGTCGGACCGTGTACCGGTATCGCTACATCGTCATCGGTCTCATGGTCGCGCTGTGCGTGGGCGGCGGCATCTACGGGATGGACCTCGGCAAGCACGTCACCCAGAGTGGCTTTTACGATGAGGGCAGCCAGTCGGTACAGGCCTCGCTGCTGGCCGACGGTGCCTACGGCCGGGACCGAACCAGCCATGTCGTGGCCATCCTGACTCCACCGGGCGATACAAAGGTCGATGATCCGCAGTGGTCTCAGCGGACCGTGGAGGAACTCGACGCCTTCGTCGCCAAGCACGACGACAAGGTGGTCGGCTGGGCGGGCTGGCTGCGAGCCCCCGACAGCACCGACGCCACCGTTGCCCAGATGAAAACCCAGGACATGCGGCAGACGTTCGTCAGCATCCCACTGCAGGGCGACAACGACGACGAGATCCTGAAGAACTACCAGGACGTCGCACCCGACCTGAAACAGATCAACGACGGCGACATCAAACTGGCCGGGCTCAACCCACTGGCCAGTGAGCTCACCGGGACCATCGGCGTCGACCAGCAACGCGCGGAGATCGCCGCGATTCCGCTGGTGGCAGTCCTGCTGTTCTTCGTCTTCGGCGGGGTGGTGGCGGCCAGCCTGCCAGCCATCATCGGCGGTCTGACGATCCTCGGTGCACTGGGCATCATGCGTCTCGTCGCCGATTTCGCGCCCGTGCACTTCTTCGCCCAACCGGTCGTCACCCTGATCGGCCTCGGTATCGCGATCGACTACGGACTGTTCATCGTCAGCCGATTCCGAGAGGAGATCGCTGAGGGCTACGACACCGAAGCCGCGGTCCGGCGCACGGTGATGACCGCCGGACGAACAGTGGTCTTCTCCGCCGTCATCATCGTGGCCTCCTCGCTGCCCCTGCTGCTGTTCCCCCAGGGGTTCCTCAAATCGATCACCTACGCCATCATCGCCTCGGTCATGCTGGCGGCGGTGCTGTCGATCACCGTGCTCGCCGCCATCCTCGCCATCCTCGGGCCGAACGTCGATGCACTGGGGGTCCGAACGCTGCTGAGGGCGCCATTCCTGCGCAACTGGTCGGTGTCCCGGAACATCATCGATTGGGTGGCCGACAAAACCCAGAAGACCAAGACCCGCGAGGAGGTCGAGAGCGGATTCTGGGGCAAACTGGTCAACCGGGTGATGAAGCGGCCCATTCTGTTCGCCGCCCCGATCGTCGTGCTCATGATCGTGATGATCATTCCGTTGGGAAACCTCGCACTCGGCGGCATCAGTGAGAAGTACCTGCCGCCGGACAATCAGGTCCGGGTGGCGCAGGAGGAGTTCGACCGCACCTTCCCGGGGTTCCGCACCGAACCGCTGACGCTGGTGATCTCCAACGACGACGGCGAACCCGTCACCGACCAGCAGGTCGCGGAGATCCGCAGCCGTGCGATGGCCATCAGCGGCTTCACCGATCCGGACAACAACCCCGACGCGATGTGGAAGCCACGTCCCGGCAACTCGAACGACCCGTCGGTGCGGGTCATCCAGAACGGCTTGATCAACCGCAACGACGCCGCCGAAAAGATCGAGGAGCTGCGGGAGATCTCACCGCCGCGAGGGGTGTCGGTCTACGTGGGCGGCACACCGGCACTGGAGCAGGACTCCATCCACAGCCTGTACTCGAGGCTGCCACTGATGGTGCTGCTGTTGATCTCCACGACGACGATCCTGATGTTCCTGGCGTTCGGTTCGCTGGTGCTGCCGATCAAAGCGGCCCTGATGAGCGCACTCACCCTGGGATCGACGATGGGGATCCTGACCTGGATGTTCGTCGACGGGCACGGATCCGGGTTGATGAACTACACGCCGCAGCCACTGATGGCCCCGATGATCGGGTTGATCATCGCGGTGATCTACGGCCTGTCGACCGACTACGAAGTGTTCCTGGTATCCCGGATGGTGGAGGCCCGCGACCGCGGTATGTCCACCACCGAATCGATCCGGGTCGGCACCGCCACCACCGGTCGGTTGATCACCGCCGCCGCACTGGTGCTGGCCGTGGTGGCCGGCGCCTTCGTGTTCTCCGACCTGGTCATGATGAAGTACCTGGCGTTCGGTCTGCTGATCGCCCTCCTGCTCGACGCGACCATCGTGCGGATGTTCCTGGTTCCGGCGATCATGAAACTGCTCGGCGATGACTGTTGGTGGGCACCGAAATGGATGAAACGCCTGCAGCACAAGATCGGTCTCGGCGAGACCACCCTTCCCGACGAACTCAAGCGGCCCGTCGTTCGAGAACCCGCGGGCGCGCTCGTCAGCGCCGTCGCTGCCCCGGCTCACCCGGTGGGCGGCCCGGGACAATCCATCGATGAAGCACCCACCACGCGGTTCGGCACGGCCAAATCCCCCGAAGGAAAGTCCCCCGAAGGTAAATCCTCAGAGGGCCGGGACATCGGTTCCTGGCTCAGCGAGATTCGCGGCAAGGTGCTCCCGCGGCCGGACCGCGTCGAGCCCTCGAATGCGGAGGAACCGACGTCGGTGATCGCCGACCCAGCACCGGTCGAGGAGCCGCCGACCACCGCGATACCGACCCAGGCCACGTCCGACTACACGGAGGAAACCCGCGCCATCCCGGTGAGCCGGCCGATATCGGGCGACTCCGACGTCGCCACCGAGCAACTCAATGCCCGCGCCAAATCCAACGGGGTCAGTGCGCAGGATCTGCTGCGGCGGGAAGGTCGGCTCTAAACCCTCCGTCGGCGGCAGGGTCGGGTTCCTGAGGAGCCACGAGCACGCGGATGGCGCTGTTGAGGAAGGCCAGGAGCGGCACCGACAGCAGCGCTCCGATGATCCCGGCGAGCACCGCGCCGGTGGTGATGGCAAGCACGATCGCCAGCGGGTGGATCGACACCGCGCGGCCCATCAGCAAAGGCTGAAGCACATGGGACTCGACCTGCTGCACCGCGACAATGAGGCCCAGGGTGATCAGGGCATAGATGAATCCCTTGGCCAGCAGAGCGACCACGACGGCGACAAACCCGGTGAGCACCGCCCCGATCAGCGGCACGAAGGCGCCGAGGAACACCAGCGACGCCAGTGGCAGTGCCAGCGGAATGCCCAGGATCGCCAAACCGGAGCCGATACCGACGGCATCGACGAGCGCCACCAGAAACGTCGCCCTGACGTAGCCGATCAGCGATCCGAACCCGGCCCGGCCGGCGGCACGGACCCGATCCCGGGAGCCGGCCGGAACAATCTTCGTCAGGTAGGCGTAGATGCCGCGGCCACCGGAGAGCAGAAAGATCAAGGTGAACAGCGTCAACAGGGCGCCGGTCACGATCTCGGTCAGGGTGGCCGCGGTGGACAGCGCTCCGCTGGTCAGCTTCTCCTGGTTGTCGCGCAACGCCGCTACGGCCGTATCGCCGGCTTTGTCGATCTGTTCCCGGCTCAGATGGGCAGGACCATCGATCAGCCAGTTCGTGGCATTGTCGATGCTGCGGGTCACCTCCGTGACGAGGCCAGGTAGTCCAGAAATGAATTGGCTGACAACGAAAGTCAGGATGCCGCCGAACAGTCCGAGTCCACCGAGTAGCACCAGTGCCACCGCGGCGCCGCGGGGCATACCGCGCCGATCGAGCCGGTCGACCGCGGGCAGCAGCAACGCCGTCAGGATGACGGCGATAAAGACCGGAACCACGATCACCCGTAGCTGCCACATCACCAACAGCAACGCCACGACTGCCGCGAGAAGGATCAGTAGGTGCCAGGCCCAGGCCGTCGCCTTGCGAACCAGGGGCGCGACAGCGTCGTTATCGGGACCTCGACCGGCCGGCACCGAGCCAGCCTAACCGGCCTGAGCACGGCTACCCTGAAACCCGTGGCCCACACCACCTCGGTCCGGGGGAAGTACTGGTGGGTGCGCTGGGCACTGCTCGGCGTGGCGGTGATCGTCCTCGCGGTGGAGGCCACACTGGTGTGGGACCAACTGGCCAAGGCCTGGCAGAGCCTGCTGTCGGCGAACCTTTGGTGGGTGCTGGCGGCGATCGCGGCAGCCATGGCCTCGATGCACAGTTTTGCCCAGATTCAACGGACACTGCTGCGATCAGCGGGAGTGACGGTGAGCCAATGGCGTTCCGAAGCCGCGTTCTACGCAGGCAACGCCTTGAGTACGACACTTCCCGGCGGCCCGGTGCTCTCTGCCACGTTCGTCTACCGACAACAACGGCTCTGGGGCGCCTCACCGGTGGTGGCTTCCTGGCAGTTGGTGATGTCGGGCGCACTTCAAGTCGCGGGACTGGCCCTGTTGGGTCTGGGCGGCGCATTTCTGTTGGGGGCCAAGGACAATCCTTTCTCTTTGCTGTTCACCCTCGGCGGGTTCATCGCACTACTACTCCTCGCCCAGGCGGTGGCGACCCGCCCGGAACTCATCGACGGCATCGGCGTCAGGGTGCTGGGCTGGCTGAACTCGTTACGCAGCAAGCCCGCCGACACCGGACTACGGAGGTGGCGCGAGACGCTCACCCAACTGGAATCGGTGAGCCTCGGCCGGCGCGCACTCTCGGAGGCGTTCGGCTGGTCGCTGTTCAATTGGATTGCCGACGTCGCCTGCCTGGCCTTTGCGGCCTACGCCGCGGGCGGGCATCCCTCGCTGGCGGGACTAACCGTTGCCTATGCGGCCGCCCGCGCTATGGGCGCGATACCGCTGATGCCGGGTGGGTTGCTGGTCGTGGAGGCGATCCTGGTTCCCGGCCTGGTCTCCAGTGGAATGGCGTTGGCGGACGCGATCTCGGCAATGCTGATCTACCGTCTGGTCAGCTGGATCTTTATCTCCGCGATCGGGTGGGTGGTGTTCTTCTTCATGTTCCGGACCGAGGGCGCATTGGATCCCGACGTCGCGATGGATGAGCTCGCGACTCCCGAGCCTGACACCGACGGGCCGTCCTGAGATACCCGGCCAGGAATATCCTTCGGTGATTATGGAGAACCGCATTGCAAGGTCGCCGGTGCTGCCGGCGTTGGTCGCCGATGTCGCCTGCGTGGTGTTCTTCGTCGCACTCGGCAGAAGGAACCATGCCGGAGGGGTGAGCGTCGGGGGCGTCGCCGAGACGGCCTGGCCGTTCCTGACCGGGACAGCGATCGGCTGGTTGCTCTCCCGGGGTTGGCATCGCCCCACTGCGTTGGCACCCACCGGTGTCGTCGTATGGGTGTGCACCGTGGTGGTGGGAATGCTGTTGCGGCACGCCACTTCCGAAGGCACCGCCGTGAGTTTCATCGTGGTGGCCACCGTGGTGACCGCTCTACTGCTTTTGGGCTGGCGGGCCTTGTACTGGCGGAAAACAGCCCGTCAGCGGAGGGCCCGCATCCGCTAGGGGTTCGGGGCGTCGAGGTCGTCGGAGCTCCCGCAGCGCGCCTTCAAATCGACCAACGGCTGGCGGATCCCGGCGAGTTCGGCCTGCACCTGCGGGTTGGCGTCGAAATACTGCCGCACCGAATCCCGAAGGGTGTCGCGGGGCGTGCCCTCCAACCCGGTGAAGAAAGCGTTGACGTCGGGGTGGGTGAACAGGTAGGCCGAGGTGGCTGCGGATACGCCCGCGGCAACCCCGGCGAGGTCCGCAGCGGTGCAGTTGGGCGGGTCCGCTTGCGCCAACGGGGCCACGCCGAGGACCAGTGCGCCGACGACCACGCTCGTACCGACCCCGCGCTTGAAAGTGCTGCTGATCATCGGCACAACTCCTTCACAGTCAGCAAGAGGCTTATCGTAAGGCAGTCGCGCTGCCCGATGCTGTCCGGGCCGGATCTTGTCACCGTGGTGCGCCCACGGGGCTGCGGTAGGCTCGCAACCACGCGATTCGCTGCAATTCTGGGAGAATAGCCATCCAGCAGTTCATGATGCGTCTGAGCGGCACGCTGCGCAGACACCGATGGCTGGTTTTCGGCTGCTGGGTGTTGGCGTTGCTGCCGTCGATCTACCTCGCGCTGACGCAGTCGAACCAGTTGACCGGCGGCGGCTTCGAGGTGGCGGATTCGCAGTCGCTGCACGTCCAGAACGCGATCGAGAATCAGTACGCGCAGCAGGGCGCGTCCGCTTTGGCACTGGTAGCCGCGCCCCGAGCGGACGCGACGTACGACGATATGTCTGCCGCCGTGGCCGAACTCGAGCGGGCGGCACAGCAGGTGCCCAGCGTTGAGGTGCTCCCGAACCCCGCACAGCCGGAACCGGCACCGGACCGCCCCTACGTGGTGTCCCTGCGCTTGGGCTTCGACAACTCCGGCGCGGTTGACGTCGCACGGCAGTTGCGGGCGAAAATCGGCGTCGACGGCGACCAGCCGGGCGCGATCGACAACGGCCGGGTGCGGCTGTACGTCATCGGTCAGGGTGCGCTCGGCGCAGCTGCGCAGACCAGCACCAAAAGCGATATCGCCGCCGCTGAGCGGTGGAACCTTCCGATCGTTCTGATGGTGCTGGTTGCGGTGTTCGGGTCATTGGCTGCCGCCGCGATCCCGCTTGCCCTAGGGGTCTGCACGGTCGCGGTGACCATGGGTGTGGTCTACGCGCTCTCGACGTTGACCACGATGTCGGTATTCGTCACGTCCACGGTGTCGATGTTCGGGATCGCCCTGGCGGTCGACTACTCGCTGTTCATCCTGATGAGATTTCGGGAGGAGTTGCGCGCCGGACGCGACGGCGACCAGGCCACCGATGCCGCCATGGCGACATCCGGTCTGGCCGTTGTGCTCTCTGGGCTCACCGTGATCGCCTCGCTGACCGGCATCTACCTGATCAACACCCCGGTTTTGAAGTCGATGGCGACCGGCGCAATCCTGGCGGTGGCGGTGGCGGTGCTGACCTCCACCACCCTGACTCCCGCCATTTTGGCCACGTTCGGACGAGCGGCGGCGCGACGTTCGCCCCTGCTGCACTGGTCGCGCCGGCCCGAATCCGGTCAGTCGCGATTCTGGACCCGCTGGGTCGGCGCGGTGATGCGGAGGCCCTGGGCCTCGGCCCTGGCAGCCGCGGCACTTCTGTTGCTGGTGGCCGCACCTGCGCTGTCGATGACGCTCGGCAACAGCATGCAGCGGCAGTTCCCGTCCTCCCACGAGATCCGCGGCGGGGTGGCCGCGGCCGCCGAGGCACTGGGTCCCGGGGCACTGGGTCCGATACGGGTACTCGTCACCTTCCCCGGCGGGAACGCCTCGGGCAACACCGGCGAACTCGACGCGGTGGCCGCGAAGATTTCCGAGGCCCCCAACATCGTGTCGGTGTCCCCGCCGGAGTTCGCCGACGACAACAGCAGCGCGCTGATCTCGGCGGTGATGTCGGTGGACCCCGAGGACCTCGCCGCCCGCGACACCGTCGACTGGATGCGCGCGGAACTGCCGGCCGCGGCGGCCGGGGCTCAGATCGACGTTGGTGGACCGACGGCGCTGATCAAGGATTTCGACGACCGGGTTTCGCAGACCAAACTGCTGGTGTTCGGTTTTGTCTCGCTGATCGCCTTCGTGATGCTGCTGATCTCCATCCGATCGCTGTTCCTGGCGCTCAAGGGCGTACTGATGACGGTGCTGTCGGTCGCCGCGGCGTACGGCAGCCTGGTCGCGGTGTTCCAGTGGGGCTGGCTGGAGCGCATCGGGTTCGAACCGATCTCCTCAATCGACAGCACAATCCCACCGCTGGTGCTGGCCCTGACCTTTGGTTTGTCGATGGATTACGAGATCTTTCTGATGACCCGGATCCGTGAGCGCTACCTGCAGTCCGGCGATACTCGCGACGCCGTGGCCTACGGCGTCGCGACCAGTGCCCGCACCATCACCAGCGCGGCGTTGATCATGATCGCGGTGTTCATCGGCTTCGCCTTCGCGGGCATGCCCCTGGTCGCCCAACTCGGCGTCGCCTGCGCAGTGGCTATCGCGATCGACGCCACCGTGGTCCGACTGGTGCTGGTGCCGTCGCTGATGGCGATGTTCGACCAGTGGAACTGGTGGTTACCGGCCTGGCTGGACCGCATCCTGCCGTCGGTCGATTTCGAGAAGCCGCTGCCCAAACTCGACCTCGGCGATCTCGTCGTGATCCCCGACGAAATCTCGGCCATCGCCCCGCCCGCTGGTGACCTGCGCATGGTGGTCAAAAACGCGGCGCGACTCAAGGAAATGGCTCCCGACGCGGTCTGCGTCGCCGACCCTCTGGCCTTCAGTGGCTGTGGCAGCCGCCGGCCCGCCAAGTCTTCGCGGGGGCCCCGATCCGCGTCCTTGCGCCCGATCCATCCGGTGACGATCTGGCGGGGCCGGCTCGCGGTGGCACTCGACGCACTGGGGACCGAGACCGATGTCG
>Ga0164294_10002975_pt1 | contig 15154 bp, 9 predicted proteins | sample GEODES005metaG_FD_111479 | JGI IMG/M metagenome (GOLD analysis project Ga0164294, IMG submission 111479) | Oligotrophic lake water microbial communities from Sparkling Lake, Wisconsin, USA - GEODES005 metaG | ecosystem: Environmental > Aquatic > Freshwater > Lake | place: USA: Sparkling Lake...
ACGACCTGCTCCGGCTTCCAGCCCTTGGGCAGGTTCGACTCCAGGAACGTCCGGCAGGAGGCCACTTGGTCGTCGATACTCGACTGCCGCTGTTCCTCGGTGGAGAACCGGGCGTGGATCAGAGCGCGGAGCGGCTCCTTCTTCGGGAGCAGGATCGGTTGGCGGAGGTGCATCATGACGCACCCCCTTTCGCCGCCGCCGGCGGCACGATCGCGTTCCCCCGGGTCGCACCGCGGGCCCGAGCGGAGAGGCCAACCCTCTCCGGCATGACCCTGAAAAACTTTGCTGAAACTTTGCTGAAGGGTCCCGACTTCGACCGAAACGATCCGCTCCGTTCCAACGCCAGCCAACGATCACAAGTCGTTGACGGGCATGGACATTGCGTCAGGAATCGTAGAAATTCCGAGACTGTGGAAAATAGCCTCGAAAGAATCCCGCCCTCTCCGCTCGTTGGTTTTACAGGATGGATAAGACGGCCAACAACACTCCCGCGTGCCGACAGCCCTTTTTGTCCAGTGCCGTCACGGCCCGCCTGAGCGTGTGAGGCTCAGTTCGCCCGCTGCTTCACGATCTCGCGGATCGAGACGCCGTCAACGAGCACGTCGGTGAGCACGGCTCGGCCGTCGAGCAGCCGGACCTCGGCGACCGGCCGGTCCTGGCCTTCACGAAATCGCTCGGTGACGAGCTTGTCGGCGTCGGGGGCGAGCCGCTCGTTGAGATACAAGCGGTCGAAGGGCCATTCGACGAACACGGTCTCGGGCGACGTCTGCCTCTGCCCTTCCCAGAGCCGCCACTTGGCCACGAGCCGGATCACGGTCGAGCCGGAGACGGGCTCGAGCGACAGCGATTTGATCCGCGACAGGCCGTCGTCTCCCGCCTCGAGCGTGGCCCAGACCGGCACGGCGTCCCGCCCCACCATGCCCTCCGGCTTCGGCACCCGGTCCTCGGCGGGCCGGACCGCGAGGTATCGGCCGCGGAGCGGGTCGTACGGATCGGGCGCCACGCACTCGAGGCGCACGGTCGTTCCGCGGGCGATCACCCGTTCGTACTGCCAGATGCCCGCGAGCGGCAGGAGCCACTGGGCAGCCACGGCCACGGCAAACACGGCGAGCGCGGGCCTCATGTGGAAGGACCTCCCGGCAGGGCCGCCCGCCGGCGGCTGATGAAGATGTTGAATCCGAGGAAGCCCACGCCGATCACGATGAAAGCCAAGCCCTTCACGAGCAGCGACACGTCGGCGTCGGCCATCCGCAGGATGACGAGCAGCGTGATCAGCGCGGCCCCGATTCGCGCCGCCCCCTGCCGCCCGAGGAACTCGAGCGCGATCAGCGCGATCGCCGTGGCCAGGAGCACGAACGAGTAGATGATCGCGACGGGCCAACCGCTCGTGTCCTTGCCCGAGAGCGGCGCGGCCAGGAGCGGCACCACTGCCAGCCCCGCGACGGCGAGCACCGCGAAGCGGCCCTGCCGGAAGGCGAGGACGGCGAAGCCTGCGACGACACCCAGCAGCAGCCAGCACCACGCCAGCGGGAGCGCGAACTCAACGCTCTTCACGAGGTGGCGGGCCGGGTCCTCGTAGGTGGCGATGAGCGCCATCACGACCAGGGCGAGCCCCCCAAGCAGCACCTGTGGTTTGCGGGCGAGCGGCTCCGCGATCCCGTGGCGATCGAGCGGGAAGAGCAGCACGGCGGCGGCCGAAAGCATCGTCAGCCAGAAGGCCGGCCGGTCGGCGGCGAACGCCGCCACAGCGAACAGGCCGAGGAGTGCCGTTGCCGCGAGGACGAGCCGGCTGCCCGACGCGGGCCGCTCGCGGAGTTTGGGACCCGGCCAGAGCGGGAGGATGCCCGCCAGCAGAAGCGGATACCAGAGCCGCACGTCGGCCCCCTCGCCCGAGAAACCAAACCCGCGGCCGGTGACCTGGGCGACGGTCCAGATGGCGATGCCGATCAGGTACGCGATCGCGACGGCCTGCGACCGCAGCACCCACGCGAGCGGTACGCTCACCACGCACCACCAGAAGACGAGGTCGGTCCACTTTCCCGGCAGGTTGTAGATCTGCGACACCAGCGCCATCGCGGCCCCAGCGGCGAGCGTCTGCACGAGCGCGGTCGCCTCCCGCTGCCAGGGCTTGGCGGCCTCGTCCTTTTGGAGCACCCACCAACTGACGGCCTGCGACGCCGCTAACGGCACGAGCGCGAGCGCCATCCGCACCCAGCGCGGAAAGTCGTCCCAGTTGTAGGCGAGCACCGCGATCAGGCCGGTGCCGATCAGGAGCGCCCCGACCGCCCCGACGACCATCTGCGCGAGGCCGCCCTGAGGCTCGGCCACATACCGCTCGCGAAGCAGCCTCGCCCCGTCGGCCGTGACGATCCCCTCCCGCTCCCAGGCGGGCAGTTGCTCGGCCAGCCAGTGGTGATGGAGGAGACTCATGGGATGGCGTGGGAGCCGGCGACGGAATGCGAGGCATGATACCGCGGTGGATCCGTGCTCACGCGTGACGGTCGCCGGCGGCTGCACTTTTTTGGGCTGCACGCCTCTTCCGCGGCAGCGGCACGAGAACCGCGAGCGCGAGGAGCCGGGCGATACACGCAGATTGAAAGTGACTAGGGTCCCGTCTGGGGTGTGATACCAAGTCGATCACGAGTTGCGACACCGGCGATCGCGGCAACCATGCGGCCAGTAAGAGCATGGAACTCAGGGGACACGGACTGGACAAGAAGGCTCTGCCCAATCGCTTCCACAACGGCAGCCGGGTCACCAGCCTCACCCAGCGATTCGTTGCACAGCTCCACCAGCTTCTCGGATAGCGCCTTCAGCGTCGAGGCGTCGGCTATGTGGTACGCCCGGGAAACAGGAGCTGCAGCCCGTGGGCTATTCGGGTCGCCAAACTCCGCAAGGGCTTGGTGGTGAAGTCCCTGAAGTAAACCCTCGACCTCCCAGTGGACTTGCTGCGTTTGCGATACGACGAGCATCGTCTCGCCGCACTCACCCACTGGCCTCACCGATCCGTAGCCACCCGCACAATCCCACGTCTCCGGGCGGACAGTCGAAGTCAGCAGATCGATGAGTGCTTGTGCGTCGGGCCGGGGTTGGGCTGCGATACCCCACGGAAGTGGATAGAGACGAACCGTGGGGCACTCGATAGCAGCCTCTGTGGTTGTGATCAGCAGCACCTCGTTCGTGACGAGGTAGGTCAGGTCAAGGCTGTCGAGCAGCAACGGCAGGGCCGACCGCAGCGAAATACCCGATAAGTATTGCGTGATTGGCGTGTCGAGGTCGACGCCCGCGTTCTCAAGTGACCGCTGGTCGAGCTCAACCGGAATAGTGTGCGCATCGCGAATCTTGGCAATGACATCACGGAGCGGCGTCTCTTTGAACTCGAACCGTGCGGCCGGTTTATCGAGTGCCGCCTCAATGGCTGCCACCGTGTCGCTGGCCGAAGCCACAGAAGGACGTGACCGGTACACCCGCGTAAAAGCCGTCATACTGATCTGCGGATGGGTCGTGATCACAGTCGGTTGATCGGGCGATGAAATCGTCGCTGGCTGGCCCTGTGAGGCCGCATGAGGTGTGGCGGCACCAACACCAACGACCGGTGAATCCTCGGCGTGGACAAGGACGCACGCCCACGCGATGGCGAACGCGAAAAGCGGAACCGCGACCAGAAAGGTGGCGTGGGCGGGGATATGACGCCTCATGCGGAACTCCTCCCAAAGACAAGAATCTGTTATTCGAGCACGGCCCACCGAGGGTCGACGACAGACTACCTCCGTTGAGATCGAGCCTCAATCGCCGTGGGATAATTCCCCCCGAGTTTACAGCCGCTGGATTGCGGCGGCCGAAAGGGAATCGGGCCGTTAAAAGCCCGCGAGCAAAACCCGCGTCGCTGCGGTTCGAAAGAAACGGCATCACCGCGCTATTCATCATGACACCGTGCGCATCATGACTCTCTACGGCATGGCCGAAACCGGGCGTGCGTCGAGGCCACGTGTGGTCGATGGAGCTGGTTTGTTCGATTGCCGTCGGGCTGGTACGATGCTATACACGCGTCCAAATCACTTCTTTGTCGTTCTCTGTCAGGGCGATCCCATGGCCACGGTGCTTGTCGAAGACCAGGTCGAAATCCCGGGCAACGTGGCGACGCTCACAGCCTTTCGCCACTGGTCGCTCTCCGAATCGTTTCCCAAGCGGGGGCGTATCGACTGGGTTGGCTCGCAGATCGAGGTGGATATGTCACCGGAAGACCTGTTCACGCACGGCACGCTCAAGACGGCGATCGTCGCGTCACTGTGGCCGCTGGCGCGACGCAAAGGCTACAACCTCTTCACCGGCGAGACGAGGATTTCGTCGATCACGGGAAATCTATCGGCGGAGCCCGATGTGGTCGCTGTGTCGGATGCCGCGATCGACACCGACCGGGTCAGGCTCACACCGAAAGCCGGGGGTGAGGCCGGCCGTTTTGTCGAGCTCGAAGGGGGGCCGGAACTGGTGGTCGAGATCGTCAGCGATGCGTCGGTCGGCAAGGACCGTCGTCGGCTGCCGCCCGCCTACTTCGCTGCCGGGGTGACGGAGTTCTGGCTCATCGATGCCCGCGGCCCCGAACTCGAGTTCGTCATTCACCACCGCGGCGAGAGCGGGTTTGTGCCGGTGACGGTCGGAGCAGACGGCGGTCAGCCGTCCACGGTGTTTAGCTGTGGCTTCCGGCTGATCCGCAGCCGCAATGCCCGCGGCCGCTATTTCTACGACCTCGTCGTCGTGGACGCGGCTACCGACCGGTAGTCACCAATAGCCTGCGGATGTTGACACCTGCGGACGCTGAGCGGCCGCTCGGCATGATCAAAGGACAGGCACTCCGGGGGTGAAGGCAGGCGCTGCGGGAACTGCTTTTGGGGACCCGGGAGACGGGCGCATGCGTCTCCCGAGCCGTTCACGAGTTCAACGGCTTGCTGCCTACGGCTGTACGTCCACCCTCGAAGAGGATCGAGCCATCCGCGAAATCACCCAGGAGGTGGTCCTGGCGGCACTCGCCCGCACCGATTTCTTTCGCCACGCCGCCTTTCAAGGGGGCACGTGCCTCCGGATCCTGCACGGCCTCGGGCGGACGTGCGGGCCTTCGTGCGGGGGTCCGACCTGTCCACGCTCGCGATGTGGGGCATGCGATCGATCAGCCAGGCCGCTTCGGCAAGCGCCTCCGGTTGCACGCCGCCGCGAATGCTCAGCCGCGGCGGATTTTCAGCCGGCGACCGGCCGCGATCAGCGCTCCGGCTCCGGCCAGCAGGAGGACCACGCTCGACGGCTCGGGCACGGCCACCGGCGACATCGCCACGCCGCGAAACACGTAGTTGGCGGGAGCCGTCGCCAGCGACGAGAAGCTCGGGGCCACGGTGCCGCTGAGCGTGTCCACGAGTTTGACGAGCTCGTTTTGGCCACTCCCGACCGCCGTGATGCCGTAGATTTCGACCGATCCGCTGACCGTGTCGGTCACGCCGGCGAGCGCCCGCACGCCGGTGGTGCCAGCGGGAAGTGCCAGCCAGGTCTTGTTCCACGTGGTCCCGCTCAGCATCCACTTCGTGATGCCGCCAGTCGTGGGTGTGCTGGTGTCGTCGTCGCCCACGTAGAGCGTCGAGGCATCAGCGAAGAAAAAGTCATAGGCACTGTCCTGCAGCCCAGCGTTGCTCGTGCCACTGCCCACGATCAGCGAGCCGAGCTGATTTGCCGAGGTGGGCAATCCAGTGCCCACATTGAAGACTCCACGGAAGCTCACCGCATTCGTACCCGACCCGACCGACACGCCGGATGAACCATAGAGCTGACCGTTGGAAATGTTGAGCACACGGGAGTTGAATGGAACTGGCGCCGGTTGGCCGGCCGTGGTCGGACTCGCACTAGTTCCGTTTGCGAGCGCGACGCCGCTCGTTGTGCTGCTGAGCGTGAGGTAGCGGATGCCACCGGTACTACCGCTGCCGGTGTCGGCGCTCCACCAGAGATCGGTGCCGTTGGTGGTGATGGCGGAACGGGGAGTGGTACCGGCCGCATTGAAGCGAGTCGACGAATCGACAGTGCCCGCTGCGTCTACGCGGGCGATCGTGCGGTTCGGAAAGCCTGAGCTGCTAAACACGCTGCCTTGGGTGCCGGCGGGGATGTTGGCACCCGCGATCGTGAGATAGTCGCCATCGACGGATCGCTTGAGGAACCCAAACGAATTCGAGGTCATGCCGCCGGTGATCGCGTAGTTTGACCCCGAGTCGGTCGTGGTCAACATGACCGACCCGCCGGTCAGGCTGCCGCTCGTGCTGTATTCGGTGAGCGTGATCGGAACGGCGACCGTACCGGTTGAGATCGGTGTCGTGCCGTCGCCGATCACGGACACCACCACGCCGCCAGCGAAGGGAGCCGCGTTGGCCGCGGGCAGCGAGAGCATCGCCGCCACAGTGAGAGCGACGCTCCAGGAGAGATGCGTGGAGAGATGCTTAACGGTGCTGTTCATCGGGGGCGGCCTTGCGTCGGAGAGGAGAGCCAGGATCGAACCGATCGGGCAGCCAGCCATGGCATGCCCCGACTTCAATTAGGGCGTGAAATCCGCATGCCACGGCCATGGCTCGGTGGCGGAATTCCGGGAGACCGCTTTTTTGGCCGAGAAACGTGATTTTCCCACGAGAGGTGGGTGAAGGGCGATGTTCTTCGATTCCCAGTTTTGGCGAAACGTTTCGCAGAGGCTACGAAACACACTCGCATTTTTAGTGAAACCGTCCGTGTTCAGACGGAAAACGTGCAGCCGCCACGCACCCGGCTATAACCAGAATTCGGGTGCGGCCCGCCCGGAGCACGATCGAGTTGTGACCCCAGCGATTTGGTGCCGGATGAGACTGTCTGGAAGCCCCGCTCGCTGCCCCGTCATGGCGCGTGCGGCGGTCCTCGTCCCGGTCTGGGTCCCGGTCGTGGTCGCGGTCTTGACCGTGGCGGCTGCTCCGGCGAGGGCCCAGGTCGACAATCTCGCGCCGGTACTGACGGCCAGCGGTTTCCTCGCGAGCTTGGCCGCGTACACCTACGATCCCACGGCCGACACGATGTACGTCACGGCTTACGGCAACCCCGCCGTGGTGAAGGTCACCAATGTCAGCACGCCCGCCACGCAGTTGCCCCTGCCGACCGTCTACGAGACAACGCTTCAGCTCTACTACCGCGACGGTAATCCTAATCGTGGTGTGGCGACGCCGCTCCAGGGAGGCTTGCTGCTCAACCCGAAGCCGATCGGCTCGAACGCCGCCTACTCGCTCGCCCTGATCGCCGATGGCGGCTACACCCGCTATCCGGCCAGCGGCACCGTCGACCCTGCTGCGACCAAAAAGTTTTATACCTACAACCTCGGGGTCGCCGCCATTCCCGGTGACGGCACCGACGTGTTCTCGACGCGGGTCACGCTCGCCGACCTGCAGTCGGCCTCGGGGGCGACGTCCACCAGCAACAGCCTGGCCCGCCAGTTCGCCTGGAGCGGCGACGGCCAGAGCATCTACTTCACCGACTCGAGCGCCGCCTACGGCGGGCTCTGGAAACTCGGCGCGCTCTCGGGCAGCCCGCAGCGGATCCTGAACGAAGACGACACGAGCGCGGAGCCGGCGGTGATGCCGTCGGCTGGTGGAGACCGGATCTTCTTCTCGGGAGGCGGCAGCACCGGCAATGTCGGGGGTATCGATGTCGTCACGCACAGCGGCTCGACGACGTCGGCCCGGGAGGTCGCCGTCAGCGCCGCCACGCTCAGCGACTTCTTCGAGGTGTCGGGGATCATGCCCTCGCAGCGTGTATCCTCGCTGACCGCCGTGGGCGAAGATCTCTCCTTCATCTTCTACACCAACGCCTCCGGCACGAAGGCGGAGAGCCGGTATCCCGGCATCTACCGCGTCGACGCTGAGGGCCGGCTCTCGAAGGTGGTCAACAAGACGCAGCGGACTGCCGCCCTCGGCAGCACGAACCTCGTCCTCGACCGGCTGCAGTCGCGGACGGTGCCGGTCGCTGGCACGTCCGGCACGTTTCAGGCCACGCAACTGCTCTATCGCGAGCAGGGGATCAACACCGTCGCCGGAGCCACCGCCTTCAAGCCGGTCGATTTCAACCGCGACAACGCCGTGACGGCTGCCGACCTGGCGCTCTTCGTGCCGCAGGTGACAGTCCGCGGTCAGGTGCAGACCGACGTGACGAACCTCAGGTTCGACATGAACGGCAACGACACGATCGACTGGAAGGACGTGCAGATTGTCGAAGGCTTTCTGGACTATGTGCCCGACCCGGACCTCGCGGGAAGGATCGTGCCCGCGCTTCCCATTCAGGCCGACACCGACTTGAACGGCGTGGTCGACTTCGCTGACTTTCTGGTGATGCAGGCCAACTTCGAGACCACGTCGCGGGCCTTCACGCAGGGTGATTTCAACGGCGACAACCAGGTGTCGTTCCCCGACCTTCAGCCCTGGATCAACAGCTACGGCTTTCGCTCGGAGGTCGTGGGCGGGGCCGTGCCGATGGCCCCTTTCGACCAGGTCGCGTGGGATCAGTTTCTGGCCACGCTCACTCCGCCCACGGTCACCCTCGACGTGGCCACCGGCCGGCAGACGCAGTTTCAGCTCGGCTACCGCACGATCGTGATTGCGGCCGCGGTGACCAAGACGGGCACGGGCACGCTTGTCTACGACGCGGCCAACACCTACGCCGGCACGACCTCGGTCGCGGCCGGCACGCTCGAGATTGCCGCCCCGGACGCGATCGCGACCTCCACGCTGAGGGTGTCGGCCGGCGCGACGGCGCGGGTGGCCGCCGGCACGGCCACGACGGTCGCCGGGCTCGACCTCTCGGCCGGCGGCCTGGTCGACCTGACCACCGGCGCGATGACCGTGACGAGCGGGCTGTCGGCCGCGCAGCTCGTCGCCGAGATCCTGGTCGGCCGCGGCGATGGCTCGTGGACCGGTGCCTCGGGGATCAGTTCCTCGGCCGTGGCCGCCGAGGTCGCGGGGGGTACTCCGCGGGCGATCGGCTGGCTCGACCACGGCAACGGGGCGGTGAGCTTTGCCTTCTCCGCCCCCGGCGATACCAACATCGACGGCGTGGTCGACATTCTCGATGCCGCCAACTTCCTCGCCGGCGGTGCGTACAACGCCGGCACGCCGGCGAGCTGGTACCAGGGGGACTTTAGTTACGACGGTGTGGTCGACATCCGCGATGCCGCCGACTTCCTCTCGACGGGCCTCTACGACACGGGCTCGTACCTGCCGAGGGCATCCGTCTCGGCCGTCGCGGTGGTTCCCGAGCCGGCCACGGCCCTCATGGCAGCGACAGCGCTGGCCCTGCTCACCTGCCGCCGTGCCGCGCGGACGAGGCATCCTCGATCCCAGATTCGTTCCTGAGGGGCTATGGTGCCCGGAGGCACCGCCTCAGAAATCGAAGTCGATCCGCATGCCGTAGGCATCCGTCATGCTGTTGCCCTTGTTGGCCCGCGAGTCTTCTAAGAAGGCCCGGACATAGTTGAACTTCCAGCGGGTGTAGGGGTTGAGATACCAGTTCAGGCCGAACGTGAAGTCGGTGAGGTTGTTCCCCCTGATGTTCTCGTCGTTCAGCACGATGTTGGAGAATCGGGCTGCGACCTCCCAGGCGCCGAGCCCGGTCTGGATGCCCCGGGATCCCCTGCGGACGTGGAAGAAGTTCTCGAAGGGCTTGAGCCGATCATGGATGCCGAGTTTTCGGTCGTACGGCCGAGACTCCCCGGTGAGGAAGTAGCTGACCTGGGCCATGTAGGCGTTGAAGAACAGGGGTGGCCCGCCGATCTGGTCGACGTGGGCGAGGGCATACTCCGACTGCAGGGAGAGCGGACCGAGGATCAGGGCGAACTCCGGGTCGAAGAGCTGGAAGTTGTCCGCCGGGATGGCTCCGGTGTCGACGAAGATCGGTGCGAACGGCCCTGGAGCGCCATTGATGTAGTTGCTCGGGGAAGGAGGGCCAACCGGGCCGAAGACGTTGGCCGGCTGCTGCTTGCGGATTTCGGGAGTGTTGCGAAACCGTACCTGATCGAGCGACGTGTCGCGGTAGCTGTAAGCGGCCCCAAGGTGCAGGTAGAAACGCCCGTCGCTGGGCTCGTCCCACCAGGGCAGCACCGTGCCCCGCATCGTCAGCGCCTGGCCGCTGTCGAATGAGTCGTTGCCCGTGTTGTCGCTGTTGGTGCGGAACGTGCCGATGGCCCAGGTGGCCCGTTCGTTCTCGGTGTTGCCGTACGTCATCACGCCCATGTTGCGGGCGGGGGCGAACGTATCGACGAGCGACCGCTCCATGAAGGTGTTGTTGCGGTTCTGCGTGACCCGCTCGAGCGAGAAGGGCTCGAAGTAGTGGCCAGCCCGCACGTGCTGGAGCCACGGCAGCTCCTTCCATTCGACGTAGTTGTCGAGGTAGCTCGGCTGATTGGCGAGTGCGAAATCGACGCCCAGCGAGTACTCCAGCACCTCAAAACTGGTGCCGCGGGCGCCGATTCGGAGCCGGCGGAACTGCGTGCCATCCTGGAGATCGCCCACGTCGATGCGGCTCTCCTCGTCCTGCCCGAAATAGACGGTGTCAGCCTGGACCTGCCCGGAGATCACGAGCGACGGTTTCTTGGCCTCATTCCTCTTCGCGGCCTTGCCGGCGGCCACTAGCTCTCCGACGCTTGTCTCGACCGTGGCAAGCCGGTCGGTCACCGAGGGGCCCATCTCCGGCAGGGTCTCGGCCGGCACGAGCACCAGATCCTCGTGTGCCGGCCGCTCGCCGCGGAGTGCCTCGATCTCCCGCTCGAGACTACGGAGATCGTGTCGAAGCGATTCGATTTCAGCGGTCGGTGGCGCCGTCGTGACGGTCTCGTCGCCCCGCGCTGGAGCCATGCCTGATCCAGCCAGGCCGAGGAGCATCAGGACCGCTCCAACCAGGGCGGTGCGACCGAATGCCGACGCTGGTGGAAAACGGTGGGGCACGATGCCTCGGCGGAGGAGTCCACGATGCTGGAGCGGCAGTCCTCGTGTTGCTCACGTCGGTCCGCGCGACGATCCGATCCTCTTTATCGGTACAGACCGCGCCATCGGTTCAGCCTGCGCGTCCGGTAGAGATTTCCAATTGGATTCTCCGACAGACACCCCGAAGGTGCGGCAACTGGGCGACACGCGGCGGCTCGTCGGCTGTGACCATCCCCGCAGGAATGGGCAAGCGGGCGGAAGTGGGCAAGTGGGCAGGAGTAGGCAAGCGGGAGATCGACCGGCGAGCCATCGAAGACTCTGGCATCACCGGTCCAGCCGCGGCATGCCGCCAGCTTAAACGGTGCGGAGTCAGCGGGTGAGCTCGCGATCGAGAAACGTATAGCCCAGGGCTTCCATGAAGGCCTTCTGGCGATTGTCGGCCGCCCCGCCGTGGCCTCCCTCGATGTTCTCGTAGTACAAGACCGGCTTCTCGTACTCCCGCAACCGCGCCGTCATCTTGCGGGCGTGGCCGGGGTGCACGCGATCATCGCGAGTGGAGGTCGTGATCAGCATCGGTGGATAGCCGCGGTCACGGGCGACGTTGTGGTAGGGGGAGAATCCTCGGATGAATGCCCACTCCTCGGGCTTGTCGGGGTCGCCGTACTCGCCCATCCAACTCGCACCGGCCAGCAGCGTGTTGAACCGCCGCATGTCGAGCAGGGGCACCTGGCAGACGATCGCCCCGAAGAGATCAGGCCGCAGGCTGTGCATGTTGCCCATCAAGAGGCCGCCATTGCTGCCCCCCATGATGCCCAGGTGCGCCGGCGACGTGACCTTCCGGGCCGTGAGATCCTCTGCGATCGCGATGAAATCCTCGTAGGCCCGCGGCCGCTTCTCCTTGAGGGCCGCCTGATGCCAGCGGGGGCCAAACTCACCGCCACCGCGGATGTTGGCGATCACGAACACGTGCCCCTGCTCCAGCCACGCTGCGCCAGACAGCGGGGAGTAGCCGGGCACGAGCGGGATTTCGAAGCCGCCGTAGCCGTAGAGCAGCGTGGGCGTGGAGCCGTCCATCGGTAGAGTGGCTGGGCCGATCTGGAAGTAGGGAATCCGCGTGCCATCCTTCGACAAGGCCTCGTGCTGCGCCACTCGGAGCCCCTTCGTGGCGAAGAATGCGGGTGTCTGTTTGAGTTTTTCCGGTGCGGTGCCGGGAGCGGTTGCCGACCCCAGCGCGAGTGTCGACGGCTCGAGTGGGCTCGACGTCACCAGCCAGTAATCATCCGACTCGATTTCATCGACCGGGGTGATCGTCGCCGTGCCAAACTCGGGCACTCCCGCTAGCGCCGCGCGGCTCCACGTGCCTTCCCGGTGCGTGAGCACATCAATCCGGCTGCGGACGTTGTCGAGCGTGGTCAGCACGAGGTGGTTTCGGGTTCCAGCCCAGGCGGCGAGCGAGGTGCGCTCGGTCGGCTCGAAGAGCATGTGCAGGGCCCGCTCCCCCTTCAGGAAGTCCTCGAAGGTGGCGACGAGCAGGGCCCCGGCCGGAAACGTCGTGCCGTCCACCGTCCACGGGGTGCGGAGTTCGATCAGGAGCCATTCGCGATGCACCGAGGCGCTGGCGTCGTCGGGCTTGTCGATCTTGATCAGCCGGCCGTCTCGCCGCAGGAACATCTCGTTGGTCCAGAAGGTGATCTGCCGGACGAGAAAATCCCGCTCGAAGCCGGGCGTGAGGTCGGAAAATCCGCCGACCGACATGTCGTCCGTCTGGCCCTCGAAGATCGTCTCCGCGTCTGCCAGTGGCGTGCCGCGGGCCCACTCCCTCACCGTCCGCGGGTAGCCCGAGGCGGTGAGCGATCCGGGGCCCATGTCGGTGGCCACGAACAGGCTTCCGCGATTTCGCCAGGCGACCCGGCTCTTTGCCTCGGGCAGTGCGAAGCCCCCATCCACGAACGCCTTTTGCTCAAGGTCGAACTCCCGAACGACGTCGGCGTCGGCTCCGCCCCGTGATAGCGATACCAGGCAGGTGCGGTCTTCGGGTTCGAGGACCGTCGCGCCGTGCCAGACCCAGTTCTCCCCCTCGGACTTCGCCAGCGCGTCGACATCGATCACCGTCTCCCAGGCGGGCTCAGGCGTGCGGTAGCTGTCGAGCGTGGTTCGCCGCCACAGACCCTTCGGGTTCGCGGCGTCCCGCCACAGGTTGTAGAAGTGGTTGCCGATCCTCGAGACGAGCGGGATCCGCTCCTTGGAGTCGAGGATCGAGAGGAGTCGCGATTCAAGAGCGGCGAATGCCTCCCCCTCGGCGAGCGACTTTCGGCTTTCGGCGTTCCGCTCCCGAACCCACTCCAGCTGCTTCTCGCCCATCACGTCTTCCAGCCAGAGGTGTGGATCGACGGCCGGGTCAGAGGCTGTGCCGGCGGCCTGATCGGGGATTGCCCCGGCGGCCTGAACGGGGAGATGGTCAGCGGACGGCGTGCCGAAGGCGGGGCTGTTCATAAAGGCCACCATGAGGAGCAGGAGAAAAAGCGGGGCACGAGCGGGGGTCATGAGCGGGTGTGTCCGGTGCCGATGACGATGTATTTATAGGTGGTGAGTTCGCGGGTGCCGCAGGGGCCGCGGGCATGGAGCTTGTCGGTCGAGATCCCGATCTCGGCCCCGAGCCCTAGTTCGCCACCGTCGTTGAACCGCGTGCTGGCGTTGATCACTGCGCAGGCCGTGTCGACCCGTGAGACGAACCTCCGCGCGGCCTGCTCGTCGGCCGTGACGATCGCGTCGGTGTGCCGCGATCCGTGGCGGTTGACGTGGTCGATTGCCGCATCGAGCGAATCGACGACGGCCACCGAGATCTTCGGGCCGAGGTATTCCGCTCCCCAGTCGGCTTCGGTCGCCACGCCCGCCTGAGGCACGAGCCGGCGGGTATCGGCATCGCCCACGATCTCCACGCCCGCAGCGGCCGTGAGGGCGGCGGCGATGCGGGGCAGGAACTCGGCCGCGACGTCACGGTGGATGAGGAGCGACTCGGCCGCATTGCAGACACCCATCCGCTGGCACTTGGCATTGACCACGATCGCCTCGGCCATCGCCAGGTCGGCGGCCTTGTCGACGTAGACATGGCAGTTGCCATCGAAGTGCTTGAGCACCGGCATCCTGGCCTCGCTGCACACGCGACGAATCAGCGACTCGCCGCCGCGGGGGATCGCGATGTCGATCAGGTCGTCCATGCCGAGAAACTCACCCACGGCCTGGCGGTCGGCCACATCGACGAGCTGCACGGCATCGGCTGGTAGGCCGCTCGCAGCTATCGCCCCGCGGATGCTCTCTGCGATCCGCCGGCTCGAATGGGCCGCCTCCTTGCCCCCGCGGAGGATGATCGCGTTTCCAGAGGCGAGGGCCACCGCCGCTGCATCCGCAGTGACGTTGGGCCGCGACTCGTAGATGAAGAACACCACGCCGAGGGGCACGCGGACCTTCCGCACGAGCAGGCCGCTGGGCTGCGTTGATTCCTCGATCACCTCTCCCACCGGGTCGGGCTGGGAGGCCACGGCATCGATGCCCGCCGCGATCGACTCCACCCGGGTGGCGTCGAGCATGAGCCGGTCCACTTGGGCGGGCGTCAGGCCGAAGCCGGGAGCAGCTGCGATGTCGAGGGCGTTGGCGGCCAGGATCCCGGCGACGTCACCACGAATCCGATCCGCGGCGGCCCGCAAGCAGGCAGCCTTCCGCTCCGCGGGTACGGCGGCGAGGTCGAGCGCGGCCCGGCGGGCCCGATTGGCGATGCCACGGCAGTGATCGTGGAGGGGAGAGGCGGCGAGTGCGGCGTGGCTGGCCATGAGAGATCCGGAGGCGGGCGGGCGCTGGCCACGGTATCTTACCGGCTGCGACGCTTCCCCCCAGGTTTCCCCAAGGCGCGTTTCAGGAGTCGATCCATGCACCCGTTCACGCTCGACCGCCGCTCGTTTCTCACCACCGGGGCCGCGGTCCTGGGGGCTGCCGCCACCCGCCGCGGAGGTGCCGCAGCCGCCGACAAGGGGCCGAACCTCGGCATCCAGATGTATTCGCTGCGAGGATTCAAGGTCGACGAGGCGCTCGAGCACGTGAAGGACCTGGGACTCGGCTTCGTCGAGTTTTACCCCGGGATGTTCCCGGTGACCGACGACCGGGCCGCGATCAAGGCCATGCGCGACAAGGTTGCCGGACTC
>Ga0164294_10002976_pt1 | contig 15152 bp, 13 predicted proteins | sample GEODES005metaG_FD_111479 | JGI IMG/M metagenome (GOLD analysis project Ga0164294, IMG submission 111479) | Oligotrophic lake water microbial communities from Sparkling Lake, Wisconsin, USA - GEODES005 metaG | ecosystem: Environmental > Aquatic > Freshwater > Lake | place: USA: Sparkling Lake...
CCTGTTTTGATGGCCGTGTTTATGTTATTCCCGAACTTAATCAACCTTCGTCAACAGTCATTTTTATGGGCTGAAGATTTATCCACCTTTGATTCGATATTAAGTTTACCCTTTACCATCCCTTTTTATGGGTCTCATATCAGTTTATTCTGCTTATTGATGACCGTATCCCAATTAGCCTACGGGTATTATAATAACCAAATCACGCCGGATCAACCAGGTCAGCCCATCAACATGAAAATGATGGCCTATTTCACACCGGTAATTTTCATGTTCGTGATGAACTCATTTCCTGCGGGATTAAGTTTTTATTATTTCGTTTCCAATTTGGTGACCATAGGCCAACAATTAGCCATTCGCAAATTTGTAAACGAGGATAAAATCAAATTATTACTTGACGAAAACCGCAAAAAAATCGCTGCGGGTGGGGGTGCTAAAAAATCTCGTTTCTCTCAATATCTTCAGACACAATTGAAAACCATGGAAGAAACGCAAAAAAATGCAAAACAAAACCCGCCTAAAAAGAAAAAGTGATGAGATCATTAAGTGCCGCCTATTTTGAACGTGCGAATCAGGTAATTCCTGGTGGGGTAAATTCACCTGTACGAGCATTTAAATCTGTAGGAGGTAATCCTGTTTTCATTCAATCCGCTAAAGGCGCATATCTACATGATGTAGACGGAAATTCATACATAGATTTAATTGGTTCCTGGGGACCCATGTTATTTGGGCAAGCACATCCGGCAATCGAACAGGCCGTTCGTGACGCATTATCCAATGGCTTTTCGTTCGGGGCACCCAGTTATAATGAGGTCCTCATTGCTGAGAAAATCATTTCGATGGTTCCTTCCATCGAGAAGGTCCGATTAGTGAACTCCGGAACAGAAGCTACCATGGCAGCCATTCGGGTGGCTAGAGCCTATACGAAACGAGATAAAATCATCAAATTTGAAGGTTGTTACCATGGCCATGGCGATTCCTTTCTAATTGCGGCAGGTTCGGGCGTGGCCACCTTAGGAACTCCCGATAGTCCAGGTGTCACAGAATCAACCGCCAGAGATACCTTAACAGCGGTTTACAATGATGTAGAATCATTGGAAGCACTCTTTGAGGCGAATCCTTCTGGCATAGCAGCGGTCATCATTGAACCCGTGGTGGGGAATATGGGTCTAGTCATCCCAAAAGAAGGATATTTAGCTGCTATTTCCACATTATGCAAAGAGCATGGCGCATTACTGATTTTCGATGAGGTCATGACAGGCTTTCGCCTTTCACCAAGCGGATATCAAGGAATTTGTGGAGTTAAACCAGATCTTACTACATTAGGCAAAATTATAGGTGGAGGATTACCCGTAGGTGCTTATGGTGGAAGGGCGGAAATTATGAATATGATCGCTCCTTCAGGGCCTGTTTATCAAGCAGGAACACTTTCTGGAAATCCGTTAGCAACTTCTGCAGGAATGGCTATGCTTAATTTAATAACCAGCGATTTAGATGTGTACAAACGACTTGAAGAAAAAGGTAAATTAATCGCTGAGGCACTCGAATCACAAATCCAGAAATATAAAATCAAAGCACGTGTAAGCCAATTAGGCTCCATGTTTACTTTATTTTTTACGGATGTAGTGGTAGAAAATTTCAGCGATGCTAAAACATCCGATACAGCTATGTTTGGACGTTATTTTAAAGGCATGTTGGACAAAGGAATTTACCTCCCTCCTTCTCAATTTGAATCTTGGTTCCTATCTGATGCCATTGGGGAAGCGGAAATCGCTAACATCATCCAAGCGAGTGACGAAACTCTGAACGAAATCTCAGCATAAATCCATACCCCGCGATGGTCAAATTTTCGGTTATCATTCCCGTTTATAATCGACCCCAAGAATTGGACGAGTTATTGGAATGCCTTCAAAACCAAATTTTCAGGGATTTTGAAGTAATCGTTATCGAAGATGGATCTGAAATTTCATCAGAAACAGTTGTCAAAAAACATCAAAAAAATCTTAGTATCTCCTATTTTACAAAAGAAAATGGCGGACAGGGCTTTGCGCGGAATTACGCATTTGAACGTGCTAAAGGGGGCTTTTTTATCATTTTAGATTCCGATGCCTTGATTGAACCCAATTATTTAACTGAAGTAGATCTAGGCATTCATGCTGAAAACTTAGATTTATTTGGTGGACCGGATAAGGAACATCCAAGTTTTAGCCCCATTCAAAAGGCGATTAGCTACAGTATGACCAGTGTATTAACCACAGGTGGCATACGTGGGAAAGTAAAAAATATCGGTGGACAATTTCATCCAAGAAGTTTCAATATGGGTATTTCTCGGAAAGTTTGGGAAGCCACTAAAGGCTTTAAAATAACCCGAATGGGGGAAGATATTGAATTTAGTATTCGTTGCATTTCGATGGGATTTAAATCAGGACTTTTAGCCAAGGCATTTATATACCATAAACGAAGAACGAGTTTTAGCCAATTTTATAAACAATTGCATTTTTTTGGTCGTGCCAGAATTAATATTAGCCGATTTTATCCTCAAGAGTTAAAAGCTGTACACTTTCTTCCTTTGGCTTATTTCCTGTTTTTTTGGAATACGATCATGTTAAATATTATAGATGTAAACCTTGGGATGTATTTCTCAGGAATAATCGCCTTGTATTGGATCCTTTTATTCGTCGATGGACTAATCAATACCAGAAACATACACGTGGCAATTTTAGGCCTCATCGCAGCGAATATCCAACTTTTAGCCTATGGACAGGGATTCCTAGAAGAAGGTTTGAAAAAAATTACCAGTAAAGACCTTTCATAAGGTAATTTTGTACATAATCTTTAACGCCCGCTTCTAAGGTAAAAAAAGGTTTCGAATAGCCCACACTTCGTAATTTAGCCATATTCGCCTGGGTATAATATTGATATTTATCTCGAATATCAATGGGCGTATCTATGTATGAAATTTGAACTGGCTTATCCAAAGCATTAAACGTGGAGGTACCTAAAGCATTAAAACTTCTCGCTTGCCCAGTTCCTAAATTATAGATTCCCGAATCCTTACGATGTTCCATGAAAAATACACAAACTTCCACGAGATCCTTGACATAAATAAAATCTCGCAATTGCTCTCCGTCGGAATAATTAGGATGATGTGATTTAAATAATTTTAAAGAACCCGTAGCAAGAATTTGTTTATACGCATGCCAAATCACCGAAGCCATCCGACTTTTATGATATTCATTAGGCCCGTAAACATTGAAGAATTTTAATCCTGCCCAAAAGAAAGGCTTTTTGTCTTGTTGCAAAGCCCAAATATCAAAGTCATTTTTAGAATCGCCATATGGATTTAAAGGCTTTAACTGCGGGATCGTGGATTCATTATCATCATATCCAATCTCGCCTAAACCATAGGTAGCAGCTGATGAAGCATAAATAAGCGGTATTTGATAAGAAACACAACGATTCCAAATTTCCTTTGAATAATTAACATTCAATTCATCAAAAATCGCTTTATCAAACTCGGTCGTATCGGTTCGCGCACCTATATGAAAAATAAATTCAACTTCCTGATAATTTGAATCTAACCAAGTCATGAATTCAGATCTTTCAACCCGGGCTTTGATTTTTTTACCGATTAAATTTTTATTTTTCTCTTCAAAGGAAAAATCATCTACGGCGATAATGTAATTGAAGTTTAACTCATTGAGTCGTTGGATTAAACAACTACCAATAAATCCTGCAGCACCGGTAACTATGATCATCTTATCCTGTTTTAATTTTCAAATTTACATAATATCCCGATACCTTTCGTACCTTTGTTGAATAATTGGACTATCTGCTACTGTTTTCCCAGATATCCGCTAAACGAACTGAAAACAATGGTATATGTAATCCGAAAGGAACATTTTAATGCGGCGCATCGCCTTTACAATCCCGCCTGGTCAGACGAAAAAAATCAAGAAATTTTTGGTCCTTGTGCTAATATCAATTGGCATGGACATAACTTTGAATTAATCGTTACTGTCAAAGGACATCCGGATCCAGAGACTGGATTTGTATATGATTTAAAGCAATTAGGTGATTTAATTAAGAAAGAAATCATCGATCAGGTGGATCATAAAAATTTGAATTTGGATGTTCCATTTATGAAGGACAAATTGGCCAGTTGTGAAGTTTTGGTGATGGAATTTTGGAATATTTTGGCTCCCAAAATAACTTCAACATCCACCACGGCTGTTTTGCATAAAATTCATTTAATTGAAACGAACAAAAACTCCGTGGAATATTTTGGGGAATAGCCTATGAAATACTTCATCTTAGTTGGCGAAAAATCAGGCGATTTACATGGATCAAATCTCATTAAAGAGCTGATTTCCATTGACCCAAACGCTGAAATTCAAGCCTGGGGAGGAGATGAAATGAAAGCCGCCGGGGCTGAAATTTTGATTCATCACAAAAATTTAGCCATCATGGGGCTATTAGGCGTTTTACAAAATCTGTCTCGTCTGAAAGGATTATTCAAATTATTTGGCGAACAGATCGAAGCATTCCAACCTGACACCATCGTTTTTATCGATTACGGTGGATTTAACCTAAAAGCAGCAAGAATCGCTAAATTAAAAGGATTTCATACCCAATTTTACATTGCGCCAAAAGTCTGGGCATGGAATAAAGGTCGCGTAGATACGATTCGAAAATGGATCGATGAACTGTATGTTATTTTCCCCTTTGAAAAAAAATTATTCGAAGAAAACGGAATAAAAACACATTATGTAGGCAATCCTTTACAAGATGCCATTTCAAAATTCAATCCCGATCCAACATTTATTCTGTCTGATAAAACCTATGTGGCACTCCTACCTGGTAGTCGAAAACAAGAAATTCAGGCATCTATGCCCATTTTTGAGGCTTTAAGCAAAGAAATGCCAGACACATCTTTTTATGTAGCAGGCGTATCGGAATGGAAGGATTTATATGCGGCATACCCATTACCTGTCATTTTTGATAAAACCTATCAGGTTCTACACTATGCCAAGGCCGCTGTAGTGACGTCAGGTACTGCCACCTTAGAAACGGCATTATTAGGTGTCCCTCAATTAGTTGTTTATAAAACCGATTGGCTATTTTATTCGTTGGCCAAATTGGTCGTAAATATAAAATACATATCCTTAGTCAATATCATCCTTAATCGGGAAGCGGTGCCTGAATTAATCCAAGCTGAATTTTCTGTTTCACACCTAAAAAATGGGTTAAGGGAATTATTACACCCTGATTCGCCTTCTCGAGAAAAACAAAAATTAGATTATTCCGAATTAAAGGAAAGCATAGGAAAGGAAGGTGCATCGCAAAGAACAGCAGCCTATATTGTGGAATCCGCGAAAAATTTTAAGCTAAATAACGCTTAATCCAAGTTTTCTGAACGCCTGGGATACCTTGGAAAAATTTAGCTATGACCAATTTATCCACCTCAAAATCACCGCTCGGAGTGAATGGTTCACGAATGATAATCCGTTTATTCACATAATCAAATCCAATCATCAAAATGGGTACTTGGGCTTTAACGGCAATATAATAAAAACCGGTTCGAAGTTCTTCTACATCCCTTCTTGTCCCTTCAGGCGCCAGCACAGCATGAAATTCTGTATTAGCTTGATAAATATCCACGATCGCATCAACTAAATTGGATTTCTTACCACGATCCACGGGATATCCCCCTAACCAACGAAACATCCATCCAAAAGGCCCCTGAAACAATTCCTTTTTACCCCAAAAATAAATGGGCATATTCATGAGCGAACGGGCGCCTAGGCCGACAGGGAAATCAGTCCAAGTCGCATGTGGACAAACGATGGTAATACTTTTATGTAATTCAGAGGGAACCTGGCCTTCAAGTCGCCAACCCGACCATTTAAATATTAGATCAAAAATGGGAGATTTAATTAACATATGACTGCAATATTTGTCTAATTTGAGATAAAGAGCTAATGGGATCTATAAGAATGGCTTGAACACCTACTCTTTTAGCGGATTCAATATTACTGAAATTATCATCAAAAAACATGACTTCAGAGGCCAATAAATTATTTTCAATTAATACCTGTTCATATATACGTGGATCAGGTTTAATCAAGCCCATTTCAAAAGACAAATAAATCTTTTTAAATAAGTCAAAAACATGCTGACCTTCGGGACCTACACGCTCCTTCATAAAAACACGTGCATGAATGGAACTCGTATTACTTAATAAATATAAATCAAACTGCTTGGCTAAATCAGCCAATAATTCATAGACACCCCCATGAAAACCTAATAATAGGGCATTAAATGCTTGATCAAAGGTCTCATCCGAACAAGAAAATTGAAATCGATTTTGTATCGACAAACGAAAGGTGTTTTCGTCAACCAATCCCGCCTCATACGCTCGCCATAGACCTTCTTCCTGCGTTATTTGCTCGATTTGTAAGGCAGAATAATTTGAAGAAAGAGCGCTAAATGCCTCATAGCTACGTACTAAATCTATGGGCAACAATACATTACCCAAATCAAAAAGTAGCGCTTTAACTGGTTTCATCTTATTCGATAACAACGCCCATTTTACCAAACTTTTCGATTCGTTGATCAATCCGTTCAGACACAGACATCGCCGATAAAACCTTCAATTCTGAAATAATCACCGCTTTGATATTGGCAGCAGCCATTTCCGGCGCTAAATGTGCCCCTCCTAAAGGTTCAGGAATAATTCCATCGATAAGCCCATTACTAAGCATATCATCAGCCGTTAATTTTAATGCTTCGGCGGCTTGCTCCTTATAATTCCAACTTCTCCATAAAATAGACGAACAAGATTCCGGTGAAATCACTGAATACCATGTATTTTCCATCATCAACACGCGATCCCCAACCGCAATTCCTAATGCTCCACCCGAGGCACCCTCACCGATAATAATACAAATCACGGGGACCTTCAACATAAACATATCCCTAATATTGCGTGCAATCGCCTCTCCCTGCCCTCTTTCTTCCGCCTCTATCCCAGGAAAAGCACCAGGTGTGTCTATTAAACACACAATGGGCTTATTAAATTTCTCTGCCATCTTCATTAATCGCAAAGCCTTGCGATAACCTTCTGGATTAGGCATACCAAAATTTCTAAATTGACGTTCTTTGGTATTTCGACCTTTTTGTTGGCCTATAAACATCACCGAAAACTCATCATTTATGTTCCCAAATCCTCCCACCATCGCCTTATCATCAGCCACGGAACGATCTCCATGAATCTCGATGAATTCATCGCACATTTTTTCAATGTAATCAAAAGTATATGGACGCTCAGGATGACGAGAAAGTTGGACACGCTGCCAACGCGTTAAATTTGAAAATGTCTCTTTCTTCAATTCGATAATCTTTTCTGTCAATGAAACCACTGCTTCGGAAACATCTACATTATTTTCCAAAGCTAACTTTCTCATTTCAATCAACTTATCTTCTAAATCAGCGATAGGCTTTTCAAACTCTAATAATGTTCTCATAAATTCTCAAAAATGAATCGTACAAAAATAGGGATTAAAGAATAAAAGTTTCATTCTTAGTAGGCAAAATAACGTTCTCAAAGCCTAATTTATTCACTTCTTCCGTAAAGGTTAACATACTCTCCTCTTCACCATGTGTTAAAAACATCATTTTATTCTTAACAGGATCTTGTGTTTTGACAAAATCCAAAAGACCTATTTGATCCGCATGACCTGAAAACACATCTATTTTTCTGATTTGAGCATTTACCTTATATTCTCGATCGCGAACTTTAATCGTATCTGCTCCAGATAATAATTCTCGACCTAAGGTTCCATCGGCCGCATAACCGATCAACAAGATCGTACAATGTGTATTACTAATGTTGTCAGCAATATGTTTTTCCACACGCCCTCCAGAAATCATCCCAGATGAGGAAATGATAATGCAAGGTTGGTGATAATTCTTAATTGCACTTGACTCCTTTTCTGTTTGCAAGAATACCAAATTATCAAAATCAAATAATTCATCATATTCCTTCTGGAAACCTCTGGCCTCTGGATTCAAATAAGATAAATATTTAGCATAAATTTTGGTCGAACTACGACCCATCGGGCTATCGGTAAATACCCGGATGGCCGGAAAATTACGTTCCTCGATTAAGCGATTTAAGGTAAAAAGTACGGCTTGAGTACGACCGACCGAAAAAGCAGGAATAATAAGTCGCCCAGGTAAGTCGATACAGGTTTCGCGGATAATTTGCTCCATAGCATCCATCGGAGGCACTTTATCCTCATGAATTCGATTTCCATAAGTAGTTTCACAGACCAAATAATCACATGGTGGCAATATAGCAGGATCAATATGTAAGGGATAATTTTTGCGACCAATATCACCACTAAAGCCCAAAGTCTTTATCACATCCCCTTCTTTGATCGAAAAATAGATGTGGGCCGCTCCTAATAAGTGACCCGCTGGAATAAAGGTTATTTCCAATCCTGGATGAACCACGAATTTTTTATTAAAATTCAGGGTGACAAAATTATCCAAGGAATTTTCGACGTCCTTTTGCAAATACATATCGCCTCGTTTTAAAAGACGATCCATTTGTTTATGCTTTTTTCTGCTTTCCCCTTGCGCGGCTCGTAAGCGACGAAGATGTAAACTCGCCGAGTCCATCAGTAATAGTTCTGCTAATTCCGCCGTGGGTGGTGTACATAGGACTTGGCCCTCATATCCTTCGCGATAGAGCATCGGTATATTACCCGAATGATCAATATGCGCATGCGTTAAAACTACAAGATTAATTAATGAAGCATCAAAAGGAAAAAAGGAGCTATTTTCATAAGGAGTTTCATAATCGATCTCCCGCTCCATATCCGTACCACAATCGATTAAAATTTTATACCCATCCTCAAGCTCTAACAAATACATGGAACCTGTAACTTGTTTCGCCGCACCCAAAAATTGTAATTTCATAAATACAAAGAAATAGGGGCCTTTCGGCCCCTGATTGCTTTACAAAAATACATAAATTTCTCTAATATTTACTATTTAACCTCTTTTGAAAAGGCGGCTTGACGCGCATCCAATTCAGCTTTAGCTAATTCTTTATCAGCGATTAAAGTGCGGTAGCGGAAGGTAACAGATTCACCCTTTTTCAAAGTTAAATTCCGAATGTCCTTTCCATTACTAAATACCTTAGCTCCTAATGGATTTACGGCAAAAAGGCCATAGCCACGAGCATGCCAATAAGAAGGATAGCTAACATTGGAAGGATGATCAAAAATCACAATATTGATCGGATGATTATCCATGATCCCTTTTAATTTCATCCAGGTAGCTCGTGTGCTCCAAACAGCTTCTCCCTTAATTCCTTCACTACTTTCATAATCGCCAGTCACACCTGAATTATCTAAAACAGGCACCTTCGTTTCTACGCCATGCGCATCGGTAAATACGTCGGGTTTGTCACTTGGGATTTCCAATTGACGCGCCACACGAATCGCAAACATACCATCTTTCACATCTTTGAAATTCACCACATCACTCATGGCTGTCAACGTGGTCATACGATCAATCACACGTGTATCTGCCGTTCCTGAAAATACATAAGTCGTTTTTTCACTGAGCACTTTTTGCCCTTTTCCGTCTTCATCTACCCAAGTGGCCGTGGTCACCAATTCCCCTTGTTTTCCTCCCTTATTTGAAAGCACTGCATCATGAAAAATAGTACCCATTTTATGCGATTGCAAAGACTTGATGATGGCTGTAGAATTATTCCAGTAATCATAGCCATTCACATCTTCATAATTTAACCACATACCTACGTGGTGTGGGTGATCTGTCCGTTCTCCGGCACGTGGAGTGACAGGATATCCCCTGGTTATCGTTGTCCCCTGCGCGGAAAGAATAGGGAAAAGAACAGCTTTCTTCAAAACCGATTCACCTGGATAAAAATAAGATGTGAAATATTTGCCACCCACTAGGACATCAATCTTCTTTTCAGCTTCATTTTTTTTGAAACTAACTGGAAGATTTTGAGCAAAACTGGAAAAGCTACAAAAGGACAAAAGAATGAATAATTTTTTCATAGGTTTTGGTTTAAAGTAAAATTCCGAAGGTCACCCTCCGGAATTTTACAAAAATAGAAATTAATATGAATTAATATCCTGCATTTTGAGGAAAACCTCCATTTTCAGATAAATCCACTTGTTTTTGAGGAATAGGACGAACCAAGTGTCTGTCAGACACACCTACCGCAGCATCTACATTATAGGTTTTAACACGCGAAACTAAATTATTCCAACGTTTTAAATCCATCCAACGTGTTTGCTCTCCTGCTAATTCACGTGCACGCTCTTCCATAATTAAATCCATGTCGACCGCAGTTACTTTCATCGCATCCGCTTTTCCTGCTGCTGCTGCACGAACACGAACCATATTGATCGCTGCTACAGCTTCAGCTTGCTTACCTAATTTAACTTGGGCTTCTGCCAACATTAAATAAGTATCTCCTAAACGATGTACAAAATAATCACGTGATCCATTCTCATACGTCATATCTGGACGAAGTGGATCGAAGAATTTTTGTAAAGTCGGGAACAAGGCATAGTTATATGTACTTGGAACCAATACTTGATAATTCTTTTTTGCACGTTCAGCTACACTCATTTCATATCCTGGAATATAAATACACGTATCTCCCGCTTTAAATGTTACCGTTTTCTTCGTTACATCAAAAGCCGTGTTATAGGTTCCTGGATTATTTGAATACCACGTATCTTTAAAGGTCTTTTTATAACGCGTATCATTCACACGATCGGCAAAAACCGTATTCAATAAATATGGCGTAGGCTTCAAACGCTTAAATGGACGACCATTGTTTACATCACGTTTCATACCTGACTGTGTATCATATTGCATACCAAAATACAAGTGTAATTTGTTTCCTTGATTATCCACAAAACCATTCGTCAATGGATCTGAAGTATATTGTACCGCGAAAATAACTTCATCATTGATTTGATTCGATTGATCAAAAATGGAAGCAAAATCTGGCAATAACTTGAAACCATAGTTATTGATTACGTTATTACACAAACTAGCCGCATTGGCATAATCCGTAGCTTCTGCAAACTTCGAAGATGCACGAGTTAAATACACTTTAGCTAACAAATTCTCTGCTGCTGCTTTCGTCGCACGACCATAATCTGAACTTGCTTTCTTGTTTTCCAATACAGGAATGGCAGCCAATAAATCAGCTTCAATTTGCTTGTAAACAGCTTGCTCAGGTGCCCGCGTAGCCGCTTTAGTAGGACCCGTTGTTTCCTTCAAGCGTAGATCTAAAGGACCGAATTGTTGAACTAAAATAAAGTAATAATGCGCACGCAGATACTTCATTTCTCCTACACGTTGCGTTTTCACCGCTTCAGATAAACCAGTTACATTAGGTGCGCGATCAATAACCGCATTAATCGTATTAATACCTTTGTAGGTTTCATCCCATAATTGAGCTAAAATATCCACAGAAGAAGTTAATTGAGAATCATAGAAGTGGAATCCTTTGTAAGATCCATCGGCACCTGCACTATAAATGTCAGTACCAAACTCAGACATGGAAACGCCTCTTTCCGTTGCATAAAAAGAACGCAAAGGAGTGTAAGCGGCATTAGTCGCAGCTACGAATCCTGGAGTCGTAGCGATGTAATCATTACTAATAGAAGAAATTACATTCTCCTTTAGCAGATCACTACATGAGGCAGTACCCAACATAATCGCTGAAGCAATACCTAATGTTTTTAATGAATTTTTGATATATAAACTTTTCATTATTTCAGGGATTAAAATTTAATATTTAAACCAAAAGTTGAAACTGAAGTAGCCGGAGTTACGTTATTTTCAATATTACCGTTTGACGTTTCAGGATCCACACCATTATCTACAGAACGATATTTCGAGAAGATAAATGGCTGCTGAATACTCGCATAAACACGTAAAGAAGATAAACCGAGCTTCTGAGCTGTCTTCGCTGGGAATGAATAACCCACGTTTATGTTACGGACTTTAATAAAGGACCCGTCGAAATACATAATTGCTGTATTATAGGCAGGAAACTCTTGGTTAAAGTTAGGACGTGGATAATACGCATTCGGATTATTAGGAGTCCAATAATCCACCTTGATTTGATTATAACGACCTTGTAGGTAGTTTGAATTTTGGTGGAATTTAGATACAATCATTTGTCCTTGACGCGTGAAAATAAAGAAAGACAAGTCAAATCCCTTATAAGAGAAGCGGTTCGTAATACCACCCGTCCATGAAGGAACGTCTGATCCTAACAAAACACGATCATCAGCAGTAATTTTACCATCACCGTTTGAATCAGCTACTTTAATTTGACCTACCGTAAAGCCCATCGACTTCGCCATATCAGCCTCAGAAGTTTGCCAGATTCCAGCATACTTATAATCATAGTATGAATTTAAAGGCTTTCCGATAAACCAACGATTACCTACGTCATCTTTTGCTCCGTTATATAAAGAAACAATTTCTTCCGTATTTTTGTAAAAGGTAAAATCCGTACTCCATTTGAAACCACTTTGGGTATCTATGTTAACGGTAGATAAGGAAATTTCAATACCTGTATTTTTAGTTTCTCCTACGTTACGAGTAACGGCAGCAAAACCAGTTGAAGTAGGTAATTGATCCGACAATAACAAATCTGTCGTATTTGTCTGGTAGTATTCAACCGAACCCGCCACTTTTCCTCTCCAAATACTGAAGTCGGCTCCAATATTCTTCGAAGTACTTGTTTCCCATTTCAAATCCGCATTACCAATCGTGTTTGGACGATATCCGTACGCTGCATTATTATTCCAAGCATAAGATGTTCTACCTTCTAAACCAACTGTTTGGTATGGAGATAAACCTTGGTTACCTACTTGCGCAAAAGAAGCACGTAATTTTAATTCATCTAACCAAGTTAAATCCTTCATGAAATCTTCTTGATGCATATTCCAACCTAAAGCCGCACCTGGGAAGTTACCCCATTTCGAGTTTTCTCCAAAACGAGAAGAACCATCACGACGCGCTGTCACGGTTAACAAATACTTGCCCTTATAGTCATAGTTCAAACGAGCCATGTAAGAAGCAATTGTCCATTGGATTAGGTTAGAACCTACCCCTTGGATCGAAGAAGCATTTGCTAAATTGAAGAATTGCTGCGTTTCCACTGGAACACCCATCACACTTTGCGTATACTGCTCAAAATTATCCCGCTGCATCGATTGCAATAAAGTCACATTGAAATTATGCTCTTTATATTGCTTAGAATATGTCAAAATGTTTTCAATGGTATAATTAAATCCAAAACGATTATCCGTACTAGCCGTTGGATTTCCCCCTTTGATATCATTTGTCAAAGCTCCATTAAAACGACCGTTACGAGAAATCGTAAAGTCAGGACCCAAATTCACCCGATATTTTAAGCCTTTTGCTAATTGCAATTCCGCATAAATTGAATTGAATACACGGTATTTTTTTGTGTTATCAACTTTAGCACCTGGAACAATTTCATTCAATGGATTCGTTAATAGAGCATCATCTGTTTGAGAGAAAATTAAATTTCCTTGATCATCATATGCTTTCGCCAATGGATTTTGAGCTGAAAGGAATCCGTATGGATTTAAATTAGCTCCATTTGTCTCTGCATACATCACATAAGAAGATGCACCCACTTTCAAGCTTTTGTTTACTTGGTGGTCCACACTTGCGCGGAATGAATAACGAGTAAAATCTAAACCTTCAATAATACCTTTATCTTGGAAATAACCTGCATTTATTGAAAACTGTGTTTTATCATTACCTCCTTGAACACCTAATGCATGATTTTGTTGAATGCTTTGCTTCACCATCATGTCTTGATAATCCAAAGAACGCTTATTTGCAATACCATCTAACTCAACTGCAATAAAAAGTTTAGAATCTGCAAAAGCATCAACAACGCCTGTTGGTACAACATTACCATTCGCATCCTTATATGTACCAATCGTACGACGAGACTCACGCTTCATTTCAGCATATTCCTCACCATTAAATAATTTAATTTTATCTAAATTTTTTGTTTGACCCACATACGTATCATACGAAATGACAGTCTTTCCATCTTTCGAACCGCGTTTAGTTGTAATCAAAACTACACCATTCGCACCACGTGCGCCATAAATGGCCGTTGCTGTCGCATCTTTCAAGATTTCCATCGAAGCCACATCATTTGGATTCATATCCTCATAACCACTTGATAATGGAATACCATCTACTACATACAATGGATCATTACCCGCATTAAAGGAACGACGACCACGGATCAAAACTTTAGGTACCGTACCTGGCTTTGAACCTGATTGTGCTACGTCTACACCCGCCACACGACCTTGCATCGCTTGACCTAAGTTGGTAATCGGCATTTCAGTAATCTGCTTAGAAGTCACCGAGGAAATAGCACCGGTCAATTGACTTTTCTTTTGCGTACCGTAACCTACAACTACTACTTCGGTCAAAGCTTTCGTATCTGCCGCTAAAGCAACATTGATTTGACCTTTAGTGCCTACTGAAACTTCTTGGGTATTATAGCCTACCGAAGTGTAAACCAACACTACTGAAGGGCCTGAAACAGAAATTTTATAATTTCCGTCTCCATCAGTCGAAGTACCTTTCGATGTTCCTTTTACAGAAACACTGGCACCTGGAACACCGGAACCATCATCTGAAGCAGTCACACGCCCAGTAACCGTACGGTCCTGCGCCTGCATTTGAATTCCTAACAGCACGAATACCATGCTAAATAGGAGTTTTGAAAGTAATTTTTTTCTCATAGGGTTGAAAAAATTAGTTAAAAGAATGCAAAGTTTTATTTATTCGAACCCACAATGCTTCGCACTCATCCTGGGTAAGTTGGTCATTTTGACTATTTTTAATTCCAACCCTCGACCAAGAAGAAATTGAAACCTTTTTCAAAACAGAAAACAAGGCATTTCTACCTATTAATCCAAAGCGGAATTTATTTTCTCTTTTACGATGGGACATCTGATTCGTAAACGTTTAATATACCCCATAAAGCAGTATAGAACCTTGATATACTCAAA
>Ga0164294_10002978_pt1 | contig 15148 bp, 12 predicted proteins | sample GEODES005metaG_FD_111479 | JGI IMG/M metagenome (GOLD analysis project Ga0164294, IMG submission 111479) | Oligotrophic lake water microbial communities from Sparkling Lake, Wisconsin, USA - GEODES005 metaG | ecosystem: Environmental > Aquatic > Freshwater > Lake | place: USA: Sparkling Lake...
CGCTGATCGGCTTGGGGATCGAGCGGCTGTCGATCACCCCCGCCGCGGTCGGCCCGATCAAGGCGATGGTCCGCAGCCTCGACCGCGCCGCGATCGTCACCGAGATGGATCGCCTGTTGGCCGCCCCGCCGCGCGACCTGCGCGGCACGTTGATCGAATGGGCGAGCGAAAACGGCGTCGAGCTCGCCTGAATAGCCGACCAGCCGTTCGCGACAGGCCCGGATTGGCGTTGACGGCGGCGGGGCTTTGGCCGACATCCTGCCCGCATGGCAAAGGGCCCAGCCTTGGGTCGCACCCCGTTGCCGGAGAGATAGATGGACGACGACCAGGCGCCGGATCAGGCTTCGCTTTTTCCCAAGAGCACCGGCGACAAATTGCGGGAGGCGCGGGAAGCGCAAGGGCTGACGCTGGCCGATATCGCCAGCCGCACCCGCGTGCCGACGCGCCATCTGGAAGCGATCGAGAACGGCGATTACAGCGGCCTGCCGTCGCCGACCTATGCGATCGGGTTCGCCAAATCCTACGCCCGCATCGTCGGCCTCGACGAACGGGAAATCGGCGGGGAGGTGCGCAACAACCCCCACCTGCCGCTGGCGCCGGTGACCGATTACGAAGCCTATCAACCGCGCGACGCCCGCCGCTTGCCCTCGCCCGGGCTGGCCATGGTGGCAGGCGCGATCGGCGTGCTGGTGCTGATCGCGGTGGTCGTGTGGTACGGCACCGGCCTGTTCCGCGGATCGGAAGAACCGGTCGCGGCACCGCCCGAGAATACCATTGCCGCCGCCCCCGAACCGACCCCGACGCCCGTCGGCGGCGGCCAGGTGTCGCTGACCGCGACCGACAGCGTGTGGCTCAAGATCTACGACGCGAGCGGCAAGACGCTGCTGGAAAAGACGCTGGCAGCGGGCGAACGCTACGATGTGCCGGCCGATGCCAACGGCCCGATGATCAACGTCGGGCGGCCGGACAAGCTGCAAGTGACGGTGAACGGATCGGTCGTGCCGCCGCTCGGCAGCGGCAAGGTCGCGATCAAGGACGTGCCGATCAGCGCCGCCGCGCTCCAGGCCCGGGGCAGCGAGCCCGCCACCGCGCCGGCCGTCGCTCCCACGCCCGCCGCGACCGCGACGTCGCGGCCGCTGTCGGTGCCGCCCGCCTTCCAGCCGGCGCCGACGCCGCGGACGACGCCCACCCCGCGCGCCGCACCGACTCCCGCGGCGCAGCCGACGCCGGGCACCGGGGCCGCGCCGCTGCCGTGATCGCGGTGGCGCCGGATCGTGGCGCGCGTTAGATTGGGTTCGAGGGTCAAGGCCGGGGACGAGAATGCGTAAGTTTGCGATGATGGTGACGATGGCCGGCGGGTTGCTGGCGGCCGGGCCGGCGGCGGCGCAAAGCGCGAGCGCGGCGCTCGATGCGCGGGTAACTTCGGTCGAAAAGCGCCTCAACACGGTCGAACGCGTGATTTCCCGCCAGAGCGGCGGCACCGCGATGGTCCAGCCCGAGATCGGTCCGCCCGACACCACGGTCAGCGCCGCCGGTACCCCCGCCAGCGCCCCGCTCGCCGATCTGACCGCGCGCATCGCCAGCGTCGAAAGCGAGACCAGCGGGCTGACCAATCGCGTCGAAACCGCCGAGCATCGCCTGCAACAGCTCGAAGCTGATTTCGCCGCGTACAAGAAGGATACAGATGCGCGGCTGAAGGCGCTGGAGGACGGCCGTGCCACTGCTCCCACCGCCGCCGCGCCCGTGACGACCGACACGCCGGCCTCGGTCAAGCCGAGCAAGCCGGCGGCGACCGTAACCCAGCCCGAACCGGCCGACACCGGCGCCGATCCCGCCCGCGCGGATCGCGTCGCGGCGGTACCCAAGCCGACCGGCGCCGATGCCGCCGACAAGGGAGCATACGCCTATAATTACGGCTATCGCCTGTGGAAGGCGCAGCTCTATCCCGAGGCCGAGGCGCAGCTGGAGAAATATGCGACGCGGTTCCCCAAGCACCGGCTGACCAGTCGCGCGCAGAACGTGCTGGGGCTGGTCTATCTCGACGACAATCGGCCCAAGGACGCAGCACAGATCTTCTACCAGAATTATTCGAAGCTGCCCGACGGTGACCGCGCGCCCGACAGCCTGCTCAACTTGGCCAAGGCGCTGACCGTGATGAAGCGCCCCGCGACCGACGTTTGCCAGGTCTACAAAGAACTCGGCGACGTCTATGGCGACAAGCTGGGCACCGCGCAGAAGGCCGAAGCCGACCGGGGCCGTGCCACCTACAAGTGCAAGTAGGGCGCGCCTGAGCGGCGACGCCGTCGCGCGGTTCGCGCGCGACCTCGCCGCGCTAGCCGATCCCGACGACCACCTGTTGATCGCGGTATCGGGCGGACCGGACAGCGTCGCGCTGTTACTGCTCGCGCACGCGGCCCGCGGCGATCGCTGCAGCGCCGCCACGGTCGATCACGGCCTGCGCCCCGAATCGGCGAGCGAAGCGGCCTGGGTCGCCAGCCTGTGCGCGGCCCGCGGCATCCCTCATGCGACGCTGAGCGGTCCCCTGCCCGACCGCGCCGGCCGCACCGCCAACCTGTCCGCGCGCGCCCGCGCGCTGCGCTACCGCTTGTTGGCGGAACGGGCCGATGCGATCGGCGCGCGCCACATCGCCACCGCGCACCATGCCGACGACCAGGCCGAGACGCTGATCATGCGGCTCAACCGCGGTGCCGGGGTCGCGGGACTGGCCGGGGTGCGCGCGACCAGCGGGCGGATCGTCCGGCCGCTGCTCGGCTGGCGGCACGCGGAGCTGGTCGCGCTGTGCGCCGCGCAGGGCATCGACCCGGTCGACGACCCCAGCAACGTCAGTGACCGATACGACCGCGCCCGCCTCCGCAAGAATCTGGCCGCGATCGACTGGCTCGATATCGATCGCGTCGCTGCCAGCGCCGCGGCAATGGGCGACGCCGACGACGCGATCGGCTGGATGGTCGACCGTCTCGCCGCCGAATTGTGCCATCGCGATACGGCGGGCGTGACGCTGGACGTGCCCGACGACCTGCCGTTCGAATTGCGCCGCCGCCTGGTCGAGCGGTGCGTGACCGCGATCGACGCCATGGCGTCATTGCGCGGCGGTGCGCTGGCCGCCGCCGTGCGCACGCTCGAATCGGGTCGACCGGCGATGCTGTGTGATGTACTGGCGCAGCCAGCCCACGCCGGCGGCACGGGCCGGCAGTGGCGCTTTACGATGGCGCCGCCGCGGCGATCGGCCTGATCGACCGAATGCGCGGCTTGTTCCATTGCCATTAACAGTTGGTCGCTTATCTTGAGTGGCGACAAAAAGGTAAGCGACGAACATGAACGACGACAAGCAGTCCCCCGACGGCGGCAACAACTGGATGAAGAACCTGGTGATCTGGGTCGGCATTCTGGTCGCGCTCGCGCTGGTCGTGTCGCTGATCGGCGAACGCAACGCCGCCGCGCCGGGCAAGTCGCTGTCCTATTCCGCATTCCTGAACCAGGTGAAGCAGGGCACGGTGTCCAAGGTGGAAATCGCCGGCACCGTCGTCACCGGGACGATGAAGGACAATTCGACCTTCCGCACCAACCTGCCCGCGATTTCCGATCCGCAGCTCGTCCCCTCGCTGACCGCCGCCAATGTCGACGTCGTTGCCAAGCCGGAGGAGCAGGCATCGATCTGGCAGTATCTGCTGGTCCAGTCGCTGCCGTTCGTGCTGATGCTGGCGATCGCCTTCTTCGTGCTGCGCCAGATGCAGAAATCGTCCGGTTCCGGCGCGATGGGATTCGGCAAGAGCCGCGCCAAGATGCTGACCGAAAAACACGGCCGGGTGACGTTCGACGACGTTGCCGGCATCGACGAAGCGCGTGAGGAATTGCAGGAGATCGTCGAGTTCCTGAAGGACCCGACCAAATTCGCTCGCCTCGGCGGCAAGATTCCCAAGGGCGCGTTGCTGGTCGGTTCGCCCGGCACCGGCAAGACGTTGCTCGCTCGCGCGATCGCGGGCGAAGCCGGCGTGCCGTTCTTCACCATTTCCGGCTCGGACTTCGTCGAGATGTTCGTCGGTGTTGGCGCGTCTCGCGTGCGCGACATGTTCGAACAGGCCAAGAAGTCGGCGCCGTGCATCGTCTTCATCGACGAAATCGACGCGGTCGGCCGCCACCGCGGTGCGGGTCTCGGCAACGGCAACGACGAGCGTGAGCAGACGCTCAACCAGCTGCTGGTCGAAATGGACGGGTTCGAGGCGAACGAAGGCATCATCATCATCGCCGCCACGAACCGTCCGGACGTGCTCGACCCCGCGCTACTGCGTCCGGGCCGCTTCGATCGCCGCGTGACGGTGCCGCTGCCCGATATCGAGGGCCGCGTGCAGATCCTGCAGGTCCATATGAAGAAGGTGCCGCTGGCGCCCGATGTCGATGCGCGCACGCTCGCGCGCGGCACGCCGGGCATGTCGGGTGCCGACCTGGCCAATCTGGTCAACGAAGCCGCGCTGATGGCGGCGCGACTCGGCAAGCGCCTGGTCGCGATGGCACAGTTCGAACTCGCCAAGGACCGCGTGATCATGGGCACCGAATGGCGCTCGCTGGTCATGACGCCCGAAGAAAAGCGCATGACGGCCTATCACGAGGCGGGTCACGCGCTGGTGCGCATCCACGAACCGGCGTCGGACCCCATCCACAAGGCGACGATCATCCCGCGCGGCGGCGCGCTGGGCATGGTCGTATCGATGCCGGAGCGCGATAATTATTCGTACCACCGCGACAAGATGTACGCCGATCTGGCGACCGTGATGGGCGGGCGCGCGGCCGAGGAAGTCATCTTCGGCTACGACAAGGTATCGTCGGGCGCATCGGGCGACATCCAGCAGGCGACCAAGCTAGCACGGGCGATGGTCATGCGCTGGGGCATGTCCGACAAGCTCGGCCCGCTCGAATATGAAGAGCAGCAGGGCGAGACGTTCCTGGGTTATTCGCAGTCGCAGCGGCACAATATGTCGAACGAGACCGCGCTGTTGATCGACAGCGAGATCAAGCGGCTGATCGACAATGGCCACAAGCGCGCGACCGAAGTGCTGACCGAGAATATCGACCAGCTCCACGCGGTCGCGGGCGCGTTGCTCGAATATGAAACGCTGACGGGCGACGAGATCAAGCGGCTGGCCGCCGGCGAAGGCATCGGCCGCGACGACGGCAACGCCAACGCAACTCCGATTCCGGCCGCTGGCACGTCGATCCCCAAGACCAAACGTCCCAACGGGCCGTTCGGCAACCCGGCGCCCGCGGGGGCGTAAGCGCCGGCGTGGGTGATTGCCGGCCTGTTCCCCGCGAAAGCGGGGGTCCAGAGCCAAGAGCATTGTCGATCGTGACTCTGGACCCCCGCTTTCGCGGGGGAACAACTTAGGGTCCGTCCAACCCCTTCAGAATATCCCCAGAAACTTCTTCTTCTGCTTCCGCTTCTCGGCGGACGATTCCTTGCCGCTTTCGGTCTTGGCCGTCGTGCCGGTGCCGACATCGTCGCGCGGCTTGCCCGTCGTGGTCCGCATCGCGGCGGCGTGGGCGCCGGCCAGGATCGGGCCGCACTGCGCGCTCTTCGCGTCGCCGACATCGACAAACGCCAGGACCGCCGCCAGCGGGCTCGCCACCAGCCCGAGGCCCACCCCGACCCCAGCCCGGCCGACCAGTTCGGGGCTGATCACGTCGATCGCCGGCTTGGCGAAATAACCCTTGAGACCGACCGGGGACTGGCCGGAAAACAGCGAGAACTTCTTGCCGTCGGCGCGAAAGGCGAGGTCGAGGCTTTCGTTCTTGAAGCTCATCCCGCCGCGCCCCAGGATGACGTTCTTGCTGGTGTCGATCAGGATCGGGTCGGCGGCGGCGACCCCGTCGCGCACCGTGAAGCCAATCAGCCCGCAGTTGATCCGCACCGGCTCCTTCAGGCGCTGTTCGAACATCTTTTGGATGAACGTTCCGACGTCGAGCTCGCTCAACTGGACGTTGCGCGTCCAGAAGCTGCCGCTGGGCATCACGAACGCGATCCGTCCGCTCGCGCTGGCGAGTGAGTCGTGGATCGTATCGCCGCGCCCGTTCAGGCGGATACGCCCTCTGATCGTCCCGCTGGTCCCCGATTCGTCGACGCCATAGCCCGCCAGCAAACGCCCCATCGGGGTCGGCGACAGGCGGATGTCGTAACTGTCGGCCGACGGCCGCGCGCGCGTGTCGAAGATCACGTCCGCCGCGACATTGCCGCGCGCCATGGCGAAGGTCAGCGGCGACAGCGACAGCTTGCCGTGGTCGAGCGCGAGCGTCACGTCGACGTCGGAAATCGGCACGTTCTTCGACTTGATGTCGCCGACCCTCCATTTCAGCCCGGCATCGAACCCTTGCATCTCGGCCACCGGCAGCGCGGCGTCGGGCAGGATGCGTTGCGGCGCAGCTCCGGTCGCGGCGGCGGCGGCCATCGCGCCCTTCGCCGCGACGATGTCGGGGTTGTAGCCGATGAAGGGGGCGGCATCGACGATGTCCAGGCTGCGCGTCGCAAGCACCGCATCCAGCCGCAGCCGCTCGCCCGCGGCCACCGTCAGCCGCCCGGCCACGTCGCTGTTGCCGAATCGCCCGGTCAGATGCGTGAAGCGATAGTCGGTGCCGTCCTTCACCAATTGCGCCCGGAGCGAATAGTCGCGCGTCATCGGCACCACGACGCCGATGATCCCGAGCAGTTCGGCCAGGTTGCGTCCCCGCGCCCGCGTCTGCAGCGGGACGTTCTCGACGTCGGTCGCGCCCGGCAACGTGCCCGCGACATCGATGATATTGTTCGCCGCCCAGGCGCGCAGGGTCAGCTTGTTCGCGCCGCGATTGACCGTGGCATCGGGCGACAGCAACTGCGCGGCGACGCGGAACGGCGTGTCGCGAATTTGCCCGGTGCCGCGCAGTCCCACCGCCTTGCCGATCCGCTTGTCGGTCGCGGTGATCGTATCGATCGCCAGATCGGCCAGCAGCCGCATCCGGGGATCGATATAGCGCAGCGTCGTGCCCGCGATCGTCGCGCGGTCGATCCGCGGCACTTCGAACGGCTTGCCGCCCGTATTGGCGAAGGTCCAGGTGTTGGTCGAATGCGCGGCGTTCCACTCCAGGTCGATCGCGCCGCCGTCGAGGTCCAGCCAGTAGAGCCGGCGCTTGCCGAAGATCAGGCTGAGCGGTGCGATTCGCGTGTCGACCTTGCGTGCCTGGAACAGAGTCGGCCTGGTCGCCCAGGCCGGATTGGCGACGCTCAATCCCTCGGCATAGAATTTGATCTGGAGCGGCGCGAAATAGAGTTGGAAATCGCCGCGCACCTGAACCGGGCGGCCGACCAGCTTGGTGGTGATGCTCTCAAACGGGTGCTTCAGGAAGCGGCCCTTGGTAATGTACAGCACCAGCCAGATCAGGAACAGGCTCGCGACCACGCCGAGCACGACGTTGCGCGTGATGCGAAACCAGCGACGGTGGTGGACCGGCAGCGGCGCGGCTGTTGCACCTTCGGTGGCGACGGGTGCGGTCGTATCCATGGGCGAATGAAGCGCGCCAAGCCACCCAAAGGTTGCATTCCGGCGATGGCGCGGCTATGCGCGCCGACTTCCGAGCGATGCGGATAAAGACTGCCCGGCCATTAGGGCTGCCGCGGCTGCCTTGTGCATCGCCATAGAGAAAGGACGAAAATGCCCAAGCTCAAGACGAAGAGCGGCGTGAAGAAGCGCTTCAAGCTCACCGCCACCGGGAAGCTGAAGCACGGCGTCGCCGGCAAGCGCCACCGCCTCATCAGCCACAACGGCAAGTACATTCGCCAGAATCGCGGGACCTCGGTCCTGTCGAAGGCCGACACCGCCACGGTGAAGGCCTGGGCGCCGTACGGCCTGAACTGAGGAGCTAGAGAACATGGCACGCGTCAAACGGGGTGTAACCACCCGCGCCAAGCACAAGAACATCCTCGAACAGGCCAAGGGCTATCGCGGTCGTCGCAAGAACACGATCCGCGTTGCGCGCCAAGCCGTCGAGAAGGCCGGGCAGTACGCCTATCGCGACCGCAAGGTGAAGAAGCGGACCTTCCGGGGTCTGTGGATCCAGCGCATCAACGCCGGCGTCCGCGCCGAGGGCCTGACCTATTCGCAGTTCATGCACGGGCTGAAGCTCGCCGGCATCGATCTCGACCGGAAGGTGCTCGCGGACATCGCAATGCACGAGGGCGAAGCGTTTACCGCCATCATCGCGCAGGCGAAGGCGGCACTGCCCCAGGCCGCCTGAAGCGACCTGTAGCGAGTGAGAGAAACGGGGCGTCGGTGGCAACACCGGCGCCCTTTCGTTTTGGAGTTACCGATGCACCTGTTGCCCATGACCGACGCGCACTTCGCCTGGCTGCTGGGTGCGCCCGCGCCCGCCGATGCGCCGCGCCTGCCCGATGGCGGGATCACGCCGCGCGAGATCACCGAACTGTTGCGCGGCGTCGCGGCGGAAGTCGGCGGCGACGCGGCGTGGATGATGGTGGTGGACGGCGACAAAGGACCTGAGGGCGTCGGGATGATCAGCGTCAAGGCGCGCGATGCGCAAGGGCGCTGGGACATCGGCTATGGCGTCGCGCCGAGTCGCGAGGGGCGTGGCCACGCCACCGCTGCGGTCGCCGCGCTGGCGACAATCGCCCAGGCGGCCGGCGCGACCGGCTTGACCGCGGAAACGCTGCCCGACAGTGGAGCCTCGCCGGCTTTGCTCCGGCGCAACGGTTTTGAGTGCATCGGCCAGTTCGACCATCCCGAGGATGGTATCGTGGATCAATGGGTGTTGGAGTGGGGCAAGTGAGCAATATCGATCAGATGCAGGCCGACTTGCTGGCTAGCATCGATGCCGCCGACCTCGCGCAGCTGGAGGACATCCGCGTGTCCGCGCTCGGCAAGTCGGGCAGCGTCACCGGGCTGCTCAAGACGCTGGGGGGCATGTCGCCCGAACAGCGCCAGGTCGAAGGACCGCGCATCCAGGGCCTGCGCGAAGCGGTGAGCGACGCGCTGACCAACCGCAAGGCCGGGCTGGAACGCGTCGCGCTCGACGCACGCCTCGCCGGCGAGACGCTCGATATGACCCTCCCCGCCGATGCCGCGCCCGCGGGCACGATCCACCCGGTCAGCCAGGTGATGGACGAACTCGCCGAAATCTTCGCCGACCTGGGCTTCGCGGTCGCGACCGGGCCGGAGATCGAGGACGATTGGTACAATTTCACCGCGCTCAACATTCCCGAGACGCATCCCGCGCGCGCGATGCACGACACCTTTTACCTCGCCGGCGAGCACGAAAAGCCGATGGTCCTTCGGACCCACACATCGCCCGTGCAGATTCGTGCAATGCAGGCGGCGGGCGGCAACCGGCCGGTGCGGATCATCGCGCCCGGCCGCACCTATCGCTCCGACAGCGACGCGACGCACACGCCGATGTTCCATCAGGTCGAGGGGCTGGTGATCGACAAGGGGATCACGCTCGGCCACCTCAAATGGACGCTCGAGACCTTCCTGAAGGCGTTCTTCGAGCGCGACGACGTCGTGCTGCGGCTGCGCCCGAGCTATTTCCCCTTCACCGAGCCGTCGGCGGAGGTCGATGTCGGCTTCTCGATCGTCAACGGCAAGCGCGTGATCGGCGGGTCGGAAGGCTGGATGGAAGTGCTAGGCTCGGGCATGGTCCACCGCACCGTGATCGCAGCCGGCGGCTACGACCCCGACGAATGGCAGGGTTTCGCGTTCGGGTGCGGGATCGATCGGCTCGCGATGCTCAAATACGGGATGGATGATTTGCGCGCCTTCTTCGACGGCGATGTGCGCTGGCTGAAGCATTACGGCTTCTCCGCGCTCGACGTACCCACGCTGAGCGGAGGAGTCGGGGCATGAAATTCACGCTGGGCTGGCTGAAATACCATCTCGCCACCGACGCATCGCTCGATGCGATCGTCGAGGCGCTGACGCGGATCGGGCTGGAAGTGGAAGGCGTCGAGAATCCGGGCGAGAAGCTCGCCGGGTTCGTCGTCGCGCGCGTGCTGACCGCCGACCGCCACCCGCAAGCCGACAAGCTGCAGGTGCTCACCGTCGATGCCGGCGACGGCACGCCGCTCCAGGTCGTCTGCGGCGCCCCCAATGCGCGTGCGGGGATGATCGGGGTGCTCGGCACGCCCGGCGCGGTGGTGCCGGCGAATGGCATGGTGCTGAAGGTTTCGGCGATCCGCGGGGTCGAATCGAACGGCATGATGTGTTCGACGCGGGAACTGGAGCTGGGCGACGACCATGACGGCATCGTCGAACTGCCCGCCGACGCGCCGGTCGGCGCCGCGTTCGCCGACTATGCGCTGATCGACGATCCGGTCATCGACGTGTCGATTACCCCTAACCGCCAGGACTGCATGGGCGTGCGCGGGATCGCGCGCGACTTGGCGGCGGCCGGGCTGGGCACGCTCGTCCCGCTCGAAACGGTCTACGAATTCCCGATCGAACCGGTCGCGGGCGACGGTCCCGGCCCGGACGTGCGGACCGACGATCCCGACGGCTGCCCGGCGTTCTACGCACAAGGCGTGTCGGGGGCGACCAACGGCGCCGCCCCGCCCTGGATGCGCCGCCGCCTGACCGCGATCGGGCAAAAGCCGATCTCGGCGCTGGTCGACATCACCAATTTCGTCTCGGTCGATCTCGGCCGGCCGCTGCACGTCTACGACAAGGCCAAGCTGTCGGGCGGTCTGGTCGCGCGCAAGGCCAAGGACGGCGAACAGGTACTCGCGCTCAACGGCAAGACCTACACGCTCGACGCGAGCATGACGGTCATCGCCGACGACGTCGCGGTCCGCGACATCGGCGGCATCATGGGCGGCGAGCATTCGGGCGTGTCGGACACGACCACCGACGTCATCATCGAATGCGCCTATTTCGATCCCGAACATATCGCGCGCACCGGCCAAAAGCTGATGCTGACCAGCGACGCGCGCCAGCGGTTCGAACGCGGCGTCGACCCGGCCTTTCTCGACGACGGGCTGGCGATCGCGACCCGGATGGTGCTGAGCCATTGCGGCGGCACGCCGAGCGGCGTCACTCGCGCGGGGAGCCCGCCGGTCGAGCCCAAGACGATCGAATACGACACCGCCCGCGCGGAAACGCTGGGCGGGCTTGCGGTTGCCGACGACCGCCAGCGCGACATCCTGACGCGGCTGGGCTTCGTCGTCGCCGAAGACTGGACCGTCACCGTGCCCACGTGGCGCCGCGACGTCGACGGCCCGGCCGACCTGGTCGAGGAAGTCATTCGGATCGAAGGCATCGACAATGTCCCGTCGATGCCCCTGCCCCGCGCGCCCGGTGTCGCGCGCCCGACCGCCACGCCCGACCAGAAGCTGGAGCGCAAGGTCCGCCGCGCGGCCGCCGCGCGCGGGCTCGACGAAGCGGTGACATGGAGTTTCATCGGCCAGGCCGATGCCGATGCGTTCGGCGGCGGCGCGTGGAGCCTCGCCAACCCGATCAGCGAAGACCTGAAGGTCATGCGCCCCTCGCTGCTGCCCGGTCTGCTGGCGGCGGCGGCGCGCAATGCCAATCGCGGTGCTGCCGGCGTCCGGCTGTTCGAACTCGGGCGGCGCTATCTAGCCGACAAGGAGCGCCCGACGCTCGGCGTGGTGCTGGCGGGCGACAAGCGCGCGCGCGGCTGGGCGGCGGGCAAGGCCGCGCCGTACGACGCCTTCGATGCCAAGGCCGAGGCGCTCGCGCTGCTCGCCGCGGCGGGCGCGCCGGTCGACAATCTGCAGGTTATGGGTGAGGCCGGCGACACTTGGCACCCCGGCCAATCGGGCACGTTGCGGCTTGGGCCGAAAACGGTGCTGGCGGCATTCGGCATGGTCCATCCCTCGACCGCGAAGGCGTTCGACCTCGACGGCCCGGTCGCCGCGGTCGAGCTCTATCTCGACGCGATCCCCGCCAAGCGCGGTACCGGCGGCTTCATGCGCGCGGCCTATGCCCCGCCGGCGCTGCAGGCGGTCAAGCGCGACTTCGCCTTCACCGTCCCCGCCGGCCTGACCGCCGACGCCCTGACTCGCGCGGTCAAGGGGGCCGACAAGGCCACGATCACCGCCGCCCGCGTGTTCGACCTGTTCGAGCGCCCAGGAGAAAACGGCGCCGTACGATCGATGGCGGTCGAAGTGACGCTGCAACCCGCCGACAAGAGCTTCACCGACGCCGACCTGAAACGCATCGCCGACACCGTCGTCGCCGCGGCGGTGAAGGTGGGGGCGACGTTGCGTGGGTGAGCTCATCCAGATTTCCACCGGCGACCTTACCGCTGCGATCAATCCGCTGGGGGCGGAGCTGACCAGTCTGCGCGACGCGCAGGATCGCGAGTTGATGACCGATGCCGATCCGGCGTTCTGGACCGGGCATGCGCCGATCCTGTTTCCGATCGTCGGGCGGCTGAACGGCGACGTGCTGCGGCTCGACGGGCGGACGTATCCGATGCAGCAGCATGGCTTCGCGCGGCGGCAGCGGTTCGAGGTCGTCGCGCGGGACGATGCCAGCGTCCGCTTCCGCCTGGCCGCGAACGACGCGACACGCGCCTGTTACCCGTTCGATTTCGTGCTGGAGGTGACCTTTACCCTGCGCCAGGCGACGCTGGCGATCGACGTGACGATCGCCAACCGTGGCACCGCGCCGATGCCGGCGAGCATCGGGTTCCACCCGGCGTTCGCCTGGCCGCTGCCCTATGGCGAGCCGCGCGCCGGCCATCGCATCGTCTTCGGCGCCGACGAGCCGGGCGCCATCGTCGAACTGCAGGACGGCCTGTTCGCCGCCAGCCGCCGTCCCTCGCCGCTCGATGCCCGTACGCTGCACCTGACCGATGCGCTGTTCGCCGACGACGCGCTGATCTGGGACCCAGTGGAGTCGTCCAGCGTCACGTACGGCGCCGACGCCGGCCCGCGGCTGCGCGTCGATTTCCCCGACACCCCGTATCTCGGCATCTGGACCAAGCCCGGCGCGGCGTTCGTCTGTATCGAACCGTGGCACGGCCATGCCGACCCGGCGGGATTCGCCGGCGATTTCCGCGACAAGCCGGGCGTGTTCGACATCGCGCCGGACGGAACGTGGCGCTGCGGTATCGCGGTCTCGCTGCTGCGCTAGTGCTTGCAATGTAGGATTTCGCCTGACAGCCGGGTGGCATGACGACCGTTGCCCGCCCTGTCCGATGTCGCTGTGCGACGCCGCGACGGTCCGGGCGAAAGGCGAAACATGGGACGGACCATGCGAACCTTCGTCAACATTCGCGGCATCGCCGGCCCGTCCGCTCTCTCGACGACGTGATGCCGGACACACCACTTCGCTCGACTTTGCCCCGTCTGCACGGCTAGGGAGCGGCCGACCATGACCATATCCGACCGCCGCACCTTCGCGATCATTTCCCACCCCGACGCCGGCAAGACCACGTTGACCGAAAAGCTGTTGTATTTCGGCGGCGCGATTCACCTCGCCGGCGAGGTCAAGGCACGCGGGGCGAACCGGCGCGCGCGGTCGGACTGGATGAAGATCGAGCAACAGCGCGGCATTTCCGTCACGTCGTCGGTCATGACGTTCGAGCGCCCGAACGCCGACGGGAGCGTGATCACCTTCAACCTGCTCGACACGCCGGGCCACGAGGATTTCAGCGAGGATACATACCGCACGCTGACCGCGGTCGATTCGGCGGTGATGGTGATCGACGCGGCGCGCGGGATCGAAGCGCAGACGAGGAAGCTGTTCGAGGTCTGCCGGCTGCGGTCGGTGCCGATCATTACCTTCGTCAACAAGGTCGACCGCGAAGGCCGCGACCCGTTCGAACTGCTCGACGAGATCGCCGACATGCTGGCGCTCGACGTCTGCCCGATGTCGTGGCCGGTCGGCATGGGCGGCCAGTTCGAAGGCGTGCTGAACCTGGCCGACAACACCGTCGCGCGACCCGAAGGCGACAGCCGCACGTTCCAGGGCAAAGTCGATGCCGATCCGACGCTGCCGGCCAATATCGCCGACGAGGTCGAATTGGCCCAGGGCGGTTATGCCGCATTCGATGCGGAGGCGTATCGCAACGGCGACCTGACCCCGGTCTATTTCGGATCGGCGCTGAAGGACTTCGGCGTGGCCGAATTGATCGCCGCTCTCGCCGCTTATGCGCCGCCGCCGCGCCCCCAACCCGCCGAACCCGCGCCGGTCGCGCCCGACAATCCCGAAGTCACCGGCTTCATCTTCAAGGTCCAGGCCAACATGGACCCGCAGCACCGCGACCGCATCGCGTTCATGCGTTTATGCTCGGGCACCTTCAAGCGCGGCATGAAGCTGACCCCGACCGGCCACGGCAAGCCGATCGCGGTGCACTCGCCGATCCTGTTCTTCGCCCAAAACCGCGAAGTGGCGGACGAGGCGTTCCCCGGCGACATCATCGGCATTCCCAACCATGGCACCTTGCGAGTCGGCGATACGCTGAGCGAGCGCGCGGCGGTGCGGTTCACCGGGTTGCCGAACTTCGCGCCCGAAATCCTGCGCCGCGTCGCGCTGAAGGATCCGACCAAGACCAAGCAGCTGCGCAAGGCGCTCGACGACATGGCCGAGGAGGGCGTGACGCAGGTCTTCTATCCGGAGATCGGGTCGAACTGGATCATCGGCGTGGTCGGGCAATTGCAGCTCGAAGTGCTGATCAGCCGGTTGGAGGCGGAGTATAAGGTCGCGGCGGGGCTGGAGATGGCGCCGTTCGAGACCGCGCGCTGGATTTCGGCCGACGACGCGGCCGACCTCAAGCATTTCGCCGACCTCAACCGTGCGGCGATGGCCAAGGACCGCGATGGCAACCCGGTCTATCTGGCGAAGACGTCATGGGACGTCGGCTATGTCGCCGACCGCTATCCCAAGGTCCGCTTCGCCGCGACGCGCGAGCGTTAGTCGTCCGCCTCGACCCAGCCACGCTTGAGCGGCTTGATCGCGAGGAACGCCAGCACGGCGGCGACCAGGTACAGGCTGACGCAGATGATCGCGGCGTAGCGCAGCGAGTTGGTGCCGTAGCTGTGCTTGAGCGCATCCGACAGCGCGCCCATCAGCAACGGCCCCAGCCCGAGGCCAAGCAGGTTGTTGACCAGCAGGAACGTGCCCGATGTGCC
>Ga0164294_10002980_pt1 | contig 15145 bp, 12 predicted proteins | sample GEODES005metaG_FD_111479 | JGI IMG/M metagenome (GOLD analysis project Ga0164294, IMG submission 111479) | Oligotrophic lake water microbial communities from Sparkling Lake, Wisconsin, USA - GEODES005 metaG | ecosystem: Environmental > Aquatic > Freshwater > Lake | place: USA: Sparkling Lake...
CCACTGCCTGCGCAGGGCTTCGCTGCGCTTGTTCGGATTGAAGCGGGTGACATCAACGCCGCGCGCCACCACGCTGAGCTTGCCAAAGCCCAATGCGCTCAGCTCCCGACGCAGCGACTCGGTGGGCACCATCGTGCAAGCGGTGCGCTGATGAAACCAGCGCAGATACGCCAGCACCGGTCGCGTGAACAGGCTCAGCCCGTAATGCGATGCGTAGGCATGAAAGTTGGTGCGGAAATCTGATGTCACCGGCAGGCCGAGCTTTTGAGCTGCGCGCAAGGCAGCCCAGCCCAGCGGCCCTTCGGTCGCGATGTGAACCAGATCAGGCCGATGGGCCGACCACAACCGAACCAGCGCTGCCACCTTGGGCAGCCCCATCTTCAAGTCGGGATAGCGCGGGATGGGCAAACCGGGAACCAGCACTTCCTGATATCCATCCAGCCGCAGCGGCGCGTCGCTCTTGCTTTGTCTGGGGCGAATCAGTTGCACCCGGTGCTGACGCGCTCGCATGCCTTCGACCACTCGGGCCACGGTCATGGCCACGCCATTGACTTCTGGCGGATAGGTCTCGGTGACGAACGCAATGTGCAGCGCACCACCGCGGCTGTGCGGCTCTTCGGTCAATGTCATCAGCACCCCAGGAAGCTTGGGGGCGATTCTGGGGACGAAGTGCAACAAACAGATGACGCAGAACCTCTGTCATCCCGAGTCTTCAGGGCCATCAGGATTTAACTCCTTTGACACGAATACGTCACCTTGGGGCCTGCGTCACGAATTTTTCACTCGAGGACGTCATATTTCGAATCTGCAGCGCCCGCAAAGCGTTGTCAAACCGCCTACCAATGAGGAGCCAGCGTGCGCGAATTTTTTCGTACCCTTGAAGTTCAGCGATATGACGACCATCGCTACTACCACCACAGCCGGATCAACCAGTCGCTGCATTTGCTGAGCGCCACCAGCTTCGTTTGCGCCTATGCGTTGATGTTCACCGACCCGGTGGCCGCTGCGCTGGTGGCATGGCTGGTGTCCATGACCAGCCGTCAGGCGGGTCACTTCTTCTTCGAGCCGAAAGACTATGACGAAGTGAACAAGGCCACCCACGAATACAAGGAAGCCATCAAGGTGGGCTACAACCTGCGCCGCAAGGTGGTGTTGATGGTCGTGTGGGCAGCCTCACCGGTGCTGCTGTGGATCGATCCAACGCTGATGGGCGTCTTCGAGCCGGCCACTTCCACCACCGAATTCATTCGTCACGTGGGCGCGATGTGGTTGGTGGTCGGCGTGGGCGGGCTGCTGTTTCGCACCATCCACCTGTTCTTCCTGCAAGGCGTGATGGCCGGTCTGGCGTGGATGACCAAGATCCTGACGGACCCCTTCCACGACATCAAGCTGTACTACAAGGCACCTTTCCACCTGATGCGCGGAGAGCTCATCGATCCGATGATCAGCCACCGCCAGGCTTGATACCTGTTTGGCAAGACGCTGCCCGGCCGACGCATCGCGACGGCCGGGCAGTTCGCTTAGAAGCGGATCGCCAGCATTTCCTTGAGGATGCCGCGCTTGATGGCCTTGTTGGTCAGGCCTGGCACCTCCCACCACCAGCCATCGGCCTGCATGGCCTGGCACGCAGCCACAAAGCGCTGAACCACGGCGTCAAAGTCGGCCTCGGTGTAGTTGAGGCTGAAGATGAAGCGACCTGTACCCACCCAGCTCAAGGCCAGACCTGCTTCTCGCAGGTAGTACTGCAACATCCAGTTGTAGCGCGAGGGTTGCGTGTAGCGCACCGTCCAGATGCTCGACAAATTAACCACCTGAACCGGCAGACCCACCTCGGCCAAGCGCTGGTTCATCCGGTTGGCTCGGCGGTTCCAGGTGGCTTCAAGATCCGTGTAGATCGCCTGAACTTCCGGGGTCTGCAGCCGCTCGAGAAACACCTGCATCGCGCCCATCACGTAGGGGTGCGAATTGAAGGTGCCGCGGGCAAAGCAGATGTCGGCCGGCCGGTCATCACGAAAGCGCTTCATGAGGTCCTTTCGGCCGCACACCACGCCGACCGGGAAACCGCCGCCCAGCGTCTTGCCGTAGGTGACCATGTCGGCCTTGACGCCAAAGTACTCTTGCGCGCCGCCCGGTGCGAGCCGAAAGCCCACGAACACCTCGTCGAAGATCAGCACGATGCCGCGTTCGGTGCAGACCTCACGCAGTTGCTGCAACCAGCGCGTATAGGCCTCGCGGTCGAAGCGGGCGCCGCGGCCGCTGTCGACCAAAGAGGAGTCTCCCGGCGCGCTGGCGTTGGGATGCAGCGCCTGCAGCGGATTGATCAGCACGCAGGCGATGTCCTTGCGCCCGCGCAGCACCTGCAGCGAGCGCTCGGACATGTCGGCCAGCGTGTAGGTCTTGTTGGGGGGCGACGGGTTGCCGATGCCCGGTTGCACGTCTTCCCACCAGCCGTGATACGCGCCGCAAAAACGAACCAGATGCGAGCGACGCGTGTGATAGCGGGCCAGCCGCACCGCCTGCATCACCGCCTCGGTGCCCGACATGTGGAACGACACCTCATCCAGACCCGAAATCTCGCGCAGCCGAGCCACGTTGTAGGCCACGCTGGGGTGGTAGGCGCCGAGTACCGGACCGAGCTTTTGCGCCCTGGCGCTGCCCTCGGCCATGCACTCCTTGTAGAAGTCGTAGCCGAACACGTTCACGCCGTAAGAGCCGGTGAGGTCGTAGTAGTCGTTGCCGTCGAGGTCGGTGATGGTCACGCCCGAGGACGACTCGACGAAGCTGCCCGTCTTCACATACTGGCGCAGCAGCCCCGAGTACTGGTACGGCACCCGGTAGGTGCTGGTGAACTGCATGTCGGACACGCCGACCTGCGCCTCGGCCGTCATGGCGATCGACTTGGGTGCGCGCTCGCGCAAGGTGTCGCCCAGACGTTTCAAACCTGCGCGACGGCGTTCGGCGACTTCGAGCGGAGCACCGTCCGAGTTGAAGAAGCGGTCTTCACCATAGGCATAGAAGGGGATCAACTTGGAGATCCGCTTGGCCATGCGGGAGTGACCGCTGAGGGATCGGTGTTTCGCCCTCGACAATTCGAGCCGGCGTTTCAACGCGGGCACCAGCGGCGTGACCACCGCAGCTCCCAAAACATACATCCACAAGTTTTCGTCCATGGTCACTCTTGAGTTGCGAAGTTCCGTTGATATCCCACCAGCATGACACCCCCATGAAACCAGCCCCCACACGATCCCTGAAAGACCGCCTGCTGCAGCAAGAAGACCTCAATTTCCTGCTGACCAACCGCGTGCCGCGCATCGCGCTCACGCGCTTCATCGGCTGGTTCAGCCAGATCGAGATTCCGTGGGTACGCGATGTGTCGATCGCCATTTGGCGCGCGTTTTCCGATCTCGATCTGAGTGAAGCGCGCAAGACGCACTTCAAGAGCATGCACGACTGCTTCATCCGCGAGTTGAAACCCGGCTTGCGCCCGATCGACACCGACCCGAAGGTGCTGAGCAGCCCGTGTGATGCCATCGTCGGCGAAAGCGGTCCGATCGACGGCGTCACGGTGTTCCAGGCCAAGGGTTTTCCGTACACGCTGCTCGACCTGCTCGGTGACGAAGCCGCTGCCGAGCGCTACCGCAATGGTTGCTACGCCACCTTGCGGCTGACCTCGACGATGTACCACCGCTTTCACGCGCCGGCCGACTGCCACGTCGACCGCGTCAACTACATCTCGGGCGACACCTGGAACGTGAACCCGGTCGCGCTCAAGCGCGTCGAGCGGCTTTATTGCAAGAACGAGCGCGCGGTGATAAGCACCCGCATGCGTGCCACGGGCGACGAGATCACGCTGGTTCCGGTGGCAGCCATTCTGGTGGCCAGCATCCGGCTGCACTTTCTCGATGTGCTGCTGCATGTGAAGTACCGCGGCCCCAACGAGCTGAGCTGCGACGCCGACTTCGACAAGGGCGCCGAGATGGGCTGGTTCCAGCACGGCTCGACCATCATCGTCTTCGCACCCAAGGGCTACTCGATGTGCGAGGGTCTGCCACCGGGCACGCGCATCAAGATGGGCCAGCGGCTGATGCAGTTCTAGACACCGCCGGCCAGCTTCAGTAGTCGTCGGCCGTGGGGTGCTCGTAGACCACGCGAGCGCTGCGGCCGTCGGCAGCCAGCCGCCAGCGCTCCAGCGCCTCGTCGCAGGGATAAAAGCGCGCCTGCTCGCCCAGATCGAGGTCGCCGCGAACCTGACCCTGTGCACTCTGGCGGTGGATGTGCAGCCGCACCGGCAAGCCTTGCAGCAGTTCGCCGTGCTCGCTGTCCACCCGACGTGGCGGAAAGTCGCGCAGCAGCTCGTCGATCGGCGGCAAGCTGCCGTTGACCTGCACGCTCAGGTAGTGGCCGAAGCGGCAGCGCGCCGAAGCCAGATCCCACACCTGCTGCACGTTGAGCCGCAGACCGCCTGAAAAGCGATCGGGCTGCACCTTGCCCTGCACGATCACCAGTTCGTCGTCCTTGAGCAGTTCGCGGTTGGCGTTGAGCAGCTCCTCGTTGGCCACCGCCTCGATGACCTCGGTCTTGTCGTCGAGCTTGAAGATCGCCACCCGGCCGCGCTGCCCGTTGACCACGCGCAGATCGCCCACGATGCCGGCCAGCATCTGCGGCTCGCGACTGTCGAGCACATCTGCGTTGCTGCGGCGCGCGAACTGCCGCACCTCGTCGACGCTCTGGTCGAACAGATGCCCCGACAGGTAAAAACCCAGCGCAGTCTTCTCGAGCATCAGGCGCTCGCGAATGCTCCAGGGCTCGGCTTCGACAAGGGCCGGCTCCTGCGTCGACGATCCATGCGCATCGTCGAAGTCGAACAGCCCGCCCTGGTCGGCATGCGCGGCTTGCGAATCGGCAAATTCAAACGCCAGGGCCACGCTGGCCAGCAGGCGGGCACGTTCGACGCCCCAGCGGTCGAAGGCACCGGCCTTGATCAGCGCTTCGACGGTGCGCTTGTTGATGCGGGCGCGGTCGACCCGCGCGCAAAAGTCGAACAAGCTGGTGAACGCGCCGCCCGAGGCGCGCGCGGCCACGATGGCCTCAATCGCGCCCTGCCCGGTGCCCTTGATGGCCCCCAGCCCGTAGCGCACGCGGCCGCGCTCGCCCTTGCGCCGATCGGCCAGCGCCGGCGTGACGGGCTCGAAGCGGTAGCCACCGGCGTTGACATCGGGCGGCTCGAACACGATGCCCAGCGCCACCGCGTCGTCGTGAAAGATCTTGAGCTTGTCGGTGTCGTCGATCGCCACGCTCATGTTGGCGGCGGTGAACTCGGCCAGGTAGTGCACCTTGGCCCAGGCGGTGTGATACGCCAGCAGCGCATAGGCAGCAGCGTGCGACTTGTTGAAGCCGTAGCCCGCGAACTTCTCCATCAGGTCGAAGATCTCGTTGGCCTTGAGCTCGCCGATGCCCTTTTTCGCCGCACCCTCGGCAAAGATGGCGCGGTGCTTCATCATCTCTTCGAGCTTTTTCTTGCCCATGGCGCGGCGCAGCAAGTCGGCGCCGCCCAACGTGTAGCCGCCCACGATCTGGGCGACCTGCATCACCTGTTCTTGGTAGACCATGATCCCGTAGGTCTCCTCGAGCACCTCGCGCATCAGCGCGTGCGGGTACGCGACTTCTTCGCGGCCGTGCTTGCGGGCGCAAAAGCTCGGGATCAGGTCCATCGGGCCGGGGCGGTACAGCGCCACCAAAGCGATCACGTCTTCGAACACGCTGGGCTTGGCGTCGCGCAACATACGCTGCATGCCCGAGCTTTCCAGCTGGAACACCGCGACCGTCTTGCCCTCGCTCATCAGCCGGTAGGCGCCGGGATCGTTGAGCGCCAGCGCCTCGAACGAAAAGTCGCGCTGGTCGGCGTGGCGCGCGCGGATGAAGTCCTTGGCCAGCTCGAGCACGGTCAGCGTGGCCAATCCCAGAAAGTCAAACTTGACCAGGCCGATGGCCTCGACGTCGTCCTTGTCGAACTGGCTGACCGCGCTGTCGCTGCCCGGCTGCATGTACAGCGGGCAGAAGTCGGTGATCTTGCCCGGCGCGATCAGCACGCCACCGGCGTGCATGCCCACATTGCGCACGATGCCCTCGACGCGCTCGGCCAGTGCCAGCAGTTCGGCGACTTCTTCTTCCTTGCCTTCGCGCTCTTCGATCTCGGGCGCCTCGCGCCTCGCGTAGATCATGCTGGTGTCGGGCTTGCCGTCCACGTCTGGCGGCGGGCGGCGCAGCGTCACCACCTTGCCGGGCGGCGCGGGCACCAGCTTGGCGATGGCGTCGACGTGGCCGTAGCCCATGCCCAGCACGCGGCCCACGTCGCGCAGTGCGGCCTTGGCCGCCATGGTGCCGAAGGTGACGATCTGGCTGACCGCATCGCGGCCGTACTTGTCCTTGACGTAGTCGATGACGCGGTCGCGGTTGGCCTGACAGAAGTCGATGTCGAAGTCGGGCATCGACACCCGGTCGGGGTTCAAGAACCGCTCGAACAGCAGCTTGTAGCGCAGCGGGTCGAGATCGGTGATCTTCAGCGAATAGGCCACCAGCGAGCCCGCCCCCGAGCCGCGCCCCGGGCCCACCGGGCAGCCGTGCGACTTGGCCCAGTTGATGAAGTCGGCCACGATCAAAAAGTAGCCCGGAAAGCCCATTTTCAAGATGGTGGCGATCTCGAAGTCGAGCCGATCGACATAGCGCGCGCGCTCGCGTTCGCGCCCGGCACCGTCGGGGTAGAGCTGCAGAAGCCGCGCGTTCAGACCCTCGTGCGAGGTCTGTCGAAAGTAGGCCTCGGGCGCCATGCGCACGCCGTCGACCTCGGGGGTCGGAAATAGCGGCAGTTGCGGCTTGCCCAGCACCAGTTTCAGGCTGCAGCGGCGGGCGATCTCGACCGAGTTGGCCAGCGCGCTGGGCACATCGTCGAACAGCGCTTCCATCTCGGCTTGCGGCTTGAGATATTGCTCGGCGTTGAAGCGCTTGACGCGACGCGGATTGGTCAGCGTGTCACCTTCGGCCACACACACGCGCGCCTCATGGGCCTCGAAATCGTCGGCCTTCAGGAACTGCACCGGATGCGTGGCCACCACCGGCAATCCCAGCTCGGCAGCCAGCGGCACCGCGGCTTGCACATGCGCCTCGTGGGCCGGCAGCCCGCCACGCTGCAGCTCGATGTAGAAGCGGTCGGCAAATACGCTGGCAAAGCGCTGCGCGAGATCCCGAGCGCGCGGGGTGTCGCGCGCCAGCAGCGCCTGACCCACCGCGCCCAGATCGGCGCCCGACAAGGCAATCAAGTCTTCGTTGAACTGGCTCAATGCAGCCCAGGTGGTCCAGGGTTGAGACTGCGATGGCGGTCCCGACCAGCACCGCGTGAGGATCTCGCACAGGTTGAGGTAGCCGGTGTGGTTTTGCACCAGCAGCAGCAAGCGCGTGGGCTGGCGGTCTGCGGCTTCGGGCTCCAGCCAGACATCGGAACCGATCACCGGCTTGACGCCGGCCTTGAGCGTGGCACTGTAGAACTTGATCGCTCCAAACAGATTGCTCAGATCGGTGATGGCCATGGCCACCTGCCGGTCGGCTGCGGCAGCCGCCACCGCCTCGTCGATTCGCAGCGTGCCGTCGACGACGGAGTACTCGGTGTGCGTGCGCAGGTGGACGAAGGGCATTCGATCCATTTTACGGACGCACCCCGCGTCGGCCGCTCCTTTCTCAGGCTCACAGCGCGTCCTTACACTGCCGCCCGTGTCTTCGGTCCTGAACATCTCCGCCTACCGCTTCGTCGTGCTCGATGACGCTGACGCATTGCGCGCGCAGATCCAGCATCACGCCGCTGCGCGCGCGCTCAAGGGCACGGTGCTGCTGGCGCAAGAAGGCATCAACCTGTTTCTGGCCGGCCGGCCGGTCAGCGTGCGTGGCTTTGTCGATTGGCTGCGCAGCGATGCGCGCTTCGCCACGCTCGAGGTCAAGGAAAGCCCGTCGGATGCCGTGCCCTTCGGCAAGCTGCTGGTCAAGGTCAAGCACGAGATCATCCGCATGAACCACCCGGCGATCCGCCCGCAGGCCGAGCGCGCGCCGGCAGTCAGCCCGGCCACGCTGGCGCGCTGGCTGGCGCAGGGCCACGACGATGAAGGCCGCGAGGTGGTCACGCTCGACACGCGCAATGCCTTCGAGGTCGACGAGGGCCGCTTTCACAACGCGATCGACTGGCGCATCGACAAGTTCAGCGACTTTCCCGCCGCCGCGATCGCGCACCGCGACGAACTGCGCGGCAAGACCGTGGTGAGCTACTGCACCGGCGGCATCCGCTGCGAGAAGGCCGCACTGTTCATGGCCGATGCTGGCATCGAGCGCGTGATGCAGCTTGATGGCGGCATCCTCAAGTACTTCGAGGACACCGGCGGCGCGCACTTCGACGGGCGCTGCTTCGTCTTCGACGAGCGACGCACCGTGGGCGCCGACCTGTGTCCGGCCGGCCCCGATGCGCTCAGTGCTTCACAGGCTGCCGACAGCCCCGTGCCATGACCCGGCCCTGAGTGGCCACGCAGCGCGCGGGCTGCGCAACCAGGCGCCTGCTGACCTAACTGCGCCGCTGGCCGTGACTTGGGTGGCGACGGTGGTGGCGCACGACCAGGATCAAGATGCCATCGTCGACCTGCCGGTAAATCACCGCATGAGGAAACAGCCTCAATGGATAGGACCGGCGGCCCTTGGAGCGCGCAGACCCCAGCCCCGGGTTGTCAAGCAAGAGCCCGGCGACCCGCTTGAATTCAGCGATGAACCGCGCGGCCAGCACGGGTGAAGCCTGGGTTTCGTAAAAGCCGGCTGTCTCGGCAAGGTCCGCCTCGGCGCCGGGATGCAGCGTGACCCTCATCCGGGAAAACGCTTCTCCAGACGCGCGATGGCCTCGTCAAGAGGAACGGCCATCACTTGAGCGGTTTCAAGCGCCGCTTCGCGGGCGTCGGCCACCGCATCCCATGCGGCCTCGACGTCGGGGTCCACATCAAGGCTGGCGATCAGGCGCTCAAGTAATCTGGACCGGTCTGCCGCAGACAGCTTCAGCGCCTGGGCTTCCAGGACTTCAAGGGCGTTGGTCACGGAAGGCTCCTCGACAAGATGTGCACGAGCCGCAAGCTTGCCACAGGCGCAGCGACTCCAGCGATTCGTGACCGCCCGCAAGAAACGACCACTCGAGCCGCCTGACGGCGCTCAGGCGTCCAGCACCGCCAGCACGTCCGAGTTGAACTCGCGCTGGTAGAGCACGTAGATGACGCCGCCGGTGGCCACGGCGAACAGCACGGGCGAGACGAACCAGCCCAGGGCGGCAAAGGCGAAGTAGCACGCGCGCAGGCCGTCGTTGAAGGTCTCGGCGGCCAGGCCGACCACGCGGCCGGCGCGCTCGGCGAATGCCTCGCGCGACAGTTGCTGCTCGGCAAACTGCCACTCCTCGGGCGCCGAGGCCACCATCAGCGCGCCAAAGGTGTACTGGCGCATCGACCAGGTGAAGCGAAAGAAGGCGTAGACAAAGATGGCCAGCATCAGCCCTACCTTCATGTCGAACACCAGCGACGACGTACGCACCGCAAACGGAATCTCGTTGACCACCTGGCTGGCGCTACTCGATCCCATCACCGCCAGCAAGCCGCCGATGATCAGGATGGTGGTCGACGCGAAAAACGACGGGCTGCTCGACATGTTCTGCAGCACCATGCCATCGACCACGCGGACCTCGCGGTGGGTGACCTGCAGCATCCATTCGCGCCGGATGCGATTGGTCGAAGCCAGCAGCGAAGGCCGCTGATCTGCCAAATGGCGTGCGAACCAGACGTAACCGCCCCAGCCCGCGAAGAACAGCAGCAGCGCCGCCCAGTCCAGACCGGGCAGCAGTCGAATCACGCTTTGCGCGGTGTCCATGGGCGAATGGTGCCTTCGGATGGTGGGTTCAGCCGCACGCTCAGGCGGCCAGATCGAACACCAGCACCTCGGCGCCCTGCGCGTCGTCCAGCACCAGCCGGGACTCGCCGCTGAGCGTGACGGCATCGCCGGCGCTCAGCATCAGGCCATTGACGCCGAGGCGGCCACGCACCAGATGCACATAGGTCAGCCTCGACGCATCGAGTGCCAGTTCGAACCGTTCGTCGGCATCGAACAGGCCAGCGCGCAAGGCCGCATCGGCGTGGATCGTCACCGAGCCCTCGCGGCCGTCGGAACTGGCGATCAGGCGCAGCCGACCGCGCTTGTCGGCATCGGCAAAGTGCTTTTGCTCGTAGCCCGGGGAGATGCCCAGAGCGTTCGGCTCGATCCAGATCTGCAGCAGGTGCGTCCAGGCATCGGCGGCGTGGTTGAACTCGCTGTGCTGCACGCCGCGTCCGGCGCTCATGCGCTGCACCTCGCCAGGCACGATCACCTCGCCATTGCCCAAGCTGTCGCGATGCATCAGCGCACCCGAGAGCACGTAGGTGACGATCTCCATGTCGCGGTGAGCGTGCGTGCCGAAGCCGGCGCCCGGTGCGATGCGGTCTTCGTTGATGACACGCAGCTTGCCGCAGTTCATGTGCGCAGCGTCGCGGTAATCGGCAAATGAAAAGCTGTGCCAGCTTTGCAGCCAGCCGTGATCGGCGTGGCCGCGGTCTTCGCTCTTGCGCAAGGTGATCATGGGGGCGCTCCTCGCCCGACTCTATCGCCCACGAAGCGATCAGCCATGGCGCAGGCTCAAGCCTTTGTAGACTCGATTTCCGCTGCGGTTTGCAGTCTGGTTGCAGTTCATCCCTTGAGTTCTTCTTCGCCCCTTGGCCCCACCGGCCGTTTTGCGCCCTCGCCCACCGGGCCGCTGCATGCGGGCTCGCTGGTCGCCGCACTGGCCAGCTGGCTGGATGCGCGCGCCCACGGCGGGCGCTGGCTGGTGCGCATCGAGGACATCGACACACCACGCAGCGTGGTCGGAGCCGATCGCATCATGCTGGCGCAGCTGATCAACTGCGGCTTGCTGCCCGACGAGCCACCGCTGTGGCAGTCCCGGCGCGGCGACCTCTACGCCCGTGCACTTCAGTCGCTGCGCGATCAGTTGCGCGTGTATGCCTGCGGCTGCTCTCGGCGTGACATCGAGCTGGCCTGGGAAGCTACCGGACAGGTGCGCATTCGCCACGGCGAGCTGGTTTACCCCGGCACCTGCCGCCACGGGCTCAAGGGCAAGCAGCCCCGCGCCTGGCGGCTGCGCTGCACGAACGACGACGACAGCGATCTGCTGATAGCCTGGTTCGACCGGCGGCTCGGTGCGCAAACGCAAAACGTGACGCAGACCATCGGCGACATCGTGCTGCAGCGCAGCGACGGCCTGTGGGCTTATCAGATGGCGGTGGTAGTCGATGACGCCGACCAGGGCGTGACCCATGTGGTGCGCGGCGGCGACATGACCGAGAGCACGCCGCGCCAGATCCACCTGCAGCGCGCGCTCTGCTTTCCCACGCCGCACTACCTGCACACGCCGGTGGTGATGGCCGCCGATGGCCACAAGCTGTCCAAGCAAAACGGCGCCGAAGCCATCGACGTGAGCCAGCCGCTGGCCGCGCTGCGAGCCGCCGGTGCGGTGCTCGGCGTGAGTGCCAGCGGCACCACGGTGGCCGACTGGCTGGCGAGCGCCGTGCAGGCGTGGGCGGCGCTGTATCCGCCGACCTCACGCTGACAGCGCTGGCACCGCCGCAATCGGCGTCAGTGCGCTTCGTCCCAGTTGTGGCCCACGCCCACCTCGGCAAGCAGCGGTACCTTGAGCGCAGCCACTGAGGCCATGGCCGCAGGCACTTCGATGCGTGCCCAGTCGAGCTCGGCCTCAGGTACTTCGAGCACCAGTTCGTCGTGCACCTGCATCACGATGCGGCTGGCGCGGCCCTGTTCATCAAGCACGCGCTGCACCGCCAGCATCGCCAGCTTGATGAGATCGGCCGCGGTGCCCTGCATGGGCGCGTTGATGGCCTGACGCTCGGCGCCGGCCTTGCGCGGGCCGTTGCCGCCGTTGATCTCGGGCAAGTAGACGCGGCGTCCGAACAGCGTTTCGACATAGCCCTTGTCGCGTGCTGACTCTCGCGTGTTGTCCATGTAGCGCTTGACGCCGGCAAAGCGCTCGAAGTAGCGCTCGATGTAGGCCACCGCCGCGCTGCGCTCGATGCCCAGGCTTTGCGACAGCCCGAACGCGCCCATGCCGTAGATCAGCCCGAAGTTGATGGTCTTGGCGTAGCGCCGCTGCTCGGTGGTGACTGCCGCCGGCTCGATGCCGAACACCTCGCTGGCCGTCGCGCGGTGCACGTCCATGCCCTCGGAAAACGCCTTGAGCAATCCCGGGTCCTCACTGATGTGGGCCATGATGCGCAGCTCGATTTGCGAGTAATCGGCGCTCAGGATCAGGTGCCCCGGCGGCGCGATGAAGGCCTCGCGCACCTTGCGACCTTCGGCGGTGCGGATGGGGATGTTCTGCAAATTGGGCTCGTTGCTGGCCAGCCGCCCGGTCACTGCCACCGCCTGCGCGTAATGCGTGTGCACGCGGCCGGTCGCCGGGTTGATCATCTGCGGCAGCTTGTCGGTGTAGGTGCCCTTGAGCTTGGCCAGCGACCGGTGCTCGAGCAGCCGCGCGGGCAGCGGGTAGTCGGCGGCCAGCTCGGTCAGCACCTCTTCGTCGGTGCTCGGCGCGCCCGAGGCGGTCTTTTTCTTGACCGGCAGCCCGAGCTTGTCGAACAGGATCTCGCCGACCTGCTTGGGGCTGCCCATGTTGAAGGGCTGACCGGCCAACTCATAGGCCTCGCGCTCAAGCGCCACCATGCGCTCGCCGAGCTGCTGGCTTTGCGCGGCCAGGATGGCCGGTGCGATCAGCACGCCGGTGCGCTCGATGCGCTGCAGCAAAAGCGCCGTGGGCAGCTCGATGCGGCAGTACACGTCGAGCAGCCCGCTCTCGCATTCGATCTGCGGCCACAGCACGCGGTGCACCGCCAGCGTCATGTCGGTGTCTTCGCACGAGTAGCGCGTGGCGCGTTCCACATCGACCTGGCCGAACGGGATCTGGTGCACGCCCTTGCCGCACAGGTCCTCGTAGCTCAGACCGCTGCGCCCCAGGTGGCGCTGCGCCAGGCTTTCGAGGCCGTGCGGTGTGTGGGCTTCGAGCACATAGCTTTGCAGCATGGTGTCGTGCACATAGCCGCGCACGGTGATGCCAGCGTTTTGCAGCACGTGCGCGTCGTACTTGATGTTCTGGCCCAGCTTGGGCGCAGCGGCGTCTTCCAGCCACGGGCGCAGCGCGGCCAGCACCTCATCCACAGGCAACTGCTCGGGCGCGCCGGCGTACTCGTGGCGCAGCGGGATGTAGGCGGCATCGCCCGGCACCACGCTGAGTGAGATACCGACCAGCCGCGCGACCATGTCGTCGAGCGAATCGGTTTCGGTGTCGATGGCCACCACCTGGCCGGCCTTCGCGGCGGCTTCGATCTTGGCCACCCAGGCGGCCAGCGATTCGCGGCCGAGCACGGTCTCGCATTGCAGGTTGGCGTCGTCGACGTGGGCGGGCGTGTCGTCGGGCTGATCGAACAGCGGGCCGTCCGAGTGAGGCTTGGGCGCGGGCGGTGGCGCGGCCGGCTTGAGCGCTGCGTCGACCTCGCGCAGCCAGGTCTTGAAGCCGTAGCGCGCGTAAAAACCATGCAGCGCCGGCAGGTCGGCCGCTCGCAGCGCCAGCGCATCCAGATTCGGCCAGCCGGGGACGTGATCGGCCAGATCGCAGTCCAGCCGCACTGTGACCAGCCGCTGCGCCTGTGGCAGCCAGTCGAGCGCGCGGCGCAGGTTCTCGCCGGCGGTGCCCTTGATGGTGTCGGCCGCGGCGATCACGCCTTGCAGCGAACCGTGCTCGGCGATCCACTTGGCCGCGGTCTTCGGGCCCACTTTTTCGACGCCGGGCACGTTGTCGACCACATCGCCCACCAGCGTGAGGTAATCGACGATGCGCTCGGGCGGCACGCCGAACTTGGCGACCACGCCGGGCGCATCGAGCCGCTCGTTGCTCATGGTGTTGATCAGCGTCACCCGATCGTTGACCAGCTGCGCCAGGTCCTTGTCGCCGGTGGAAATGATCACCTGGTGACCCGCAGCAGCAGCCACGCGCGCCAGCGTGCCGATGGCGTCGTCGGCCTCGATGCCCGGCACCATCAGCACCGGCCAGCCGAGCAGCTTGACGACTTCGTGGATGGGCTCGATTTGCTGCACCAGCGGCTCGGGCATGGGGCTGCGGTTGGCCTTGTAGTCGGCGTACCACTCGTCACGAAAGGTCGGTCCGTGCGCATCGAACACGCACACCGCGTGCTCGGGCTTCACGTCCTTGAGCGCGCGCTGCAGCATCGCCACCATGCCGTGCAAGGCCCCAGTGGGCGCGCCCTCGGGGCTGCGCAGATCGGGCAGCGCGTGGTAGGCGCGGTAGAGGTAGCTGGAGCCGTCAACCAGCAGCATCACGGGCAGGGGCGTGGCATTCATCGGCGCATTGTGCGCGGCGCAACCGCAGCCACCGCGCCTAAAATCGGTCAGATGAACATCAGCGCCTGCCTCATTCGCGTCCTGTGCGGTCTTTGCATTGCGGCGGGCCTGATCGGCAGCGCATCGGCACAAAGTGCACCTGCTCCAGCCGCGGCCTCGGCCCCTGCGCCGGCCGCATCGTCGGTGCCGCCTGCCCCAGCCGAGTCTGCCAAGCCCGAACCCGGTGAGCCGCTGGTTCGCCTCACGATCATCGACGACGACAACGTGCGCATCGAAGAGCTGAAGGTTCGCGGGCGCTCGCAGCGCATCGTGGTCACGCCCAAGAACGGCAGCAAGCCCTACGAGATCGTCACCGACAACGGCTCTCGCGACCTGACCGAAGGCCCCAACGGCTTCAACGGCGCGGTGGGCAAGCGGGTGTGGCCGGTGCTGTCGTTTTGATCGTCACGCGCGTTTCGGCAGGCTGAAGCCGTGGCTGTCTACACCGAAGTGCCTTTTGAGGCGGCCGCCGCTCTGGTGTCACGCCTGAACATCGGCACCTTGCAGTCGCTCGAGGGCTGCAAGGGCGGCATCGAAAACACCAACTACTTTGCCGACACCAGCCAGGGCCGCTTCGTGCTCACGC
>Ga0164294_10002981_pt1 | contig 15144 bp, 15 predicted proteins | sample GEODES005metaG_FD_111479 | JGI IMG/M metagenome (GOLD analysis project Ga0164294, IMG submission 111479) | Oligotrophic lake water microbial communities from Sparkling Lake, Wisconsin, USA - GEODES005 metaG | ecosystem: Environmental > Aquatic > Freshwater > Lake | place: USA: Sparkling Lake...
ATGCTCAGCATGGAAGTGGCTGCGATAGCGATGCCGTACAAACCACCCAAGTCAAACGCGCTGTAAATGGCCGCACACACAAACAGCACGGGCCAAGCGGTAGAGCGCATGGACACGCCCAAGCCCGCAATGATGTTGGTGCCGTGGCCGGTAGTTGATGCTTGCGCGATGTGCTGCACGGGCGCGTATTGGGTGCCGGTGTAGTACTCGGTGATCCAGACCAGCGCGCCGGTCAAAATCAAACCAATGGCGCAGGTGCCGAACAATTTGCCAGCGGTCAAGGCAGTGCCATCAGGCAATGTGATCGCCGCGGGAAACATCGACTGGGTCACAAAGTAAAAAGCAATCAGCGACAAGATGCCGGAGACAGCCAAGCCTTTGTAAAGCGCAGGCATCACATTGACCATGCCGGGGCTGGCTTTGACGAAGAAGCAACCGATGATGGATGCCACGATGGACACGCCGCCAAGTACCAGCGGGTAGAGCACCATGTTCGGGCCAGCGGTACCGGCCAGCATCGCGCCCAACACCATGGTGGCGATCAAGGTCACGGCATAGGTTTCGAACAAGTCAGCGGCCATACCGGCGCAGTCACCGACGTTGTCACCGACGTTGTCAGCGATCACCGCAGGGTTGCGCGGGTCATCTTCCGGAATACCGGCTTCAACTTTACCCACCAAGTCAGCGCCGACGTCAGCGCCTTTGGTGAAAATGCCGCCGCCCAAACGCGCGAAGATGGAAATCAACGAAGAACCGAAGGCAAAACCTATCAGCGGGTTGAGCAAGCCAGCCAGCGCCTTGCCGTCAGCGGGCACGCCGCCAGCGGTCAAGTACCAGTAAAAACCGGTGACGCCGAGCAAACCCAAACCAACCACCAGCATGCCGGTGATGGCGCCGCCACGGAAGGCCACATCCAATGCGGGGCCGATGCCCTTGGTAGCCGCTTGAGCGGTGCGCACATTGGCACGAACAGAAATGTTCATGCCGATGAAACCGCATGCGCCTGAAAGCACTGAACCGAGTACAAAGCCGACAGCACTTAACGGGTCTAAGACCACCGCGATAAGCACAGCCAGAACCACGCCGACCATGGCGATGGTTTTGTATTGCCTTGCCAGATAAGCAGCCGCGCCGGTTTGAATGGCAGCAGCAATTTCTTGCATGCGGGCATTGCCTGCGTCTTGGGAAAGAATCCAGCTGCGAGTCCAGAACCCGTAAATCACGGCGATGAGGCCGCACGCTAGCGCAAATAACAGCGCTGTAGAACCAGTCATAAGATCTCCTTGAGTTGTTTCGCGAAGAGGGGGGGCAACGTTCAAAGGTTGTTTGCCCCACCTTTGCGTTGCTTCCTCACGCGCTCAACAGAGCGTGATTGGCCAACCCCGAGAATGTACGTGATTCAAATATCAGTTCTGTGAAAAACTCAGCTCAGAACAAAGTAAACTCAGGGTAAGTACTGATATTTCGGTGTGAATTTTTTTTTTATTTTTTTCGAAAACATTGCCATGTCATTAGATAACGTCACCGCCGGAAACAAAACTCCCCATGAATTCAATGTGATCATTGAAATTCCCATGAACGCCGACCCGATCAAATACGAAGTCGACAAGGAAACTGGCGCGATTTTTGTGGACCGCTTCATGAGCACATCCATGCACTATCCGACCAACTATGGTTATGTGCCCAAAACCATCAGTGGCGATGGCGACCCGGTGGATGTATTGGTGATCACACCCGTGCCTTTGATTCCCGGTGTGGTCGTGACTTGCCGCCCGATTGGTATTTTGAAAATGGAAGATGAAGCAGGCATGGACGGCAAAGTGCTGGCTGTGCCCACCGACAAAATTTTGTCTATCTATACGCAGTGGCAAAAGCCAGAAGACATGAACCCGATGCGTTTGAAAACCATCGCCCATTTTTTTGAACATTACAAAGATTTAGAGCAGGGCAAATGGGTGAAGATTTTGGGTTGGGAAGGCCCTGAGTCAGCCATGCAAGAAATTGAAGAAGGCATTGCGAATTACCGCAAGCAGCAAGCCTGATTTAAACGCTGCGCTTGAACGGATTGCGTTCGTCCAGGTGCTCGAGGTAGTTGTCCACGCCTCGTCCCTCGCGGTTTAAAAATTCCTCTACCGCTTTAGAAAAACGCGGGTCTGCCAACCAATGCGCGCTGTGTGTACTGACCGGCATCAAGGCGCGCGCCATTTTGTGTTCCCCTTGCGCACCTCCTTCAAATCGCTGCACGCCGTTGGCAACACACCATTGCAAGGGCTGGTAATAGCAAGCCTCGAAATGCAAACAATCGACGCGCTCTAAGGCACCCCAATAACGCCCGTAAGCGACTGCTTGCTCGCTGCCTAGTTTGTGTATGCCAATCAAACTGCTGGCGATCGGCTCACCGTTGCGTTCAGCGATAAACAGCAACCAGTTTTGCGACATGTCTGTGCGCATACGATGGAAAAAATCCGGTGTCAGATAAGGTGCATTGCCATGTTCAAGGTAAGTGCGCTCATAGCACTGGTAGAAAAAACGCCAGTCTGTTTCGCTGATGGCCGCGCCATGCGAGTGTCTAAACACCACGCCAGCCTCGGCCACTTTCCGTCTTTCCTGACGGATTTTTTTGCGCTTCTCTTGGTTCAGGCTGCCCAGAAAAGCGTCAAAGTCTGACCAACCTGGGTTTTGCCAGTGAAATTGCACAGTTTGTCTTTGCAGCAAACCGGCTCTTTCGCAGGCCGCTATGTCCTTGCTACTGCCAAAAAGCAAATGCAGTGACGACAGTTCTTCTTCTGCACACCAAGACAGGACAGCTTGCAACAACATGTCGCGATGCTCTTCGCTGTTAGCCAATAAACGCGAGCCCGGCACTGGTGTGAATGGCACTGCAATCAAGGCCTTGGGGTAATAGTTCAAACCGTGTTGGTTGTAGGCATTGGCCCAAGCCCAATCAAACACATATTCACCGTAAGAGTGTTTTTTTAAGTAGAGGGGACAAGCAGCTACCAATTGATCATGTTGCCAAAGCGAGAAAAACCTGGCGGTCCAACCTGTTGAGGTGATGGCGCTCCCGCTGTCTTGCATGGCGCTCAAATAAGCGTGTTGCATGAAAGGGCTAGGGCAGTCTTGCACTGCCAGCAATGCATCCCAGGCGGTGGCAGGTATATCGGCAGGGTGATCATTCACCCTGATGCCATAATCGTTCAGCTTTTTTTGCATTTCATCCATGACGCTTCAACTCAGTGTAGCCCAGCTTAATTTCACCGTCGGTGACATGACGGGCAACGCCCGCAAAATCATCGACGCCGCGCGCACGGCTTACCAGCAAGGTGCCAGGCTTTTGGTTACCCCGGAGTTGTCGATTTGCGGCTACGCGGCAGAAGATTTGTTTTTGCGACCTTCGTTCATCAAAGCATGTCAGGAAGCAGTCGCGCTTGTTCAACAGGAATTGGCTGATTTAAAAGATATGTTTGTGGTGGTCGGGCATCCCAGCGGCGACGACAAACGCACCCGATCTGTGGCGGTGCAACAGCGCTTTAATATGGCCTCTGTTTTCAGTGAAGGCAAATTGGTGACCAGTTACGCCAAACGTGAACTGCCCAATTACCAAGTGTTCGATGAGCGCCGCTATTTCATACCTGGTCATGAAGCTTGCGTGTTTCAAGTGCATGGCGTGAAGATAGGTTTGTTGATATGCGAAGACGCGTGGTTTGAGCAGCCCGCTTTAGATGCCCGCGAGGCTGGTGCGCAAATGCTGGTGGTGATGAATGCATCCCCGTTTCACAGAGGTAAAAGCAGCGAACGCGAGCAAGCCATGCAAGTGCGTTCGCAGGCGACCGGATTGCCACTGATTTATGCCCACTTGGTAGGCGGTCAAGATGAAGTCGTTTTTGAAGGCCGGTCATTTGCTTTGCAAGCAAATGGTGAATTGGCCGGTCGCGCGCCTTCATTTGCTGAAGATTTATTCACCGTGACTTGCTGTGATGAAGCCAGGCATTTGCATCTGCGTGCCTCGGCTCACGACATCGAAGATGCCTTGTCGGAAGTCTGGCATGCGTTGGTTTTGGGTGTGCGTGACTACATTGGCAAAAACAAATTTCCTTCGGTGTTGTTGGGCTTGTCAGGCGGTATTGATTCAGCGCTGGTGATGGCCATTGCGGTCGATGCTTTAGGTGCAGACCGTGTGCGTGCTGTGATGATGCCTTCACCCTATACCGCAGGCATCAGTCTGAGCGACGCCAGAGAGATGGCCCAGCGTATGCAGGTGCGTTATGACGAGTTGTCCATCGTGCCTATGTTCAATGAATTTTTGAATACGCTGGCGACTGACTTTCAGGGCAAGTCTATAGACACCACGGAAGAAAATATCCAAGCACGTATTCGCGGCACTTTGCTCATGGCCATGTCCAACAAGCACGGTTCTATCGTGCTGACTACAGGTAATAAAAGCGAAATGGCGACAGGCTACTGCACTTTGTATGGCGACATGGCCGGTGGTTTTGCAGTGATCAAAGATGTTTCTAAGACATTGGTTTATCAATTGGCGCAATGGCGTAATCAGCACGATCCTTACAACACCTGCACATCGCCGATTCCAAAGCGCATCATTACCCGCGCACCCAGCGCCGAATTGCGCGAAGACCAGACCGACCAGGACAGTTTGCCGCCCTATGACGTACTTGACGCTATCGTCGAGCGCTACATGGAACAAGACCAAAGCCAGCAAGAAATAGAAGACGCTGGTTTCGCCCGTTCAGATGTGGATCAAGTCATCCGATTGATTCGCATCAATGAATACAAACGTCGTCAATCTCCCATCGGGGTGCGTATAACCCACCGTGGTTTTGGCAAAGATTGGCGTTATCCTATAACCAGTCTTTTTCGTGCCTGATCAGGCCTTTTCAGTCATTGAAGGAAATTGTCATGAAACAAATAACCGCCATCATCAAACCATTCAAGCTCGAAGAGGTTCGGGAAGCTTTGGCTGAGTGTGGAGTCACTGGTTTGACGGTCACCGAAGTCAAAGGTTTCGGTCGCCAAAAAGGGCATACAGAACTCTACCGTGGTGCGGAATATGTGGTGGATTTTTTGCCCAAAGTCAAAGTTGAAGTGGTTGTCAACTCTGCCGATGTTGATAGGTGTGTAGACGCTATCGTGCTTGCCGCCCGCACCGGAAAAATCGGTGACGGAAAAATATTCGTCACCGCTGTAGAGCGAGTCATTCGTATTCGTACCGGTGAGACTGACGAAGCAGCCGTCTGAAAATTAATTTAGCTTTGGTCAATCAATCGGCGGTTGATTGAATTCACAAGGGATTAATTAGATGGCTTTCATGCCCTCGGCCTTTGCCAAGCCTGCAGATTCCACCAGTTTGGGTAGCAATATTTCAACGCTGTCGGATTGGTAAACAAAATCCATTTGCCAATCTGAGACAAACCCTTTGTCCACGGTGTTTTGCATGAACGCCAGCAAGCCATCGTAATAACCATCGACATTGAGCAAGCCTATCGGTTTGTTGTGAAATGCGAGTTGACGCCAGGTCCACACTTCAAACAGTTCTTCGAATGTGCCGATGCCACCGGGCAAAGCCAGAAACGCGTCAGCCCGCTCTGCCATCATGAACTTGCGTTGGTGCATGTTGTCAACCATGTGCAGTTCATCGCAACCGTCGTCATTGACGGATTCTTTTTCAGCCAGTGCATGCGGTATCACGCCTATGACCCTGCCGCCTGAAGATTTGGTGGCTCTTGCCACAGTACCCATCAAACCGCCGCCGCCGCCTCCATAAACAAGTTGCCCTTGATGAGAACCGATCCAATGACCGACAGCGGTTGCGGCTTGAACGAATGAGGGCTCAGTGCCCGTGCGGGATCCGCAATAAACGCAAATTGAAAAAGCAGGTGTCATGATTGAAAGCACGCAAAACAGTTGATTAAGTTTACGCAACTTCTGTTTTGACGGGGCGTACATCTATCAATCTGGTGCCCGCCCAATGGTCATGCCAAAACTGACGGTCTTTGCGTAAAAAACTTGAGCCAGCCCACAAAAAAATCCACACAGGGCATGAGAGTAATGTCACTGTCAGGGGGACATTCATGACTTGAAAAAGTATCAGCGGAGGCATAAACCAGACCCAACTCAACGCATACCTCAGCAAAGCTCTGCGATGTTGAAGCGGTTGCCCAGCCATATCCACCATACGTATGTGCCAAGTTTTCATGGCCAATGTCTGACCTTTGCGCCAGAACCAAGTGAAATAAAAGCCCAACACAAGAAAAATAAACACCTGCTGCCCAAGTCTGTTTTGCAGCGCATGCCGGGTTTGTGTGAGCGTACTGAATAAATAACTGGCCATGAAAACGACTGCAAACAACAACATGCCTTCATATAGCCAGCAACTCATTCTTCTTAACAAGGAGGGTGTGGAAATCAAACCTGAGGCAGTGCTGGTTTGATCGGTAGGTGGAGTCATTGCTTATTGGATGAAACGCGTTTTTTGATGGGAAGCAATGTGAGAGGATCAACTTCAGCAGTTTCAATGCGAGGAGGTTTGTCTTGACCTTCTTTTTTAATCACAGGCGTTGTTGTGAGTTTTGCGGGAGATACAGGTCGAGGAACCATAGCCGCACCTTTGGGTAGCACGGATTTAGGTTGATTCAATTTGTGTTTCTCTTCCTCATTCAGGGATTGATATTCTTCCCATTTCGCCAATTTCTCATCATTGCTGAGTTGTTGTGATTGGGTAAAGTGCAACCTCGCCTGATAACGCTGAGAAGGTGTGAGTGCTGCCCACTCGCGCATTCGCTCCTGTGCTGTGGCTTGTGCCTGCGGGCTGAGTGAGGGGAAGTTTTTTGCTATTACCAGCCACTTGCGTTTGCGGGTTTCTTCCAGAGAGGGCCACAAATTTTGAAGGGGTTGAAGAATCTGTTGCTGGCTTGGGCTTAATTCAGCCCACTTAGGCCCAGCTTCATGGGAAACAACGGGTGGTTTTTTTTTGATTGAGGCAGCAGAGTCGTGGCTAGGATCTTGAGATTGTGCGAGTGCCATGCCCGCATGAACAAGCCCAGCGAGCAGAAGAGTGCAAATACTTTGAATCAAACGGGCGAGTACTTTAGCTGGCATCAATCTTTTTGCTTGTTTTTGATTTGCAGGAAATCTATGAACGCTGGATCAGCATAGGCTTGCGGCGGTAAATCATCAATGAGCAGTGCTGAATCAATTTCAGCTAACTCTAGGGCAGACTCGTCATTGTGAAAGTCGTAAAGCAACATCAAACCTGCAGCAAGACAGACTAAGGGTATGAAGGATACAAACAAGTTGTAGATTTCTTTTGCCTTAAGGGGGAAAGGCATTCTGACAGAGCCATCAGCTTGTAAATAGGGGTCCGTTGCTGCCACTAAAACAGGCTGAAGTAAGCGACGTGAGGCCAGTGCACGTGTGCGAGCAGCACGCAAGCGTTCTGAAAATTCATACGGAATTTGTTGCTTGCCCAATTCAAGATGGGAAACGATAAATTTTCCGAAATGATCTTCTTGACCTTGATGATGGTTTGTCGTTTTCATGGTTTAAATCCTCTGACAATCAGTGCTTTGTGTAAAGCCTGAATAGCTCTGGAACAATGGGTTTTAACACTTCCCTCAGAGCATCCCATAGCTGCAGCCGTCTCAGCTACATCCAACTCCTCCCAATAACGCAGAAGGAAGGCTTCGCGTTGACGACCGGGCAGTTTTTGTATCTCTGACTCGATTTCATGCACCGTTTCAGTGCGGGAAAACAGATCTTGTGCACTTTCAGTGGCTTGCGAATCGTATTCAGAATGGGAGATTTCTAAAAAATCAAAACTTTCTGATTCGTTAGTGTCTCCAAAATCATTGTAATTGCTGAACAAGGCATTTCGGGTTTTTTGTCGTCTGAACCAATCCAAAGTGGTGTTGGACAAAATCCGTTGGAACAACATCGGCAGTTCTTCAATCGGTTTGTCCGCATAATATTCCACTAGTTTCATCATGCTGTCTTGGACAATATCCAATGCCGCATCCTCATTGCGCACATGGTAGAGAGATCGCTTGAAAGCACGTTTTTCAACGTTTACAAGAAAATCTGATAGTTCTTTATCGGAGGCCAAGAGGATGAATTTAGAAATTACGCTGTTGAGTGAAAGTCAAATTAAATAGACATCTTCGATTATGTCATCGAGTAATGCTTGCTCAGACATTAGCGATAACCATTAGTAAATAATGTCATAATCCAAGGCTGTCCCAAGAAAAAGATCCGAGCTTGGTGTTAAACGCTTATGGCTTGGTATCCAAAGTCTTGATGCACTTTCAAAAGAAGTAGCAAAAAGGCACCCTGGGTTTTTCGTCTACGAAATTCACAAAGGTTTTACTCCATGGAAATTTCCAAAGCTGAATTGCAATCGGCGGTGGCTGCAAGCCAACAAAACCATGCTGCGATTGAAATCAACGGATCAGATATTCTGGTCAAAGCCCTGCAAGCTGAAAATGTCAAATACGTCTGGGGCTATCCCGGCGGCGCAGTGCTTCATATTTATGATGCTCTTTACAAGCAAGAAACCATACAACATGTTTTAGTGCGCCATGAACAAGCTGCTGTTCACGCTGCTGATGGCTACGCCCGTGCAACCGGTGATGTAGGCGTTGCACTTGTCACTTCCGGTCCCGGTGTGACCAATGCCGTCACAGGAATTGCTACTGCGTACATGGACAGTATTCCCATGGTCATCATCACCGGACAAGTGCCAACGCACGCCATTGGTCTGGATGCTTTCCAAGAATGCGACACAGTAGGCATCACCCGGCCGATCGTCAAACACAATTTCCTGGTGAAAGATGTGCGTGACATGGTGGACATTCTGAAAAAGGCATTTCATATTGCCCGCAGCGGAAGACCTGGCCCTGTGGTGGTTGATATTCCCAAGGACGTGTCTTTCAAGAAAACCAGTTACACAGGTTATCCAGCAACTGTAGAGATGCGCTCTTACAACCCGGTCCGCAAAGGCCATTCAGGTCAAATCCGCAAAGCTTTGCAATTGCTGCTGACTGCCAAGCGTCCTTTTATTTACACCGGCGGCGGTGTGTTGCTGAGCGAAGCATCTGGTGAGTTGCGTGCGTTGGTAGACATGCTTGGTTTCCCTTGCACCAATACGTTGATGGGCTTGGGCGCTTATCCGGCCAGTGACCGCAAATTTCTCGGCATGTTGGGTATGCACGGCACGGTGGAAGCCAACAACGCCATGCAAAACTGCGATGTGCTGTTGGCCGTCGGCGCACGTTTCGATGACCGCGTTATTGGCAACCCCAAGCACTTTGCTCAGAATGAACGCAAGATCATTCATATCGATATTGATCCCTCCAGCATTTCTAAACGCGTCAAGGTGGACATTCCTATTGTTGGTGATGTCAAAGACGTGTTGACCGAAATGATCGGCATGTTGAATGAAACACCCACCAAACCTGACGCCAAATCACTGGCGGCATGGTGGGAAACCATAGAAGCCTGGCGCGCACGTGATTGTCTGAAATACGACCGCTTCAACACCGAAGTCATCAAGCCTCAGTATGTGATCGAAACACTTTGGAACATGACCAAAGATGCTGATGCATACGTCACATCTGATGTGGGTCAACACCAAATGTGGGCTGCCCAGTATTACCGTTTTGACCAACCGCGTCGTTGGATCAACTCCGGCGGTTTGGGCACCATGGGCGTGGGTATTCCTTACGCCATGGGTATCAAACTGGCTAAGCCTGAGAGCGAGGTGTATTGCGTCACCGGTGAAGGCTCTGTGCAAATGTGTATTCAAGAGTTGTCTACCTGTTTGCAATACAACACGCCCATCAAAATTCTTTCTTTGAACAATCGCTATCTAGGTATGGTCCGACAGTGGCAGGAAGTCGAATACGAAGGCCGTTACAGCCACAGCTACATGGACGCTTTGCCTGACTTCGTCAAACTTGCTGAAGCCTATGGCCACGTCGGTATGTTGATTGAACGTCCGCAGGATGTGGAGCCCGCCTTGCGTGAAGCCCGCAAACTCAAGGACAGAACCGTGTTCATGGATTTCCGTACCGATCAAACTGAAAACGTGTTCCCCATGGTGCAAGCTGGCAAGGGCATCACAGAAATGCTTCTCGGTAGCGAAGACCTTTAATCCAAACTTAACTTTTTGACGAATCTATTGTCCGCCGAGTCGCCAAGTTACCGCTTGGCGGGGAGGGCGGCGAAAAGAGGAATCCATACAAATGAAACACATCATTGCAGTATTGTTGGAAAACGAACCCGGCGCTTTATCCCGGGTTGTAGGTTTGTTCTCAGCTCGCGGCTACAACATCGAATCATTGACTGTCGCCCCGACTGAAGACCCTAGTTTGTCGCGCATGACTTTGCAGACATCGGGCTCAGACGACGTGATTGAGCAAATTACCAAACACTTGAACCGATTGATAGAAGTGGTCAAAGTCGTAGACCTGACTGAAGGTGCCTACACCGAGCGCGAACTGATGATGGTCAAGGTTCGCGCGGTCGGCAAAGAGCGCGAAGAAATGAAACGCATGGCGGATATTTTCAGAGGCCGCATCATCGATGTGACCGACAAAAGCTACACCATTGAATTGACTGGCGATGTGTCTAAGAACGACGCTTTTTTGGAAGCTATCGAGCGCAGCGCTATTCTGGAAACAGTGCGCACCGGCGCCAGCGGCATTGGCCGCGGTGAACGTGTGTTGCGGGTTTGAATTGAAACTACATTTAAGGAGAGAGCCATGAAAGTTTATTACGACAAAGATTGTGACTTGAGCCTGATTAAAGGCAAAACTGTGGCCATCATCGGCTACGGCTCACAAGGCCATGCGCATGCACAAAACTTGAACGACAGCGGTGTCAAAGTGGTGGTTGGTTTGCGCAAAGGTGGCGCTTCCTGGGACAAAGTCGGCAAAGCCGGTTTGAATGTCATGGAAGTCAATGACGCAGTCAAATTGGCTGATGTCGTCATGATTTTGTTGCCTGATGAGCAAATCTCTGAGGTCTACACCAACAATGTGGCTCCACACATGAAGCAAGGCGCTTCCTTGGCGTTTGCCCATGGTTTTAACGTGCATTACAACCAAGTCGTGCCACGTGCAGACTTGGATGTGTGGATGGTCGCACCCAAGGCTCCGGGTCACACTGTGCGTTCAACCTATGCACAAGGCGGTGGCGTGCCCCATTTGGTGGCGATTCACCAAGACAAATCTGGTAAAGCCCGTGACTTGGCATTGAGCTATGCCATGGCCAACGGTGGTGGCAAAGCCGGCATCATCGAAACCAATTTTCGCGAAGAAACCGAAACCGATTTGTTCGGCGAACAAACCGTGTTGTGCGGTGGTGCAGTTGAACTCATCAAAATGGGTTACGAAACTTTGGTTGAGGCTGGTTACGCCCCTGAAATGGCATATTTCGAATGCCTGCATGAATTGAAACTGATTGTCGATTTGATTTATGAAGGCGGTATTGCCAATATGAATTATTCGATCTCCAACAACGCTGAGTATGGCGAGTACGTGACCGGTCCTGAAGTCATCAATGAGCAATCACGCGAAGCCATGCGCAATGCCTTGAAGCGTATTCAAACCGGCGAATACGCAAAGATGTTTATGTTGGAAGGCCGCACCGGCTACCCCAGCATGACAGCGCGCCGTCGTTTGACAGCCGATCACTCTATCGAGAAAGTCGGTTCACAACTGCGCGCCATGATGCCTTGGATTGCCAAGAACAAATTGGTTGACCAGAGCCGCAACTGATGAACTACCCGCACCCACTGCTGGCGCGCGAAGGCTGGCCTTTCATCGGGCTGGCCTTTGTACTGTCTTTGATCCTGACTTTGGTCTGGAGTTGGAAAGTTGCCATACCAGCGTATATCGTGCTGGTGTTTGTGATTCAATTTTTTCGTGATCCACCTCGCGCTGTACCTGACATGGCGAATGCTGTGCTCTCACCTGCAGACGGTCGCATTGTCAAAATTGAAAAAGTGCGTGACCCCTATGCCGACAGGGATGCCTTGCTTGTCAGCGTATTCATGAACGTGTTCAACGTCCACAGCAATCGCGCAAGCGTGAATGGCAGGGTTCGCGCAGTTCATTATTTTCCTGGCTTGTTTGTCAACGCTGACCTTGACAAAGCATCCAATGAAAATGAGCGCAACGCGGTCATCATTGACGCCGATGTCAATGGTGAGCATCATGTTGTGACGCTGGTTCAAGTGGCTGGCCTGATCGCTCGAAGAATTCTTTGCTATGTGCATCCCGGCGACGCACTGGAAAAAGGTCAGCGCTATGGCTTCATCCGATTTGGTTCCCGAGTCGACGTTTACCTGCCATTGACTGCTGTCGTTCGCGTCGCCCCCGGCGATGTGGTTTCAGCTACCTGCACTGTGTTAGCTACACTGTGAACCCATGAACCAGCAAGAACCCAGCGAACTTAACGAAGAAACGCCGAGCCGCCTGCGAAAAGGCATTTATGTGTTGCCGAATTTATTCACTCTGGCGGCATTGTTCGGCGGCTTTTATGCCATCGTGATGGCAATCAACAACCAGTTCGAAGCAGCAGCCATAGGCGTGTTCACTTCTATGGTTTTGGACAGTTTGGATGGGCGAGTCGCACGAATGACGAACACACAGTCTGCATTCGGCGCGCAGATGGATTCGCTTGCCGACATGGTGTCTTTCGGTGCCGCACCAGCATTGATCACTTATGTCTGGGTATTGAATGACCTAGGTCGATGGGGTTGGTTTGCTGCATTTGTTTACTGTGCATGTGCTGCATTGCGTTTGGCGAGATTCAATGTCAACACAACCGTGGTTGACAAGAGATTTTTTCAAGGTCTTCCCTCTCCTGCGGCAGCGGCTTTTGTGGTGGGTTTTGTTTGGCTTGTGACCGTTCTTGAAATTGCCAAATCGGATATGGCTTGGTTATGTTTTGCATTTTGTTTGTATGCGGGCTTGACCATGGTGAGCAATGTTCCTTTCTACAGCTTCAAAGATTTTCAAATGCGCAAAAGCGTGCCTTTTGCTGTCATTGTTTCCATTGCACTTGTGATCGCGGTCATCAACATCCATCCGCCCATTGTTTTATTCGCTTTGTTTTTTGCCTATGCGTTCAGTGGCTACGTGGTTTATGCATGGCGACGAGCCAAAGGTTTACCTACCAGTGTCATCAGCACCTCGACGGATGAACCGGACGAGAAAGGGCTGCATTAAGAAATCCGTTATTCGGAGACTATTTTCTTTATGCTACATTCCAAACATGACTAATCTGCAAAACCTGCTGCTACTAGGCTTCTTCGGGCCCATACAGTAACGCTTGCGCGATTATTTTCAAGGCCCGTATGCTCCCGCATCGGGCCTTTTGTTTTGGTGGCTTGCGGGACTGGCGGTTCTTTAATTCACAGGAGTTGATTCATGAACAACCATTTGATAATTTTCGACACCACTTTGCGCGATGGCGAGCAATCTCCGGGTGCGTCCATGACGCGGGACGAAAAACTACGTATTGCCAGACAGTTGGAAAGATTGCGAGTGGATGTGATTGAGGCTGGTTTTGCTGCCAGTTCAGAAGGTGATTTCCAGGCCGTTAAAGCCATTGCCAATGCCATCACCGAGTCCATAGTTTGTTCCTTGTCTCGCGCCAATGATCGGGATATTTCACGTGCCGCTGACGCACTCAAAGGCGCCAAGCGTTCCCGCATACACACTTTCATTGCGACCTCTGCTTTGCACATGGAGAAAAAACTGCGAATGACGCCAGATCAGGTGTTTGAGCAAGCCAAACAATCTGTGCGTTTTGCGCGTAACTTGGTGGCTGATGTTGAATTCAGCCCTGAAGATGGCTATCGCAGCGATGTGGATTTTTTATGTCGCGTGCTTGAAGCTGTGATTGACGAAGGCGCAACCACCATCAATGTGCCGGACACAGTGGGTTATGCCGTACCAGAGTTGTACGGTAATTTCATCAAAACATTGCGTGAGCGAATTCCCAACTCAGACAAAGCCATTTGGTCTGTGCATTGCCACAACGATCTCGGTATGGCCGTTGCCAATTCTCTGGCTGGCGTGCAAATCGGCGGAGCCCGTCAGGTGGAATGCACCATCAACGGTTTGGGCGAGCGCGCTGGTAACTGCTCTTTAGAAGAAATTGTCATGGCCGTTAAAACGCGCAAAGATTATTTCGGTCTGACTTTGGGCATCGAGACTCAACATATTTTGGCTGCAAGTCGCATGGTCAGTCAGACCACAGGCTTTGTGGTGCAACCCAACAAGGCCGTGGTGGGAGCGAATGCATTTGCTCATGCATCCGGCATTCACCAAGATGGTGTGTTGAAGGCGCGTGACACCTATGAAATCATGCGTGCTGAGGATGTGGGTTGGAGCGCAAACAAAATTGTGCTTGGCAAATTAAGTGGTCGAAATGCCTTCAAACAACGCTTGCAAGATTTGGGTGTGGAGCTTGAGAGCGAAGCTGAAACGAATGCTGCATTTGCTCGCTTCAAGGAATTGGCTGACCGAAAAAGTGAAATTTTCGATGAAGACATACTTGCCCTCGTGAGCGAAGAAAGTGTTTCACACGAAGACGATGTGTTTGGTTTTGTGAAACTCTCTCAACGCAGCGAAACAGGCGAGCAACCTTATGCAGCTATTGTGTTCACACATTCTGGAAAAGAAGTGTTTTGTGAATCTGCCGGCAACGGCCCGGTCGATGCTTCACTCAAAGCGATAGAAAAGCATGTACAAAGTGGTGCCGAAATGGTGTTGTATTCGGTCAATGCCATCAGTGGCTCGACAGAAAGTCAAGGTGAGGTCACGGTTCGTCTTCAAAACAACGGACGCATCGTCAACGGAGTAGGTTCAGACCCGGATATTGTGGTGGCATCTGCCAAGGCCTATCTGAGTGCACTCAATAAATTGCAAAGCAAGGCGGAAAGAGTCGCGGCTCAGGGGTGATTTGCAAATGAATATTTTGTTACTAATGTAGAAATTAACTGCTTGAGAAATGAGATGCAAGTCCTTGATATTGCCAGATTTTTCAAATAGCCGTACACTTGTTAACAGTTTGTCAAATCCAGACAAGGGAACCCTTTTGAAAAATATTCGCTCTACA
>Ga0164294_10002983_pt1 | contig 15142 bp, 14 predicted proteins | sample GEODES005metaG_FD_111479 | JGI IMG/M metagenome (GOLD analysis project Ga0164294, IMG submission 111479) | Oligotrophic lake water microbial communities from Sparkling Lake, Wisconsin, USA - GEODES005 metaG | ecosystem: Environmental > Aquatic > Freshwater > Lake | place: USA: Sparkling Lake...
ATGAATCATTGTTTCGTTAATGGTTTGCTGTCCGAAAGAAGCAAATGGTAATAAGAGGAAAAGGGCTAAATATCTCATGCCTAAATGTAATGAGAAATTGAATGAACATTACTTTCCAATACAGAAAATAATCATACCAATAAAATCAACGGTTGTAGAGCAACGGGGTACACAGTAGATACAAAAATCAAATAATCCCCCCGTAGTCAGTAGTACTAAAAAGCACTTGTGAAATTGCTTTATTTCGAATTTGTAATTCTGAAAGAGTCAACAATTTTCTCAAAATCGGCTTTCCATAATTCCGACTCATTTACACGAAACTCGAACGTTACAGTGATCGAAGTTTACAATTGGTATTAAAATCCACAGTCAAAAAAGCCAAGATTAATAAACCAGTAACCTTGCATTGGTTGCGTCACAGCTACGCCACTCATTTATTGGAATCGGGAACAGACCTCCGTTACATTCAGGAACTATTGGGACACAGCAGCAGCAAGACGACAGAGATTTACACCCATGTGAGCATTCGAAACATTCAACAAATCCGGTCGCCATTTGACGATTTGTAAATAAAATCATTACCTTTAGCTAACCGCAACAAACCTGCGCCTATCGCGCTAAAATGACATGTATTGGGTAGGTTTGTAGCGCGTATAAGTAAGTTATCAGCAACCCTAACAACCCGACCGTGCGACCATTTACCGACCGACAATGCAATTTTCGGCAAAGCCGTTTGGCTATCCCTTCGCAAAATTAAAAGAGCTGCAAGCCGACACACAAGCCAACGCTTTTGCAGCACATTTAATTTTGCCCAATCGCACCGCACCACCGACAACATTATGCCAAACCGACAATTTTTTACCGTATATTTGACCCATTGAAAAAATTAATCGTAATATCATTTCTCTTTGTTTTTCTGGGTGCTAACACAGAACTGCATCAGTTATTGAGATTACCAGTCTTAATTCATCACTTTCTTGAGCATCACGACCAAGAACCTGATGAAACCTTTGCTGACTTTTTAAACGAACACTATTCCGACCACCAAAACCATTCGGACAACGACGACCACGACAATTTACCTTTCAAGACAACGGATTGTGCAACGGCTCACGTTTCATTAGCTTTTGTAAACCATATCCGATTTTCTATTCCACGACCAACCGCTTTTTACGACAAAATTTCTCCAATCTACAACGGAGCATTTTATTCTTCCTCTGTCGTCAGCAAAATTTGGCAACCGCCAAAAATCAGTTAATGAATTTATGATGTGTCCGCTTTGCGGACACAAACAAAACTGTCTACGGTGCTGACGCACCGCAAACTTTCATTCATTTCATTAATTGTAAAATTATGCTCAATAAAATAATTGCGTTCTCCATAAAGAACAAACTCATCATAGGGCTTTTCATTTTGACCCTAATTGGTTTCGGCAGTTACCAACTTACACGACTGCCAATTGATGCCGTGCCTGACATCACCGACAATCAGGTGCAAGTAATAACCGTTACTCCTTCGTTGGGTGCTCCCGATGTGGAACGGCTCATTACTTTTCCCATTGAACAAGCCAACAGCAATATTCCTGGGCTAAAAGAAATCCGCAGTTTTTCACGGTTCGGACTTTCATTAATCACCATCGTTTTTGAGGATGATGTAGATATTTATTGGGCAAGACAACAAGTAACGGAAAGATTAAAAATAGCGGAAGACCAAATTCCAAAAGGTATTGGAACTCCCGAATTAGCACCTGTTACAACTGGTTTAGGAGAAATTTACCAATATGTTTTGAAACCAAAACACGGTTACGAAGCCAAGTATAATGCAACCGAATTGAGAACAATTCAAGATTGGATTGTAAAACGACAATTGATAAGTGTAAAAGGTGTTGCCGATGTAAGCAGTTTTGGCGGACGAGTGAAGCAGTATGAAATAGCTATCAATCCAAACAATCTAAAATCTTATGGCATAACTATAAACGATGTGTTTACAGCGTTGGAGAAAAACAATGAAAATACAGGCGGTGCATACATTGAAAAAGCATCAACCGTTTTGTATATCCGTGCCGAAGGTTTGATTGGAAACATTGACGACATAAAAAATATTGTGGTGAAAAACACCGCCAACGGAACACCACTTTTAATAAACGATGTAGCCGAAGTTCGTATTGGAAACGCCACCAGATACGGTGCTATAACTTACAACGATGAAGGCGAAGTAGCTGGAGCAGTAGTAATGATGTTGAAAGGCGACAACAGTAGCAGAGTAATAAAAGATGTAAAAGAAAAAATTACACAAATTCAAAAAACTTTGCCCGAAGGAGTAGAATTAGAACCATTCCTTGACAGAACAAAAATGGTGAATAGTGCCATAGGAACAGTTACAAAAAACTTATTGGAAGGGGCTTTAATCGTAATCCTAATATTGGTTTTGTTCCTTGGAAATTTGAGAGCAGGTATAATCGTTTCCTCTGTAATTCCCTTGTCAATGCTATTTGCCGTAATAATGATGAATATGTTTGGCGTAAGTGGAAACCTTATGAGTTTAGGTGCTTTGGACTTTGGTTTAATTGTGGACGGAGCAGTAATTATTGTAGAAGCCTGTATGTTTCAGTTGCACATTTCCAACCAAAAGAAAGTCTCTCAACTTCAAATGGACGACATTGTTTACAGCACTTCCACAAGAATGAGAAACGCTGCGGTATTTGGTGAGTTGATAATTCTTGCGGTGTATTTACCAATTTTTACACTTGAAGGAATTGAAGGGAAAATGTTTAAGCCAATGGCTCAAACTGTTGCCTTTGCTTTGCTTGGTGCGTTTATTCTTTCCCTTACATACATACCAATGATGACAGCTTTGTTCCTTAACAAAAATATTTCACACAAAAAGAACATTTCAGATAGAATGATGGAGTTTTTTGAACGAATACATCAAAAATATTTAATCAAAGTTTTAGCAATTCCTAAAATAGTTATCGGTTTTGTGGCGGCACTTTTTGCCGTTTCATTATTTATACTTTCCACACTTGGAGGCGAATTTATTCCTGAATTACCCGAAGGAGATTTTGCAGTAGAAACAAGAGTTTTAACAGGCAGTAACCTTACCACATCATCTGAAGCGATAATGAAAGCAGCACATATTTTATTAGCAAAATTTCCCGAAGTAGAAAAAATTGTAGGCAAAACAGGAAGCGGAGAAATCCCAACCGACCCAATGCCAATGGAAGCATCGGATATGATGATTATTTTGAAAGACAAAAGCGAATGGACTTCTGCCGAAACGTGGAATGAACTTTCCGAAAAAATGAGTGAATCATTAAAAGATGTTCCCGGAGTTACATACAGTTTTCAATATCCAGTTGCTATGCGATTTAACGAACTAATGACAGGAGCAAAGCAAGATGTAGTGTGTAAAATATTTGGCGAAAATTTAGATACACTTTCAAAATACTCAAAACTATTGGGCGATGTTGCCAATAAAATTGATGGGGCAGAAAATATATATGTTGAACCTATTGACGGACTTCCGCAACTCATCATCACTTACAAACGCAATCAAATTGCTCAATACGGTTTAAATATTCAAGATATAAATAAAGTAGTAAACACCGCATTTGCAGGACAAAGCAGTGGATTGGTTTACGAAGATGAAAAGCGTTTTGAATTGGTTGTTCGTCTTGCAGGCGAAAACCGACAAGAATTAGAAGATGTGCAAAATCTTTTAATCCCTACTCCACAAGGCACACAAATCCCATTATATCAGGTTGCCGATGTTTCCATTCAGGAAAGTGTAAACCAAATCCAAAGAGATGATGCCAAACGCAGAATTATTGTAGGTTTCAATGTTGGAAATAGAGATGTTCAAAGTATTGTAAACGATTTGCAAACACAAATAGAAAAGCAAATAAAATTTCCTAGTGGCTATTATGTCACCTATGGTGGGGCTTTTGAAAATTTAGTTGCAGCAAAAAAACGTTTATCTCTTGCCGTTCCAATTTCCTTACTACTCATTTTTCTGTTACTCTATTTTGCTTTCAATTCAGTAAAACACGGTTTGCTTATTTATTCAGCAATTCCACTTTCAGCCATTGGCGGAATTTTATTTTTAGCTTTTCGTGGTATGCCTTTCAGCATAAGTGCTGGAATTGGTTTTATTGCTTTATTTGGAGTTGCAGTTCTTAATGGAATTGTTTTAATATCGGAATACAACCGAATTAGAAAAGATGGAGAAACTGACTTGAAACAAATTGTTTTGCAAGGCACAAAACACCGTTTGCGACCAGTTTTAATGACTGCCTTTGTTGCTTCGCTTGGTTTTTTGCCAATGGCATTAAGCAACGGTGCTGGTGCAGAAGTGCAACGACCTTTGGCAACAGTTGTAATTGGCGGGCTGTTAATTGCAACTTTACTTACACTTTTTGTTTTGCCAGTTCTTTACATTCTTTTTGAAAAAGGTTTTAAAGGAAAACCAACAGTTACAGCAACAATTATTTTATTCTTCGTAGTTTTTTCATTTCAAAATGCAAATGCACAAACACCAATTAATTTGGAAAGTGCAATTGACACAGCTTTGAAAAATAATTTGCAAGTAAAGAATGAAAAATTAAATGTCGAATACCAACAAAAATTAAAAGCCGCAGTAGTTGATATTCCTCAAACTAACCTAACAGGAGAATACGGACAAATTAATTCGATTTATAAAGACACCAAGTTTGGAATTTCACAATCAATAAGTTTCCCTACTGTTTATGCCAAACAAAAATCACTGCAAAATGAAAACTACAAAAATAGTGTGTTGAACATTGCAGTAAAAGAAGCAGAGCTGAAAAAGCAAGTCAGTGAAATTTTTTACTTGTTGGTTTACTTACAGCAAAAACAAAAAATCCTTTTGCAAAATGATAGTGTGTATGCTTCATTTCTTGAAAAAGCAAACTTGCGTTTCGCCAAAGGTGAAACCAATATCTTAGAAAAAACCACGGCAGAAACTCAACGAGGACAAATAGCAATTCAACTAAATCAGTTAAAAAACGACATTGAAATATTTCAACTGCAATTTCAATTATTGCTGAATACTACAACCGTTTTTTCACCGACAGCGAAAAATCCTAAAATGATTTTCTCAGCATCGCTTGACACTTCCGCAATAAGCAAACACCCGACTTTGCAGGTTTTGCAACAGCAAAAAGAAATTTCATTAGTAAAAACACAGTTGGAAAAATCTAAACTATTACCCGACCTACACATCGGATATTTTAATCAAAGTATTCAGGGAACAGGAGCAGACAATTTGTTTTACAACACATCAACAAGGTTCAATTCGGTTCAGTTTGGGTTAGGCGTGCCATTGTTTTTTGGTTCACAAAAAGCAAAAATAAATTCAAGCAAAACCCTTGAATTGATAAACGAAAACAATTATCAAATTGGTTTACAAACGTTGAATGCTGAATATCAAACAGCATTTAAACAGTATCAAACTCAATTGCAAACAGTAAAGTATTTTGAGGAAACCGCTTTACAAAATGCAAACACCATAACCAAAACCGCCAACCAACAATTTGCAAATGGAGGTATAAATTATTTGGAATGGACAATGCTAATTAACAACGCTGTCAGTATTCAGAGCAATTACACCGATGCAATAAAAGACCTTAACCAATCCATTATTCAACTCAACTATTTAACTTCTAAATAAATTTACAATGAAAAATATATTCATCTTATCAATAGCGTTTGCAATCCTAACATCTTGTGGAAACAAGCAAACCGAAAATGAAGCAACGGTAGAAGCACCAACTGAAAACGTAGTTGAACTTACCGATGCACAATTAAAGAACTCTAAAATTGAAACAGGGAAAATTGAACAAAAAGCAATTTCGTCCTTGCTGAAAGTGAACGGGAAAATTGATGTGCCACCTCAAAATATGGTTTCTGTTAGCGTTCCGCTTGGTGGTTATCTCAAATCAACCAAACTTTTAGAAGGTATGCACATCAGCAAAGGTGAAGTAATTGCGGTAATGGAAGACCAGCAATACATTCAGTTGCAACAAGATTACTTAACAGCCAAAGCACATTTCAGTTCTTTAGAAAAAGAATTTCAGCGACAAAAAGAATTAAACGAAAGCAAAGCCAGTAGTGACAAGGTTTTTGAGAATGCACAAGCCGAGTATCTTTCGCAAAAAGTGTTGATTAAATCTTTGTCGGAGAAACTAAAACTCATAAGCATAAATCCCGACAACTTAAACGAAAACACAATTTCACGAAGCATAAATATTTATTCGCCAATAGACGGTTTTGTTTCCACCATCAAAATGAACATAGGCAAATACGCAAGCCCGACAGATGTTTTGTTTGAATTGGTAAATCCTGCCGACATTCATTTGGCTTTAACCGTTTTTGAAAAGGATTTAGACAAACTTTTTATCGGACAAAAAATTGTTGCTTACAACAATAATAAATCCAGCAAAAAATACAATTGCGAAATTATCCTTATTAGCAAAGACGTTTCACCCGAAAGAGCCGTAATTGTTCATTGCCATTTTGAGCAATACGACAAAACGCTAATCCCAGGAATGTATATGAATGCAGAAGTTCAAGTTTCAACAAACAACGCTTTTGTAATTCCAAATGACGGCTTAGTTCGCTTTGAAGGAAAGCAATATGTTTTTACACAAACTGATAAAAATAAATATGCAATGCAGGAAGTAACCACACAAAACACCGAAAACGGTTTTACTCAAATCACTTTCCCAGACAATGCAGATATGACCAACAAAACATTTGTAACTAAAGGAGCTTATACCTTGTTAATGACAATGAAAAATACAGAGGAATAATATTGTGCTAACTCAAAGGACACCGCTACGAATGCCAACGCTTTTGCACTCACATTTGCTTTTTTGCCATAGCACCGACTAACAAAAAAAAGCAAAAGTGAGTGCAAGCAAACGCACAGGGACAGTGCAACAGTTCCGTTCAAACTTGACACGATAGCACTTCGGACGGACAGAAGGGCAGCTGATAACAGCGGTTTGGCAAAAGTGGCGGTTCAGTGCTTCGTATGACGGTTTTTCATAAATTTGAAGTGTGTGCTTCGCATTAAAATTTGTGGTTAAAAATCCGCCACTACGCCATGGTGCTATTGGTATTCGCCTAACCATGGAGTTATTTATGGAAAATTATATAATTGGTACGCCGTTGCAGGGATACACGATGCTGTATCGTGGAGTAACGCTGGTTTGAGAAAAAAACTTGCTCCAAGTGGCTGGCATACTGCAAGTGATGCTGAATGGACAACTTTAACCTCTTGTTTAGGTGGAGAGAATAATGCCGGGGGGAAAATGAAAGAAACTGGAACTATACATTGGTCGAGCCCTAATACAGGGGCTACGAATAGTAGCGGTTTTACGGCACTTCCTGGGCTAAGGATTGCTTGGAATAATGCCAATCCAACTGTTGGTTCTACCGCGTATTGGTGGTCTAAAACAGAGTACGCAGGTAACGCCGCTTGGACTCGATATGTAGGATCAGGTTCTCAAAATGTATACAGAAACAGTATGGGAAAAGGGGTGTTTTACTCAGTTCGTTGTGTGAAGGATTAGCCATTTTTTTGTTAAGCGGACCAAACAATCGTTCGATTATTTGACCAACCAATTTCAGGGGAGGAAGGCACTGCATTTAGACACTTTTAGGCAACCCTACATATTTGGGGGAGGATTATTCGGTAATCAATCTTCCGTATAATGTCGTTGACAAAGTGTAGACTCTTTCAATACTCATCAGAGGTAAAACATAAAAGTTGTTTTCCTTATCTAAGCGAACAACATAAACTGGAATATTCAAAGACATAGCATGGGTGCACTCATCAAAAACCCCACTTCCGACATAATCCCTAAACTCGGTAGCGTAAACAGCCGATGTCAGAGAAACAACCCGCAAATAAGGCTCGATGCTGCCCAACTCACCCAAATCCTTGTTCGGACAAATGACGTTTCCATCAAAATTAGATTTAATGAACTCCAACTCCCGAGCTTCAATTTCCGAATTGTACTTCCGCATGCTGTGAGCATAGTATGCTACCTTCTTTCTCATGCTGGAACGTTTGTGTTATTGGTTTTGGCGTTTCGCTTTTTTATCTCGCGCATGAAATATCCGCTTTTAGGCCGAGGCTTTGAATCTCGACTTCCCTTTGGTCGACCGAGAATAGTTCCTTGTGCCTTTGTTCGCGCTATCCCCTCTCGAGTTCTTTCTGAAATTAAACTTCGTTCGAATTCAGCAAATGCAGCCAAAATATGAAAATGCAGTCTACCCATTGAACTGTTGAAATCAAGATTGTCAGAGATTGAAACAAAGCCAATTCCTTTATCCAGCAGTTCTTGAATTTCAAGAATTAACTCCCTTGATGAACGAGCAAAGCGATCAAGCTTGTAAACAACAATTTTTGAATATTCACCTTTACGAAGCTTTTGAAGAAGCTCTTGTTTTATTGGTCGAGTCTTCCGACTACTTTCCACCTCTTCATACAAATCGAATCTACATGCCATATCAGTCGCGTATTGCAACAACCTTACTTTCTGATTGTCATTCGTTTGCTTATTGGTTGACACCCTGCAATAGAGCGCAATCTTGTCTTTTTTGGGTATTGCGGTATTAATTTCCATTGAGCGCCATTTTTAAGTCGTTCAATGATCTTAATGTCGAAGCTACACCTCTAAACACCTTACCTAAAAGGTAAAAAGACAACACTCCAACACCCACATAAACTGCTACTTTCAGCATCTTGTTGTCGGACAGCACTTGCCTTACCTCGTCAATTCTCGTTTTCATTATTTATTGTTTTATTGTTTTGTTTTTCTCTCATTTTCTTGATGGCTGCTGCAAGAATGATTAGCCCAAGGGCAATACCACCCACAATCAAACAAGTTTGCAGCAGTTCTTTCTCATTTTTCAGCATTCGATTAGATGCTTGCAATTTGATTATTTCAGGTGGAATTGGATTCGCCTGAATGGTCGTAAAATCAATCATTCCTTACAATTTTTATTAATTCGTTTTCTAATATCACAATGATGAATTGGAAAACAGCGTAGTGCATCTTCCCTTGATACTCTTCAACATGGTTATGGACTTTAAAAGAGAACCCCTTACCCATCAAAAACTGTTTATGGAAAAGCTCTTCTCGTTTGTTTTTCATTAAGTCATTACAAATCCGAACGTTCGTAAGAAGCGGTTTCGTGATGTAAGAAATACGCCTGCGCAATTCATTCGCCTTCTGATTGTGATAAGCAATTCGATTAAATGAATTTGCAAAAACTTGATTGATTCTTTGCGGCATAAACGCCTCGCCAGTAAGCAAATCTTTTCTTGTCATTTCTATTGTTTTCTTACAAGTTTACACTTGATTAAATCAACATGCAACCTAATAGAATCAATACTTTCAGAAAATGCGACTTAATGTGAATTGAATGTACTTGAATGCACATTAATGTTTCTAACATACAATTAACAATCGCATGGAAACGTATTTCAAGCGTATTGAAGTCACTTTGAAACAGATCGAAATATCAGAGTTTTTAGATTATACTAATTTAGAAATCAAATAATCCGCAAGATCAAGTTTTTGTTCTCGTTCTTCGGGTGTTGCAATTTTTTCCAAGTAATCCGACACTCGAATATCCAACCATTTTTTGAATTCTTTGGCCTTTTCAGACCAAAGGTCAAAAGCACCCAAATCTGGAAACAGTACCACCTTTCGATTACGTAGAACTTTCATTCTCTCGTAAGATAAATTAGCAATTCCTCCTGTGGCCAACCATATATAATCTGAAAAGTATACACTTGATATAATTGCCGTCTTTTCGCTCTCTACCAATGCTATTTTCTTTTCTTTATATAACGTTAGCAAGTGCTCCCCAAACAAGCATTTTCGAATGTTCTGATTCGGAATTTTTAATTCTGCGTGTACCCAAGAAATACGGTTGAATGTTTCTTTAACGCGTTTACCCGTATGCTCGTTGTATAACATAATCTTTCCTGAAGTGATATTTTCATTTTGATCTAAGTACCAAAACACATTTGCACCAGCCCACTTCTTTGCACTGCCAATTTTGTACAACCCGATTAAATCAACTGCTTTTTCTTGTCCAAAGTGAATTTTCAAAAATGATATGAAATTATTTCGTCCATTCCATTCTATTGATTTCTTAAAGTAATCTTGCTGAATAAATTCAATTTTTGGCTTCGCCTTGATTTGCTTGGGTAAAAAACTAACTTCAGGCTCCTCATTCCTCTCGGGCAAAATATTTTTAGCACATGAAAAACAATAGCCGTATTTCTCACTCCCTACCAAAGGGTGAAATTTCCCGTCACTATTGCTTTTACCGCAAGGGCACTCCTTAACAGTAGAACGCTTTTTACTGTATTCTCTGAAACGATTCATATTGATAGGATAACGTTTGTAATTGCAACGCCATATATAGGTACTTGCAACATGCAATCATTGCAAAACCTCTTGCAAAAGAACTTTGCAACTGCAATCGATTGAGTATTCATACTTCATGTTCTGATTCTTGCCCCTTTGTAGAAAGAGAGTAAAAAACTTCCTTACCTCGCCTTTCTTTGATCAGAATACAAGCTTCTCCTTTCCGATTAAAAATCGGAGTTTCAAGTTCTTCAATTTCTTTTAACCTTATCTGGATAGTCCTTACTTTAGTTTCAAGACCATCCATTAACTTTTCCAAGAAATCCAGACGTGACATAGGGAGGCCATCAATTAATATAAACTCTATCAATTCCACCATCTTATTTAGAGGTGCCTTTAGTTTTTTACCATTCATTACCGCTTGAACGTCTTCTTCACTCGCCAGAACTAAACCCTTTATTTCATCCATGTATTTAGCGTAAAAAGGTTCATAAGTACGGGTATTTCTGCATTTCAGATATTTTACCTTGACTATATCCGTTTTTTTGTTCTCGGCGTTCTTTTCAAAAGAAACTTGAAATGCATTGGTTGCCTTATTTAAAAGCTCGGTTCCAAAATGCCCTCGTGCTTTATCTGATCCAGGATTCTCGTGTATCACACATAGAAAAACGGCATCATACAAGTTAACAGAGATATTCATCAAGTCGATTAGTTGCAAACTCTTGTCAGGTTTGTTGAAATCTTCAAGGCAGTCGGTTGAAACATCAAGAACTACAAACAAAGGTTTTTTTGTTTTCTCCTTTATCAACTCTAAAAATTCATTTAAGACATGAAAACGTTCACCTCTTTGCACCTCCACAAGTGACGTATAATAAAAATTGCTTGGATGATCAACCTTGCTATATCCTGCGTTCAATTGTATAGTCTGAAGGGCATATGGAAATTGAGCACTGAGATTTCGCTCGGTATCGATGTAAACTAAGGCATATTCAGGAGCAGCAGATGACAAAGAAAATCCCAGCAACTCCGTTGCACAATTTTCTCGCTTTAAAACGGCGGAACAAATATTTTCAACTAACCGACTTTTATGAACGCCTGATTGACCTTGAATTAGATTTATTGATCTTGGGAAAATTGCTTTATTCGAACCTTGAAGAATTATTGCATCATCAAATTTGATATCAGTTTCTTTTGTTTGTTTTAATCTCTCAGCGGTTGAAAGAATTTTTTTCAAGGTCTCCGAATACTCCTTCCCATTTTGCAATTTGTTGAGCTCCTCACTAAAACCACCTAATGAAAACCCATTATGAGGTTGCGAATTTGCATACTCGTTATTCAAGTTCGCTTCCATTAGTTCTTGCCTCTTTTGTAGTTTTGAACTTCATCGTTGATTTCATCACGGCTTTTGACTCTTCGGCTTGCGAGATAATTGTTTAAATCAGCTTTTGCAAAAAGTAATTTACGCTTACCTACTCGGCAAAAAGGCAACTCACCTTGCTCTGCCTTTGTATAAACTGTTCGTAATTTGATTTTTAGAAAAACAGCCGCTTGATCAGCTGACAAATAATCTTCATCGATTGAAAGAGATTTGACGTCCTTGCCATTTTGTTGCTGCTCGAGTGCAGTCTTAACTGCATTTGTAACCGCCAAACTGATGTGGTGGTAAATTCTTGGTAGTAGCTCGGCTACTGGTTGTTGATTGTGCTCCATGTGACTATATGGTTTTTAGGGTTTGTTTAATGTTGGCAAACGTACCCTATGCACAATACCCCAAACAATACCCTAAATTTTCAGGGTACCATTAGGGTACTCTTTTTTTTATCTAAATCATCTCATTTCCTTTCTGAAGGTTGAAGATATTTGGCGAACTCGGTCAAAATCCTTTTTCCTTTGGGCGGTTCTGCTGATAATTTTCTCAAAACTTGTGACACTGTGTTTCGCTTAATTGAATCAAATTTCCCCTCTTTATTAATTCCAGCAAAGTTTTCAACGATCCAATCTATTAATACATCTAAGCTGTCTACTGAAATTACACTATTGTATCTTAACCGCTTAAAGAGTTCAGCCAACTGATTAATTTGACCATTAAACCGAAGCAATTCCGAGGATTCATTCTTTACCAGAAGTTTGTGCAATTGTGTTTCTTGACCTTCAAAAAAGCAACTCAGCTTTTCATGAAGCAAGAATGCCATCTCTTCCGACATAATTACCTTTCGCTTGATTGATGCAGAAGTGTCCAATTCCGATTTACTCAAACTGTATGCCTTGTTGTAAAGAAAAACGCGATTTCGTTCGAGCCAACTGACAATCTTCTCTAATCTGTTTTGCTCATCTGGCAGGACAAACGGCTGTATCAAATCATAAATATGAAACTCAAGTAGGCCTATGAAATTCTCGCGCTCCACACTAATATTCCCCATGAACAACGTGGATTGATACGTAAGGAACGGTTCAATACGGAGCGTGTCCATGCACAAAAGCTTGTACCCTAAAAACCTATTGTAAATATCAAAGTTTGAGGGAATAACGAAGTTCCTGCTTTTTTCATATTTATACTTGCTTAAACCCTCACACGACAAAAATTGAAGTAGGGCATTTTCTTGCTCAATAAAAAATTGAGGAGGAAAAACTTCTTCATGATCTTTGTACTTTGACTTCAAGCAATCGAGAATTTCAAATGAGTCTACATCATAGACATGTCGCACTACCATAGGTATCTCTTTCTTTTCTTCGATCATAATTCAACATCTATCAAATTCGCTGCTTTTATCTTTGTCGCATCAAGAACCTTGGTATATATCATAGTTGTTTTTATGTTCTTGTGTCCGAGCATAGAAGAAACTGTAAAAATATCTGCGCCATTGTTTAGCAAAAGCGTTGCATAAGTATGTCTAAAATTATGAAGTGTAATTTTTTTTGTGATTCCAGCATCAAGCACCCAAGATCTTAATTTATCATTATTTCTGTCGGAATAATCCAATCCTGCAAAAACTCTTTCGCCCAAATCACCTTGCTTTCCGAGAACCTTCACCGCTAAATCACTAAGTGGATGCATAATAATCTCACTTGTCTTTTTCTGAATAATGTGAACGAAGTATTGATCATTCGTGTGTTGAATATCGCTCCAAGTCAATTGCTTGACATCGCACCAACGCAAACCCGACAAAGCAATAAAAATTGCCGCATCCTTAATTCGCGGGAGATCGCATGGAGTTTTTATCAATGTTTGCAATTCCTCCTGTGTCAAAAAATCACGTTTTGTTTCGGCTTGCTTAAATCCCTTTACATGGCGTAATGGATTTTCTGCAAACATTCTTGCATCAAACCCTTCGTTTATGGCGCAACGAACCTTATTAAAATAGCTTACCGCAGAGTTCTGCGACAACCCTCTACCCTTGTTCTCTTTTTGAACTACCAACCTATTCAGATACTCCTTGAATTTCAAGCAAAAATCTTCGTTGACTTCACCAAATTTACATTTCCCACCTGTGAATATTTCAAGATGTTTCAAAGCGCTTAACCAGTTTCCGTAATTACCAATACTCTCCTTTCTTTTCTCGCATAAATCACGAAAAAATTCAACAAAATCCTTTTTCTTATTTTGAGCATTGAAAATACCATCGAGCTCATTGAGTATTTCCTTTTCACGTTGATATTTCATACCATTGGCAAAAAGCTCATTTTCGGTATTATGCTCCTTTTCCTGCTTATTCTTGGCAGGTTTATACAAGTACCGTTTAAGATATTCTGTTCGCGTAAATCCTCCCTTGCCATCTCTAATCGGCGGCCAAAAATCTAAAAACAGGCTCACTCTCCCATTTGAAATTTTCTTTTCTCTTAATGTAACACTCATGGCTTATTGAAATAATTTAGTTAAAGCTTGTTTTTTTATGATCACCTTACCCCCAAGCTTATGAGTAGTAATCGTTTTATTCTTGATATATCTGTATAGGCTCATTCTACTCACACCCAAAAGCAAACAAGCTTCTTTGATGCTGAGAAATTCCTTTGACTGAATCAATTCCATATTAATACCAACCGACTTTCGATATTCTTCCATTTGAACGCTCTCAAGTAACTCCTTACTCTTACGATTTTTAAATGCTTTACCAGCGCAATTCGTCGAACAGAATCTTGTCACTGTGGTCTTTGCGATAAAGGTCTCTTTGCAGTGCTCACAAACCTTGGGTATTTTAATATTACTGCTCATTCGGTATCTAATTGTAACATCCTGTAACAATTTGTAAACGAATGATTATCTCACCCGCAAAAAATTGTACCCCGAACACTCGAGATACAACAAAGATACAAAAAATATAGTAGTACACAAGAGCCAACGACAATTAACTCCTTGAAAATATTAACACAATGTGTTTATAATCAGATATTTAGTGCGTTTAGGTACCACCTAGTACTTTCAAGTACCCCCTACGCTACTTTCCAATACAAAACTTCCCAAAAATCGAATGCAAAATATCATCCGCCGAGATATTCCCTGTGATTTCAGAAAGATGATACAAGGTCTTGCGGATGTCTACTGTGAGGAGGTCGGAAGGGACGCCGAGGGTCATGCCGTTTAAGACTTCTTCGAGAGATATAGATGCGAGTCGTAACGATTCATAATGACGAGCATTCGTTACCACCGTGTCGCTTTCATTCAACAACGGAGCGAAGCTTTCCACCAACCAACTACGCAACCCTTCTATGCCTTCACCCGACTTCGCCGAGATA
>Ga0164294_10002985_pt1 | contig 15141 bp, 30 predicted proteins | sample GEODES005metaG_FD_111479 | JGI IMG/M metagenome (GOLD analysis project Ga0164294, IMG submission 111479) | Oligotrophic lake water microbial communities from Sparkling Lake, Wisconsin, USA - GEODES005 metaG | ecosystem: Environmental > Aquatic > Freshwater > Lake | place: USA: Sparkling Lake...
GTAACTGACCAGCATTGACACAATCACTGCCAGACTCATGTGTCCATACACACGACCCATTGCTGAGTTAATTTCGCTAGCGGAACGATATGCGATCCCGCCTGTATAAGTTGTTCCAAACATAATTTTCTCCTTAAAATTTTCCCGATGCCAATACGATTTGACAAATATGTTCTAATCGTTCAACTTGTGATTTGCTGTACGGCCAAAGAATTTTAACATTATAATGTCTCACCGCCGACTGTACGGTTACATGCACACAGTTCGCCAGTTTGTAGCGCATCCAATACACGAAGTGTTTCTTCTGGGCTACGCCCCACGTTCAAGTTGTTGACTGTTACGTGTTGGATAACATTCTCCGGATCTACAATGAATGTGGCACGAAGTGCGGCGCCCGCTGGCGCATAAAATACACCAAGCTGTTCAATTAAACTCAACTCACCACGCTGTGTATCAGCAAACTGGGTGTGAGTAATCTTCTGTAAATCTCGGTGTGCCTTTTGCCAAGCTACTTTGCAGAACTCATTGTCTGTTGAACCTGTTAGTAATACTACATCACGATCTGCAAAGTCCTGTGCCAACTTATCGTATGCTACGATTTCGGTAGGGCATACAAATGTAAAATCTTTTGGATAGTAAACGATTACTTTCCACTTGCCTTCAAAACTATTTTCTGTAATAGTATAGAAAGCATCTTCTGGTTGTCCTGGCTTGACACCTGTAACTGCAAATGGGGCTAATTTATCACCAACTGTTTTCATTTTGGGTTCCTTTAAGTTAAAAATTGATTCTCAGTGTTTGTACTGAGTGTGTATTGTACAAGTATATAGTTGAACAATCGACTGAATCTACAATTTTTTGCAACAATTATTCCTATGACGACAATTAATTTTTACAATGAAAAACCCGCCAAAGCGGGTTGGGTACACCTAATTTAGAAATTAGAATGAGCGTGTGTAAAATACATTGTAACCATCTTGACGTGAATCACCAGTGATTCTATCAAAACGTAAACCAACTGCATCCTTCTTGTTGATTGCGTATGTTACACCAACACGAACTGTATCTGTTGTGTCTTTGTTTAGACTGGCATTCTCGGCTGCTGTGCGATAACGGTAAGCAACTTTGGCTGTGAGGCTAGAGCTCATTGGCACAGTAATACCTGGCTCAATAGAGTAATATGTAAACTGTCCACCGGTGCTGTATTTTTGTCCCAGTGCTACTTTGGCATAACCTTTGATAGAACCAAATAATGGAACAGTTGCAGTACCACCAACTTCTAATCGTGTGTTAACTGAATTTGTGGTATCAGTCTGAGTAGATGCAAGTTGTGTGTGCACACTAAATGTATTGTTGATGCTCTCGCTTAGTGAGAAATTGCTATTCATTTGGTCATTGCCGCCGATTGTGTTAATTTTGGCGCCTTCGACTGTTACTGTCCCGGCAAATGCAGTGCCTGCGGCCAGTGCTAGAGTTGCAATAATTGCGATAATTTTCTTCATTTTTAAAGTCCTTTGTGATTCAGTGACATTGGGTCACTTGAACTATTATATAGTACCATGCACCACAAACTCCATTAAAATGCGGGGTAAAAGCACCAGAATTGGCAGAATTGGCAGAATCTGTTCAGAATATCGTAGACTTACTAACAGTAACGTGTTATTATTATATCACGTTGTGCAAACAACGAACTACTTAAACAAAGGAAATTGTTATGAAATTTATTAATCCCGAAACCAAGACCTTCAAGGTCTTTACAGCACTCAAGTCTGGCCAGACTTTGACCGCTTCCGAAGCCAAGAAACGTTTTGGCGTTGGTAACTTGGCCGCCGAAGCCAGCCGTTTGCGTCAGCATGGTTTTGCTGTGTATGCAAATTCACGCAAAGCCGGAAACGGTGTTCAAGTCACAGAGTATGTGATGGGCAAACCAAGCCGTAAGGTTGTGGCCGCTGGTTACAAAGCTATTGCTTTGGGTTTGGTCTAAACCAACGTGCCCTTTGGGCATGCTAGAAACAACCCGCTATTTTGGCGGGTTTTTTCTTGACCTAAAATTCTAATCCAGTGTATAATAACACATGGTGTTAAATATTGATGAGGTGACTATGGAATTTTTTGCTGGCGTTGCAATAGGTTTAATCTTGGGCATATTTGTTGTGCTGATGTTTATCAGGAGTGCAGTTCGCGAAGCCTTGGAGTCAGCTGACGACAGTTTGAACAGACTTAAAAATCTAGTTGACGAAGAACTAGAACGTACAGTTCAAACTCGTGTGGAAGAACATGATGGTATGTATTACATATACAATGTCAAGGACGGTGCTTTTTTGGTTCAAGGATTGACTATCAAAGAAGTTAAAGATTCTATTGAAAAACAATTTCCCAATGTCAATGTTAACATCACTCAAGGCGATATTAATGTCATCAACAAACTCAAAGCTGAACTTGGTGCCAATTGATATTGCATTATGTCGATCACTGTGTTATACTATCATAGTGATAACAATTTATAATACCCAATTATCCAACGTATATAAATGGCTAGAGCAAGAGCTTGACCTAAAAATAGGTCAGGACTGGTTTTGGACCTGGGATCGCTCAGCTGATTTTCCGGCGGTGGAATTTGTTGATCCTCAAACAGAGTTAATAGTACAACTAAAGGCAAAGAATTTATGAAAGTTTATATCAGCAAATATCGTTACCATTGGTTCAGTCCATACACTTGGTTTGATCATGTGTTTTTCTGGACTGACTGGTCAAAGTGCGCTCGTTGGAAGCTTCAGCAAACACTGGAAGATCAAGGTCGAGAAAAAACACAATGGGTTGATCGTCCAGACTGGTGCGAACGTTGGGTAGACCGACTTGAACCCATCAGCCGGGGCATCATGTGGGTGCTGGATCGAATCCATCCTAAAATTGACTATGTGAAAATTGACAAATGGGACACCTGGAGCATGGATCATACCCTAGCTCTTATCGTGTTGCCCATGCTGAAACAACTGCAGGAAACCAAACATGGTAGCCCACTAGTGGAAGATGAGGATGTGCCCGAACATCTGCGTAGCGCGGCCGCGCCAGCCAAAGAAAACGAGTGGGATACAGATGACAATTTACATCTTCGCTGGGAATGGGTCATGAACGAAATGATCTTTGCGTTCTCTTGCAAAGTGGATGACTCTTGGGAAGATGCTTTCCGTTCAGGCGAACACGATACTGTGTGGGTGCCTGTGGACAAGGATAAAAACGAAGTACCCAAAGGCGAACACAAATACTGGCAAATGCGAGATGGTCCAAAGAATACCTACAAGTGTGATTACGAAGGCATGCGAGTGGTAGAAGAACGAATTCAAAACGGTTTCCGCTTGTTTGGCAAGTATTACCAAGGCCTGTGGGATTGATTGAACCGGCATGATAAATTTTATTACACCAAATACAATGGGACATATGGTGTCATTACTGATGCAATCAAAATCGTTTGAGCCAGGCAAGCATATTTCTTTAGAGCAATACACCGAATGGAAAAATCAGTGTAGTTTTGATGCCTTGCGTGGTCTAAGGTATGGTCAAAGTTTTTGCAATCATTTTGAGATAGCAGACAACCTATTGTACTACACAACATTTGATGTTGGCCAATGTGATGATTACATTACGAAAAGATATATCGAGTCTGACCTTGAAACTTAACGAACAAGAAAGAATAGCAGAGAGTTTTCGATATCATCGGGAAATTGCCAAACCGTTTGGCAAACTAGATGATGTGCTGTCGTGGTGCAAAACTGAGTTACGAGGCGACTGGCGGTGGCGCCTAATTGAAGTTAGCACAGATCAGCGTCCCGGGATCTACTTGTTTTATTTTGATAGTGAGCGTGATTGCTGTGCGTTTACATTAAAATGGGAATGACCTTAGTTATCCCAATCGGTTGACACAATAAACTAAGTTTATTATAATACAATCAAGCCATACATAAACTTACGTCTCCATAAAGACCACAGCGGCTTTTGTATATTTTCGGGCCGTTGGTGCAGGAAAACCGGCACTTAACCTTAAAGGAAACAAAATGAAAAAATATATGCAGACGGCATTGCATCTTGCAATGTTTGCACTTATAGCCGTTATAGGCATCACAGTGGTGACATATACCACACAAACCAAGTTTGATAGATTGCGAGCAGAGTTAACTGCCGATGTTTCAACTATTGGTGATTTCAAGACTGCACTACGAGACAAAGAACGCAGAATGCAATGCATGACACAGAATGTGTACTGGGAAGCTGCCAGTGAACCAGCAGAGGGTAAAATTGCAGTGGCACAGGTTGTTATGAATCGTGCGGCCAGTGGAAAATACCCTACAGACCCGTGCCAGGTAGTATTCCAAAAGAATGTGGTTTACGAAAGGGTATTGTGTCAGTTTAGCTGGTATTGCGAAAGCACCAGCAAGACCAGACCAGTGCATAAAAAACTCTGGGCTGAAAGCGAAGAAGCTGTAAAGATGGTCATGGTCGACGGCTTTAGATTGCCTGAACTCAAGGACGCACTGTACTATCATGCAGACTATGTAAACCCACAGTGGAACAAAAAACGTGTGACAAAAATTGGCCGACATATTTTCTACAAGGACCTGTAAATGAAAAACTTCGATATTGAAAAAAGCCTAACATGGATGCAAGAGTGGGTGGCCCCTGTGTCATCAAGAACTCTGGGATGGTTGGCTGTGATCTTGTTGCATGCCGCTACCATGCCCACATTGCTGGCCATCCTGACCGGACTCAGTGACCGCATGCCTTCAGTTGACATGGTGTTGCTGACTTGGTCGGGCTTGGTTGCTATGTTTGCTCAGGCCTGTGTACAACGTAACTTTTTGAATATTGTTACAATTGCCTTGGGTTTTATTGCACAAGCCAGCCTAATGGTGTTGATCTTTTTCAAATAATCTGTTAAACTTACTGCATGATAAAATTACACAGACTTCTAGATCGATTGGAAGAGTGGTGGCGTTACCCACAGCCAACACAGGCACAAAAACAACAGTTGGGTCTATACACTGATGTTATTGACACAGAATTTACAGCAGTAAGGCTGGCTAGTGAAGAGTCAGCTCAGTATGTGTTAAAGCACATGCGAGCCATACCAAACTTTGACACTGACTATGATTTACACGAGTGGGTGGCTACTACACAACTAAATCCTGATTTGTTGTATCGTGGTACAGTATTAGAATTTGGTGTTGCAACCGGGCGTACCTTAAACCAATTTGCATATTGGTTGCCAGATAAGCCCATACACGGGTTTGATGGGTTTGAAGGCTTGCCCGAGGACTGGACCAGTCGCATGCACAAGGGATTTTTTGCACGTAGTAATCTACCCCGTGTGCGAGCCAACTGCCAGTTATGGGTAGGTTGGTTTGACCAAACCTTGCCCGGTTTCAAACAACAAGTACAACTGACCAGACCAATTGCATTGTTGCACGTGGACTGTGATCTGTATTCTAGCACAAAGACTGTACTCAACCAATTGAAAGATAACATTGTGTCGGGTACTGTGATTGTGTTTGATGAGTACATGAACTACCCCGGATGGCAACTAGATGAATTCAAGGCCTGGCAAGAGCATTGCAAAATGTACGGGATCAAATACGAGTACATTGGTAGGGTAAGCAAGCACCAAAAAGTAGCAGTAAGAGTGTTGTAAAAATACAACACCAAAAACTCCAAATCCCGGTTGACAACAATCGGGATTTTCGCATATAATACACATACGGTAGGAGATTCTACCGGCTAACCTAAAAATAGCAACATTGACGTGGTGTCAACAAGCTATGTGGTTACGAACAAAAGGAACTGAAATGGCAACTGCCACACCAAACTATGCGGCTACACGAAATGCCCGCTACACAAACTCAGCGTCAAATCTTGTTGACCTGGTTCAGCGGTATAATGACACAGTAGCGGCAATGCCACTACAAGCTCAACGTAACTGGCAAGCAAAACTAACCAAGGCTTTGCAGGCATTCAAACGCAACCATCCTGGAGTCAAGAGCATCAATGACAGCTCTAAGTTTCGTTTGTGCAAGAGTCTCATGGGCAAGCTCAAAGACATTGTGATTGATACCACTATGCAACGTGAACCCAACTTGCAGTGGATTCTCACCATCATTACCAACTTCCGTGCATACCAAGCACAGCCCATTCAGGTATATGCCACACCGGACGGGACATGGGGTGGGTGGGATGGACAGCACACCAGCCTGGCCTTGTACTTGATTGCTACACAAGGGCTTGGCGAAAAGTTTGAAGACATTGAAGTACCTATCAATGTGTACGACATTCTCAGCCGTGGCGAACTTCGCAGTAACTTTATTAACAACAACACCACTGTGGGCAAGAACGCTGGTAAGAAACCACTAGACATCATTGACATTTTTATGCAGATGATCTATGGTGTTGAAGTGGACAATGTTAACGAACCCGAGTGGGTGGATGCACACACCAAATGGACGCATATCAAAAACGCAGACATGTTCTTGACTGCTGAAAAGTTCAACGACACTGATCAGGTAGGTGCTATTAGTCGTCTTAACGAACTCAACGATGCTAGTGTAGAAGTGGTGCGTCAGTTTGCAGTATATGGCCGGTATGTGGTTGGCATTCAACAACGTCCTATTAACACTAAGGAAATTCCCGTTATCATTGAGTTTTTTAACTTGTGCGAACAGCAAGACATTCGCTACACAGATGCGCAGATTGAAGATCTGGCGCAACATTGTATTGACTTGTTTGACGCCAACTTTGACGCCAAGGGTCCGTATTGGGAACAGTGCCATCAGGCCAATGTCAATGCCTGGAACAAACACAACCGTCATCGTCCCAAGACTGATTGGACTGATCCTCCACGCAACAGCAAGAACACGCCACAAGGTATTGCGTTCTTTTGGCATCAACTGCATACTACCTGGTCGCCACAACAACCAGCGGGTTTCAAGTTTCCCAAGATGCCGTTTAGTGTGTACACACCTGATGTCAAGGACATGTTCTAATATGACAGCAAAATCAGCTAATGGTGTTACAGGACAACTGATACAGATATTTACAGGTCAGACTGTGTTCCGTGTGTATGATGACAATCATAACTTTGTTGACTATGAGTTACATCACTGTGATTTAACAGTCACTATTGCCGACAACGACGCATTCTTTTATACAAAAGGTGCACAAACCACACTAGATCACAGTCCACAAACATTGGGGAATTCAGAATGAAAACACTAACGGAACGTGTTGGCGGGTTTGCACAAAAGAAACCCACACCAGTCAAACGTGGTGGTGCCAGTTACAATGCCACCCAGGAGTTTTGTAAAAAAGAGATTGAGCGTTATGTACAAATGTATCGACAGCTAACAGTAGAAGATCAAACTGCACGTCTTATCCGCGACATGATTGATGTGTTATTGCGCAGATACCATGGCTACTCAATCAAAGAAAACATTGGTGCTCACTACTATGAAACAGGCTTACTACATGGTACCAAGACCGAGTTTGAGCATGTGATTCCTGCTTCAGTGGCTCGTGACTTGTTGTTGTTTGATCGACTCACTGTGGATGAAGCACTGAACATTCCAACATGTCGTTTGAGTGCCGTAAAACACCGAAAATTAAACTCAACCAAGTTAGGTAGCACCACGCCTGACATTTATTGGTTTTGGCAAAGGTATCAAGAGTTGGGCATTACTATAACAACTCATGATGGAGTAGCAGTTGACACTGCTACTTGGAATCTAGATAGTCACTACACTTACTTCGAGGTATAAAAATGAGCCAACTTCAATTGCATGGACGTCCCTGGGTTGTATTTGATCCAGCCAATCGCTTACATAGAAAATTCTATTATGAATTTGTAAAGTCGGGCACCTGGGGCAGATGTCCTTATAGATTTATGGTAGCAGATGATCAAGGTGATGTAATCACAATGATACAACGTAGTCTAATCAAGTACTATGTAGAACGGGAATTTAGTGTTGCAAAAAAACAACAATCTATGTTGCAAAAAAACAACAAAAAATCTCCACCAAAAATTGTTAAAAAAACTGGTAGACCAGAAATTGCTCATTTCGTATAATACTAGTATTGTAAGAAACAAAGGAGCTCAAAATGCGTACATTTACTAAACAAACAGAACTTGCCTGGATCGACAGCAACGACATTGGTGAGCACATTGATGACTTTATGGATCCTGACCTCAACCGGGCGTTTGGTAAGTTTTGCATTATGGATGACCAAGCCGCTTACCACAACTTCTTACGACAAGACTTGAATTACTACGATGAGGAAATCAACAACGATACCTGTACTCTTGTGCACGAAACCGTGGTTGAGACTCTTAAACAAGTGAACCTGGTGTTCAAGAACTTGGGTATTGACCTGGAGTTCAAACAAGCAGACATGGTGGAGCATGTGAGCTTCATGCTTACCGGCAAGGGCGACACCCCTGAGGACATGGCCTATCGTATCCACAGACTGGTTGACGGTAAAACCGTTTGATCTTATAATTTAAGTGTGTATGAACAAACGAATTCAAGAACTAGCAGAACAATGCGGATTTAGGCCACAGCCGAGTATCTACGATAGAAACCAATCGTTTGATATTGAAAAGTTCGCTGTGTTGATTGTTAGGGAATGTGCAATAGTTTGTGAAACAGCAGGCGATGTAGCAGACGCAATTGGGTCAGGCGAGCCTGCTAGGTATGGTAAAGAAACAGCACATGGGTGTGCTGGCATGATTAAAGAAATGTTTGGTGTAGAATAATGAACAAGACAAGTTACAAAGAACATCAATTCCTAGTTATGTGGGACTGCAATGGTCTTGAGTATGTGGCCGACATCACAGCTGATCAGCAACGAGTGGCCTGGGCCCGGTTACAAGGCCTGGCAAGTCCTAGACATGCCTATGCCAATCCCATGCACCTGAAGCTGAGAGCACAGGCCAATCCTCAACGGCACTATGAGATCTACACATTTGACGCTGTGGACGGCATCAGTGAACAGGACATCCGCGACATGTTTGAAAACTCGCCGCAGATGGCCGCAGACACCATTCGTGAACTTGGGCATTGCCTGCACAGTGATCGTGCTCGGCAAGCGGTTGCAATTCGTTAAATGAAGTTCAAAAGAGCACAAGCAAAGGAAAGGACAGATATGGGACTTGACATGTATGCATACACTGCCACTCGAGCCGGACAGCAACGTGAATACTATGAAGGTGCTGAGTTCAAGGACGGGGACTATGTAAACACAGCAGTGCCTCAACCACGTGAAATTGCCTACTGGCGCAAGCATCCTAACCTACATGGTTGGATGGAACAGCTCTGGAACAAGCGCAATGGTGGCAATCAGGATGGTGGCAATTTTAATGGTATCGAGCTAGAACTAACCTACGAGGATTTAGAGATTTTAGAACTGGACATCATTGCCGGCACCTTGCCAGGCACATCGGGTTTCTTTTTTGGCAACGATGCCGATGACCATTATCGCACCCAGGACTTGGAGTTCATTACAAATGCTCGAGCAGAGTTGTTCATGGGATTGAAAGTTTTTTATAATAGTTCATGGTAAGGAGAACGCAATGACTAAGATTTTAATTGGATTTGTTTTGGGTATCATAGTGGCAACTGTGGGTTTTAGCGGTATTGCTCGCATGCTGGATCGTGGAGTAGATACTGTTAAAACCCAATCACAGGAACTGGCCAAATGATAGACGACAAAACACTGACTGACACCAACTTTGATCTTGAGCAAGGTATTCTCAAGTGCTGGAACATTGTGGATGACCTTAAAGAAATTCTAGAAGACCTAGACAACGGTGACATGACCCAGGAAGAAGCCATTGCCACTCTGCGAGGCCATACCATTGTTTACCAAAATAGATTTGATCGTACTTGGTCCAAGTATGAAACAGTATGCCGTGGATTACACCAATTACGGCATGCACTACGAGACGCTGATTCCGCTGAAAAAACCGACAAAAAATCTGGCAAAAAAAGTGGAAAAAACATACAAAAAATGGTTGACCAATAACTCATTTTTTGTTATACTAAGACATGCTGAAAATTTGGCATACAAACTTTAACTTAATAGGCAACTTTGAAAGGCATTTATGGCTAAGCAAGACAACAAAACTTTTACCGTAGCTGGTACTGCTACTAACCCCGATGGTACAACCAAGGCTCGTTTTGCAAACGACTTGGTGGCACGTATCAAGATTCTCAACAAGGCAAACTGCACCAACATCAACTTGATGGAACTGCCAACGCCGATGACCAAACTTGAGGCATTGGATTACTTGCAAAACACAGGCACCTTTACAGGTGATGCAAGTTATGCAATCGCCAATCGTACCGCAGACAAAATGAAGTCTGCTCGTAAAACTGAAGTCAGCATGACTCTCAAGACTGGTAGCAAGCCTGCCAAGGTTAACAAATCTGTAACTGCCCAAGAATTGCTAGCGGCAGCCAACGTGCAAGTCTAAAGCTAGCACTCTCAGAAACAAGCGGCTTTTGAGCCGCTTTTTCTTTGATATTTTATTCTGGCATAATTAAATATATGTCAGACAATGATCAACTAGAACAAACAGTGCGCGATCTCATTATTGATATTTGTGAAGTTTTATACAACAATGGATATCGAGAAGTGCCTATCGGCGCCATGATGCGCTTGGTTGGTGTAAACACAGAGAGTGCCAGCAAGCACGATAACGAGTACTTTGCACTAGACGACGAATTTATCTTTGCTATAGAATCAAAAAAACAACCGACTACTCCCCACCCTCCCAACGGTGTCACTTTGCATTAGAATGACCATTTCCAGTTTTAGGTCTAGCGATGCCTTGTATATTATAATTGTACGAGACAAAAACGCAGAACAATTATTACGCCAGTGGGCAAAATCTTCTAATGTACAAGTCACTATCGAAACCAATCGCATGAAAATTTATGAACAAAATAGTCTTTATATGTTTCGATTACACTGGCCACATGACTGGGACTCTGTTACAATATGGGACTGTTGGAATAGGCGTCATATAGATGGAGAATAACACAATTCCCATTGTTGTAGCTTACCCTCCAGGATCGGGAGGAATACGGCTGGTACGAAAATTTTGTAACAGCCAATTCTGGAATCAACATCGCGGACAACATGCTCATTATGGGTGGGACACACAGGGCTCAGTGGCCTGGAGCAACTATCCCAAGTATCCGTTATTTGCTGATGATCTGGCGCCGTTGGATATTCCCGAGCCCATGTTAACCTCTCATTGTTTGTACAGTCCAACACTCTCTAAAGTTTTTCCTGAGCGCAAGATCATTAGAGTACAGGCAAATTTTTATCTGAGCTTAAGGCGGTGGTGGGACGTATACGGAAGAGATTATTATAAATCAAATCATGAAGATGCATTGGTTTGGTCGCCGCACTGGGACAGAGAGGTTGACCATTGCTTGCATGCTATCCTAACACACGCAACTTATTACACCTACCAACATGATCAGTTGTGCGATGATCTGTTAAAGATTGTGCCCGGAGAGTCGGAATTTTCTGACTTCATGCTATCCGAGTTTGCCAAGCACTCCAACAAGGAGTTCGACCAATGTTGGCAATTGGTGCTGGATCAAGATCCAAAGCTGTGTACCATAATGATATCTGACCTAATTTAACCAAATAATTTGACTTTGTAGAAATACAATGTATAATTAAACAGTGCGAATGCACATTATACAAAGGAAAACCATGTCAGCCAATCACGAAGCAATCAAAACTGCATACGAAACATACATTGCAGAAAACGAAAAATTTACCACCAAGGGTGTTAAAGCCGCAGCCGCTCGTGCTCGAAAAGCACTACAGGAAATGAGCAAAGGCATCAAAGAGCGTCGTAAAGAAATCACAGCAGAAAAAGAAGCATTAACCGCTGCCAAGTAACATGACGCAGTCCTGGACTCTTACAGTAGAAGAAGACCCAGAAACCGGTGATGCTATTCTTAAATTCCCCGAGGATTTATTACAAGCTGCCGGTTGGCAAGAAGGTGATGTGTTAACTTGGGAAACCTCAACGGATGATGCATGGGTATTACGCAAACAACTAACACCATGATGGGTCCATACACCATTGATACTATTACTCTTGATTCCATCAGCTCTCCCACATATACTATAAGTGGTAGTGGTAGTGGAAGTACTGTTATTGCACCAGGAGCAGTTCTCACTACTAGTGGGCTCAATGGATCTTCATGGACCCCTACTCCTACATTAACTGTCAATCAAAGCGGTACCATACAGCTTGAAGGCGACAACGCAGATATAAAAATCAACGGCGAAAGCTTGATGGAAACTTTGCGTGGGATCCAAGATCGCCTCAACATGTTGCAACCCAATCCAGAACTGGAAGCTGAGTGGGATCAGTTACGAGAAATAGGCGAGCAGTACAGAAAACTTGAAGCTGAGTTCAAGGAAAAAAGCAAGATGTGGAATACATTAAAGAAATGAAACCTAAACAAAGAATTAATCACATTGTTAAATGGCTACGGGCTTATGCCAAGAGTGCCAAAATCTCCACTTTTGTGGTGGGCATCTCTGGTGGTATTGACAGTTCTGTTGTGAGTGCATTGTGCGCTGAAACAGGTATCAAAACCATTGTGGTGCAAATGCCTATTAGGCAAAACAAGAAACTAGATAACCGTAGCTCAATGCAAGCAGGATGGTTGTTGGATCGCTACAAAGAAAACGTCACACACATGAGCATGGACTTGACCCCGGTGTATAGTGCGTTTGAAAAGAAGTTAGGGCCATTCTGTTCTGTAGAACAAGAACCCAATGCACAAGAACAACTGGCATTTGCTAACTCACGTGCTAGACTGCGCATGATGACCCTGTACCAAATTGCACAAAGTCATGGTGGTATTGTGGTAGGTACAGGCAACCGAGTAGAAGACTTTGGTGTGGGCTTCTTTACCAAGTATGGTGATGGTGGCGTGGATATTTCACCCATTGGCGACTGCATGAAAACTCAAGTCTGGGACATGGGTCGTGAACTTGGGTTGCCACAAGAGATCATCGATGCCGCCCCCACAGATGGGTTATGGAACGATGACCGCACAGATGAAGATCAACTGGGCATGACCTACCCAGAATTAGAACTGGCCATGATCCAAGCCGAAACCAATTCTGGTGTGGATAACACCCAACAAAAGAAAAACCTCAAACAATATCGAGAAATCCGTGCTCGAAATCTACATAAAATGATGCCAATTCCAGTGTGTCAAATGCCGGTTGACCAATAATTACACTCATGCTATAATAACACATATTTCGGAGTTACTATAGCATGAGCATGCATCTACATCACCCCAGTTTAAGTCTTAACGGCAAGTATCGAGGCAAACAAAAGTTTCGTAATGCCGCAGAAGCACAACGTGCCCGCGAGCTTGATGCGTCGTGGAAAGAACTCTTAAAGGCTCAGGGAATTGAGCAAGAAGAAAAGCGTCGGAGACGTGCTCTTGAAGCCGAGCCCTTGACATACAAACTGTCAGCACCCCCGGGTCGCACCACATCAAACAACATTCCTAGTCGTGTCACTGCGGGTGGATCAACTGCATCCGTGCACAAAGTATATACTGGTACTAAAGTTCTTGGCATTGGTACCATGCACAAATCCAACGCCGTGCCCATCTTTAGCGATGAGGAAGCTATTGCAATTAGCACAATGCGTCGATGATACATCAGAGTTGACACCATATTCAATTTTTGCTATAATTTAACATTGTAATCAACCACACAGGAATGTAGGCATGGATACCTTAACTCTAGGCAGTTCAACTTCGGCAGGTAGCTTCAAATACTTTCGAGATGGGGTCAATTCCTATGCTGTTCGATATTTGTACAAGGTTGATATCAACAATGACGGGCTTGATGAAGTTATTTTTAGTGGCTTTAAAACCAAGCAACCGGGTGCATATCAGAATACCAACGTAGCAATATTTGGTTGGACAAACGGAAAATTTGTAAATCAAACCAGTCAATGGCTCCCAAATAACAGCAATCAAGTTGAAGGTGTTGGCGATGTTGCAGTTGGAGATTTCAATGGTGATGGCAAGAAGGACTTGTTTTTGTCTGCCTACACTGATTCAAACTTGCCCGCTACCACTTACCAAATGCTCAACAAAGGCGGCCAATTTGAAAGGGTCAGCCTTGGCACAAATGTGGGATGGCAACATGGAACTGCATGCGGGGACGTCAACAAAGACGGGTTCGATGATGTGTATGCAACTGGATACCAAAGTGCACCAGCCATGTACATGGGTTCTAAAAACGGCTTGATCAAATACACATTCAAGGGATCTGTAAGTGAATCAGATGTTGTATTTGGAGATTTTTTAGGCGATGGTACTTTGCAAGTAATTGCAGTCGATGTGGGCGGTATTTCTACTAGACCAACATTATCTCGCATGATAGTGAATGATGTGGACCGCACAGTTAGTTTAAGTCAAATTTCTACATTGCCAAGTGGGGGACAACCACATGCAATACGTGTAGTGTCTATGGATTTTAACAACGATGGATTGAGTGATGTTGTTGTTTTAGGTCGAGCCTGGACCACTGGCGGAGGAGTTTGGCCAGAAATTAGTAGTCTTCAGTTTTTGAAGAATCTAGGTCATGGACAATTTCAAGATGTAACCAGTACTGTGTTACCTAACTACAATACAAATACTCTTCTTTCTTATAATCCTGTACTGGCAGATTTTAATGGGGATGGTAAGATAGATATTATGACAAGTGAATCCAGTTGGGGGTCAAAAAATATCTCTACCACCATGCTAGTTCAACAACCTGATGGGACATTTGTTGATACTTGGAGATCTGTATTATCTAATGGGCTAGAACAAGGCGACATTTCAACTGTGATTCGTGGCCCCGATGGCTATTATTTGGTAACCGATCATCAAAGTGGTTATAACGGTGTTGCATCAATTAGATATTCTTTGCTATTATGGAATGGTCAATCCTCGGCACCTTGGATAACAACTGCCACAACCGCCACAACAACCGCCACAACTGCCACAACTGCCACAACAACTGCCACAACAACTGCCACAACTGCCACAA
>Ga0164294_10002986_pt1 | contig 15140 bp, 12 predicted proteins | sample GEODES005metaG_FD_111479 | JGI IMG/M metagenome (GOLD analysis project Ga0164294, IMG submission 111479) | Oligotrophic lake water microbial communities from Sparkling Lake, Wisconsin, USA - GEODES005 metaG | ecosystem: Environmental > Aquatic > Freshwater > Lake | place: USA: Sparkling Lake...
CAGAAGCAGGGGTTTCCACCATGATCATGTCAAACGACGTTGACAGAGCCGTCCGCGAAAGTGAGAATCTAGAGTCATCAGACAACCTATAACTTGTTACGCTGCTCGACTCTAACAAACTTCCCACACAAATCCATTGCGGATAACCCAATGACAATTCAATCTCACGACAAATTGCTGCTGACCGGGGCAGCCGGTGGCCTGGGCAAGGCCTTGCGCGAACGCCTCAAGGCCAACTGCAAGGTGCTCAGGCTGTCTGACATTCAAGCTTTTGGCGAAGCCGGTGCGGCTGAAGAAATCATGCTGGCTGACCTGGCCGATGCTGCAGCGGTCGATGCGATGGTGCGCGGTGTGGACGCGATTGTTCACCTGGGCGGCGTCTCGGTCGAAGGGCCGTTCCATCCCATCCTGCAGGCCAATATTTTGGGCATGTACAACCTCTACGAGGCCGCCCGCAAACACGGCGTCATGCGTGTGGTGTTTGCCAGCTCCAACCATGTCACCGGCTTTTACCGCCAGGGCGAAACCATCAATGCCAGTCATCCGCCGCGGCCCGACGGTTTTTACGGTCTGAGCAAAGCCTTTGGTGAAGACCTGTCGCGCTTTTATTTTGACCGCTACGGCATTGAAACCGCCTGCGTGCGCATCGGCTCATCGTTTCCCGAGCCGCGCGACCGCCGCATGCTGGCCACCTGGCTGAGCTATGACGATTTGCACCGCCTGATCACTGCTTGCTTGACCACGCCCGTTCTCTCGCACAGCATTGTGTTTGGCATGTCCAAAAACGCAGTGACCTGGTGGGACAACTCGCAGGCCAACCATGTGGGCTTCAAGGCGCAAGACAGCTCGGACGTTTTTCGCGACGCCGTCTACGCCCGCACCAGCGCGCCTGACCTGAGCGACCCAGCGGTGCAATTCCAGGGCGGCGGCTTTGTCAAAGCCGGCCCTTTCACTGATTGAACGCTATGCAGCCCCAAGCCGAACTCCTCGTAGACGCCCGCCATGGCACCGGTGAAAGCCCGGTCTGGCACGTAGGCGAGCAGGCGCTGTACTGGGTCGATATTCCGGCGCGTGCGCTTTGGCGTCGGGATGCGGCCAGCGGCCAGTTAAGCAGCTGGCTGGCACCCGAGCTGCTGGCCTGCATCGCCTGGGGCGGGCGAGCCGGGCGCTGGATCGCCGGCATGGAAAGCGGTATTTTTGAATTGCAAATCGAAGGCGCCGCGCTGCAAAGCAAGTTGTTGGCCCCGGTGGTGCACGCCAGCGAGAATATGCGTTTTAACGACGGACGCTGCGACCGTCAGGGGCGCATGTGGGCCGGCACCATGGTGATGAACATGGGCTTGGCCTCAAAAGCAGGCGCGTTGTACCGCTTTGACGCAGCAGGTCTGCACAAGCTCATCGACGGCCTGATCACGCCCAACGGCCTGGGCTTCAGCCCGGATGGCCGCGTCATGTACTTGTCGGACTCGCATCCCACCGTGCAAAGCATCTGGGCTTTTGACTACGACACCGACAGCGGCATCCCGTCGAACCGCCGGCTGTTTGTGGACATGAACGCCTATCCCGGCCGGCCCGATGGCGCTGCTGTGGACGCCGATGGCTGCTACTGGATTTGCGGCAACGATGCCGGTCTTATTCATCGCTTCACGCCGGCGGGCAAGCTGGACCGCTCACTGGCCGTACCCGTTAAAAAACCAGCCATGTGCGCCTTTGGCGGCGCCGGGCTGGACACCTTGTTCGTCACCTCGATTCGCCCCGGTGGCGATGTCGATCTGAGCGATCAGCCGCTGGCCGGCAGTGTGTTTGCGTTGCGCCCCGGCGTACGCGGCCTGCCCGAGCCGGCTTTTGTTTGATTTTTTCGTTTGTCTTTTTTTTGAGGTGATTCATGACTCAAGCCGTTCCTTACCAATCATTTCCCAACAGCTTCAAACGCGACCTGCTGGCCGGTAAAAAGCTCATCGGCATCTGGTCTTCACTGGCCAATGAAATCAGCACCGAGGTACTGGGTGTGGCCGGCTTTGACTGGGTGGTGCTGGACGGTGAACATTCGCCCAACAATGTGCGCACCTTCATCACGCAGATGATGGCGCTTAAGGACAGCCCGACCGCGCCCGTCGTGCGCCCTTCATGCAACAGTGCGGTTGAACTCAAGCAGCTGCTTGACGCCGGGTTTTATAACTTCCTGATTCCATTTGTCGAGAGCGCCGAAGAAGCGCGCAGCGCCGTGTCGGCCACGCGCTACCCGCCGCAGGGTGTGCGTGGTGTGTCGGTGTCCCAGCGCAGCAACCGTTACGGCACCGTGCCGGACTATTTCAAGAACGTCAATGACAACATCTGCGTGATGGTGCAAATTGAAAGCATGGCCGGTGTGGCTGCTGTCAAGGAGATCGCGGCCGTGGAGGGTGTGGACAGCATCTTTGTGGGCCCGTCTGACCTGGCCGCCGCCCTTGGTCATCTGGGCAACCCGGGGCATCCCGAGGTGCAGGCCGTGATTGCCCAGATCTTTGCAGACGCCAAGGCAGCCGGCAAACCCTCGGGCATTTTGGCGCCGCTTGAAGCGCACGCCCGCAAGTACCTGGAAATGGGCTGCACCTTCGTGGGCGTGGGCAGTGATCTGGGTGCCTTTCGCGCTGCCACCCAGGCCTTGTGCGACCGTTACCGCGACTGAGCTGCGGCGTAACAACTATTCAACACGGACAACAGACAGGATTTCAAAATGAGTCAATTAGGATTTATCGGCCTGGGCATCATGGGCACGCCCATGGCGGCGCATTTGATCAAGGCAGGCCACACGCTTTTTGTGCACACGCGCAGCAAAGTGCCGGCAGATTTGCTGAGTGCCGGCGCCACTGCTTGCGCCAGCGCCACCGAAGTTGCGCAGCATGCTGACATTATTTTCATGATGCTGCCAGACACACCTGATGTCGAGAAAGTTTTGTTTGGCGACAAGGGTGTGTGCGCAGGTCTGTCCAAAGGCAAGACGGTGATCGACATGAGCTCCATCTCGCCGATGGAGACCAAGGTGTTTGCACAAAAAATTAACGCGCTGGGCGCTGACTACCTGGACGCACCGGTCTCCGGCGGCGAGGTGGGCGCCAAGGCCGCCAGCCTGACCATCATGGTCGGCGGGCCTGAGGCCGTGTTCGAGCGCGTCAAACCGCTGTTTGAACTCATGGGAAAAAACATCACGCTGGTGGGCGGCAATGGCGACGGCCAGACCTGCAAGGTGGCCAACCAGATCATCGTGGCGCTGAACATTGCCGCCGTGGGTGAGGCTCTGCTGTTTGCCAGCAAAGCCGGCGCCGACCCGGCCAAGGTGAGGCAAGCCCTGATGGGCGGCTTTGCTTCTTCACGCATCCTGGAAGTGCATGGCGAGCGCATGATCAAGCGCAGCTTCAACCCGGGCTTTCGCATCGGCCTGCATCAAAAAGACTTGAGCCTGGCACTCAGCGGAGCCCGCGCCCTGGGCGTGGCTTTGCCGCAAACGGCGGGTGCTGCGCAGCTGATGCAGGTTTGCAGCGCCAATGGCATGCAGGACCTGGACCATTCGGCGCTGGTGCGTGCGCTGGAGTTGATGGCCGCGCACGAGGTTGCCAAGGCCTGAGCTAAGCGCTTGAGTGCTCAGGCGCTAAGTCGCGAAGAGTAGCGGCAAACCTGCGGGTCAAACCAGGTGTTGGAAAACTCCGCCAGCTCACCGCTGGCCGTCCATGACTGGCGCACGATAAAACCGCTGACCGCGCCGCTGTCAATGCCAAAGGATTTCACCCGCCAGTCTGGCACATCGGCGGCTGAGATGTGGTCCTCGACGCGGCTGATCCACACATTGAACGCTGTCTGGTAGAACAGGTACATCGAGTCACCCAAATTTTTAGCCTTGAGCTTGTCGTGGTGCCGGGCGTCAAACCAGATCTCCTCCAGCGCCACGGGCGTGCTGTTGAGAAACCTCAAACGCCGCACACGCCAGGCTTCAGGGTGCGCGCTGGCGCCCAGCACCGGCACTTCAGCCGGGCGCGCTACCAGCTTCAAACTCAATATCTTGGCCGTTGGCAGACCCGGTCCGTCTTGCAGCTCGAGCCGGAAAAATTCATAAATACTTTTGCCGCTCTGGCTGCTGCGCACATAGGTGCCAGAACCCTGAATGCGCTCGAGCACTTGTTGCTCTTGCAGCAAAGCCAGCGACTTGCGCAGAGTGCCCACCGCAACGCCCAGGGACTCAGCCAGTTCGGCTTCGGTGGGCAAGCGTTCACCTGCGCGCCAGTGGCCGGCCCGGATTTGCCGCGTCAGCAACTCAGAAATCTGCAGGTAAATGGGAAGGGGCTTGGCCCGCGCAAGTGCATTCATCTGGCGTCAATGGTAGTTGGATTGCCGGTGCAGTTAAATTCATGTACTATTCATGCACTTTTTTAAAACCCTGCGGGGATATTGTTGATGCAAGTTGTACCGATACGGTGTGAGGGCCTTGCTGGCGCCGAAGTCGCTTGGTTTGCACCGCTTTGTTCAGATGACTTTCGCCATCTGGGCGTGCCTGAAGGCGATTTGCGCAGCAGCTGGGAGAACACCAGCCGCATCGTGCAGCACGCTGAGCAGCACGGCTTTCGCAATGTGCTGTGCCCCTCGTCTTACCAAGTGGGGCAGGACACGCTGAGCTTTGTGGCCGCTATGGCGCCGCTGACCTCGCGCATCAATTTGCTGGCGGCTATCCGATGCGGCGAGATGCACCCCGCCATGCTGGCGCGTACTGTGGCCACACTGGACCATATGCTCCAGGGCCGGCTGACGCTGAACGTCATTTCTTCAGATTTCCCGGGTGAAAAGGCCGATAGCGACTATCGCTACCAGCGCTCCTGGGAGGTGGTCGAGATCCTCAAGCAGGCCTGGACGCAGGACGAGATCAATTACGAAGGCAAGATTTACCAGCTCAAGGGCTTGAGCACCGACCCGGTGAGGCCTTACCAGCAAAACGGCGGTCCGCTCTTGTACTTTGGCGGTTACAGCCCGCCAGCGCTGGAGTTGTGCGGTGCCCACTGCGATGTGTACCTGATGTGGCCGGAAACCCGCGAGATGCTGGCGCAGCGCATGCGCGATGTGCATGCGCGTGCGACCCACTACGGCCGTGTGCTGGACTACGGTTTGCGTGTGCACATGATCGTGCGCGACACCGAGGCCGAGGCGCGTGAATACGCCCGCGAGCTGGTCTCTCAACTGGACGATGAAAAAGGCCGCGAGATCCGCGCCCGTGCGCTGGACGCCGGCAGCCTGGGTGTGTCCACGCAAGCCCGTAGCCGTGCGATGGCCGACATCGAAGGCTATGTCGAGCCGCATTTGTGGACTGGCGTGGGCCGCGCCCGCAGCGGCTGTGGTGCGGCACTGGTCGGCAGTGTGGACCAGGTCCTCAGTGAAATTCATGCTTACCAAAAAATGGGTATTCGTGCCTTCATCTTTTCAGGTTACCCTCACTTGGATGAATGCGACATCTTCGGCACCAAGGTGCTGCCGCAATTGCAAACCTGCTCGCTGGCCCAGGCTTACGGTCGCGTGCCGGCCAGCACCCCCGCCACCCCTTTAGGTCTAGGAATTCGCCTGTGAATATGCCCCGTATTGAATTGAAACCCGGCTTGTCGCTCAGCCGGCTGGCTTACGGCGTCTGGCGCCTGTCTGAAGCGGCCGACATTTCAGCGCAAGCGGTCGCCGGCCGGATTCAAGCTTGCCTGGACCAGGGCATCACGACTTTTGACCATGCCGACATTTACGGTGGCTACCGCTGCGAGGCTTTGTTCGGCGCGGCCCTGCGTGCCCAACCCGGCTTGAAGGCGCGCATGGAAATCGTGACCAAGTGCGACATCATGCTGCTGTCCGATCAGCGACCTAGCAACCGCGTCAAACACTACGACACCTCTGCCGCCCACGTGCAGGCCAGCGTGGAGCGTTCTTTGCAAAACATCGGCGTGGACGCCATTGACCTGCTCTTGATTCACCGGCCCGATCCGCTGATGGACCACCATGCATTGGGCGCCTGTTTGGACAGCTTGATTCAAAGCGGCAAGGTGCGCGCGGCGGGCGTGTCCAACTTCATGCCCTGGGACATGGACTTGCTGCAGTCAGCCATGACAAACCGGCTGCTGACCAACCAGATTGAAATCAGTTTGATGCAAACCCGCGGCTTCGTCGACGGCCAGATCGCCCATGCGCAGCGACTGGGTCTGCCGGTGATGGCCTGGTCGCCATTGGGGGGAGGGCGTTTGTTCGGCCAGGACGCGGCGGCCTTGCGTTTGTGCCCGGCGCTCCAACGCATTGCGGCTGAGCATGGCGTGGACGAGACCGCGGTGGCCATTGCCTGGCTGCTGCACCATCCCGCGCGCATCATCCCGGTGCTGGGCACCAACGACCCGGCGCGTATTGCGCGCATGCAGGACGCTTTGCGTGTCACGCTGGACCGCCAGACCTGGTTCGAGCTGTATTCGCTGGCCAATGGCGTGGAGGTGCCATGAGCCGAGACTACCGCGACGCCTTGTCTTGCTTTGCCACCGGCGTGACGGTGGTCAGCGCGCACCATGACGCGCAAGACTGGGGCATGACCTGCAACTCCTTCAGCTCGGTGTCGCTGGAGCCGCGGCTGGTGCTCTGGAGCATCCGCCAAAGCGCCAGCAGCCGTGCGGCCTTTGTCAGTGCGGGCGGCTACACGGTGAGCGTGCTGTCCGATGGGCAGCAAGCGCTGGCAGGGCAATTTTCCACCGGTGACATGGCCCAGCGCTTTGCCGGCGTGGCAGCCGACCGGCTGGCCAGCGGCCGCCTGCGGCTGGCTGGCAGCAGCGCCTGGTTTGACTGCGCGCTGGTTCAGGTGATCCCTGCGGGCGATCACGACATCCTGCTGGGCGAAGTGCGTGATTTTGGCTGCAGCACGCTGGCGCCGCTGATCTATGCGCAGAGCCAGTTCTTGCCCGGCCGTCTGCTCGCCGCCTGAGGCTGCCGCTGCGGCGCTTCAGATCTGCTGGTCTTCAGATTTTCCAGTCGCCACTGCGCAAATCAATCGCCTGGCCGGTGCGCGCCGACTCCTGCGCCGCCAGGCCCATCACGACAGCGGCCAGTCCGTCTTGCAAACTGACCTCGACCGGTCCCTCGCCCAGCACGGCTGCCCGAAAGCGCTGGTGCTGATAAAAAGTGGAGCCGTTGTGGTCACCAGCGGCCAGAGCAACTGGGTCTACCGGAACTTGCAGCACTACCGGGCCTTTGGACTCGCGCGGGCTCAACACCAGTTGCGCCGTGGGCGGCGCACCCAGATGCGCCGGCCAGAAACGGCCCGGTCCCGGCACAAAACATTCGACCTTGGCGCGTAGACCGACCACTGAGATTTCTTCCTGGTAACGCGCGCCTTCGGCAAACATGCACAACTCGAGCATCGCGCGCTGGCCGGATGCGAAATCAACGATCACATAAGCGTTGTCCAGAATATCGGGCACGCCCTCAGGGTAGCGTTCGTCCTGGTGGTTGTGCGCGGCAGAGGCTGATGCATAAATGCGCACCGGCTCACTGCCCGTCAGGTGGCGCATCAGGTCAAAGAAGTGGCAGCACTTTTCAACCAGTGTGCCGCCCGTGTAGCGGTTAAAGCGGTTCCAGTCGCCGACTTTGACCAAAAAAGGAAAGCGGTGTTCGCGAATGCTCAGCAGCGTCACCGGGCCGGTGTTGGTTTGCGAGTGAACTTCTTTGGCCAGGCGCGCCACGGGGGGCATGTAGCGGTACTCCATGGCCACCCAGATGGGCGCAAGATAGTCGGGCGCCAGTGCTTGCAGGGCGCGTACATCCGCCAGGCTGGTGCAGGCCGGTTTCTCCAGCAGCAAAGGCAGCGGTCGCAAACGGGCAATCTGCTGGAGCTGTTCGGCATGCCGGAAGTTGGGGCTGGTGATCACCAGGCAATCCACGTCTTCGGCTGTGACTACATCTTCCAGGCTGCCGCAGCGCTGCGCGCCGGGTGCCAAAGCGATTGCGCGCGCTGCCATGGCCTCGTCCGGTTCAAAGATGCGTGTGACAGCGCTGGCCGGCAAGAGTGCGATATTGCGCAAATGCTCCTGGCCCATCATGCCGCAGCCGATAAAACCGTAGCGCAGTGTTTTCATTGGAGACCCTACATCAAAGATAGATGAATTGTGCCTTGAAACCCCTTGCTCGGACGCAAAAAAAGCGCCTGCAACCCGTGTGGGCTGCAGGCGTTTTGGGCCTGGGCTAAGCCGCAGGGCTTACTGCATGTCGATGAAACTGCGCAGCTTGTCGCTGCGGCTGGGGTGCTTCAACTTACGCAGCGCTTTGGCTTCGATCTGACGAATACGCTCGCGCGTCACGTCAAACTGCTTGCCGACTTCTTCCAGCGTGTGGTCGGTGGACATCTCGATACCGAAACGCATGCGCAGTACTTTGGCTTCGCGCGGTGTCAGGCTGTCCAGAATGTCTTTGACCACGTCGCGCAGACCGGCCTGCATCGCCGCTTCCAGCGGTGCGGTGTTGGCGCTGTCTTCGATGAAGTCACCCAAGTGTGAATCATCATCATCACCGATGGGCGTTTCCATCGAGATCGGCTCTTTGGCGATCTTCATGATCTTGCGGATCTTGTCTTCAGGAATCTCCATCTTGGCGGCCAGTATGCTGGCGTCCGGCTCAAAGCCGAACTCCTGCAAGTGCTGACGTGACAGGCGGTTCATCTTATTGATGGTCTCGATCATGTGCACCGGAATCCGGATGGTGCGTGCCTGGTCGGCAATCGAGCGGGTGATGGCCTGGCGGATCCACCAGGTGGCATAGGTTGAGAACTTGTAGCCGCGGCGGTACTCGAACTTGTCCACCGCCTTCATCAAACCGATGTTGCCCTCCTGGATCAAGTCCAGAAACTGCAGACCGCGGTTGGTGTATTTTTTAGCGATAGAAATCACCAGGCGCAAGTTGGCCTCGATCATCTCTTTCTTGGCATCGCGCGAGTTGGTTTCACCCTCGTTCATGCGCTTGTTGATGTCCTTGAGGTGACCCAAAGGCACGACCACACGCGACTGCAACTCGGCCAGCTTGGTCTGCAGTTCCTGGATGGGCGGCACGTTGCGGGCCATCACCACGGACCAGGGCTTGTTGGCAGCGACCTGTTTTTCGACCCACTTCAGGTTGAGCAAGTTGGGCGGGAAATCTTTGACGAAGGTTTCCTGCGGCATGCCGCACTTGTCTACGATGATGCGGCGCAGCTCGCGCTCTTTCTTGCGAACATCCAGCACCTGGGCGCGCAACAGGTCGCAAAGCTTTTCAATGGTCTTGGCGGTAAAGCGCACCGTCATCAGCTCGTCGCTGAGCATTTTTTGCGCTTTCAAGTAGGTGGGCGTGCCGTAGCCTTCTTTGTCATAGGTCTTGTGCACTTTTTCAAAGTACAGGGCGATCTTGTCAAAGCGGCTGAGTGCTTCTTTTTTCAGTTCTTCGAGCTTTTTGGTCAGCGCCTTGGAGCCGCCTTTGCCGTCGTCATCGTCTTCTTCGTCGAACTCGTCGAAGTCCTCTTCGGCCACATAGTCGTCGGCTTCGTTGGGGTTGGAAAAACCATCGACCACGGTGGAGATGACGATCTTGCCTTCGCGAATTTCAGCGGCCAGGCGCAGGATTTCGGCGATAGTGGCAGGGCTCTCTGAGATGGCTTCCATCATGCGCATGAGGCCGCCCTCGATGCGCTTGGCGATCTCAATCTCGCCTTCGCGCGTCAAGAGCTCGACCGTGCCCATCTCGCGCATGTACATGCGCACCGGGTCGGTGGTGCGGCCGAACTCGCTGTCCACGGTGGACAAGGCGGCTTCGGCTTGCTCTTCAGCTTCTTCTTCGGTGGCGACAGTGGCGCCGGTGTTGTTGATCAGCAGCGTTTCTGCGTCAGGGGCTTGCTCGTAGACCGCGATGTCCATGTCATTGAGCATGTTGACCACGACTTCGAGTGTCTCGGCATCGACCAGCTTGTCGGGCAGGTGGTCAGAGATTTCGCCGTGGGTCAGGTAGCCACGCGTCTTGCCGAGTTTGATCAGGGTTTTCAGGCGCAAGCGGCGCTTGGCCATGTCTTCTTCAGACAGCACGGTCTCTTCGAGGCCGAACTCTTTCATCAAGGCGCGTTCTTTGGCCTTGCTGATTTTCATGCGCAGGGGTTTGACCTTTTCTGCCGACTCGGGCACCGGTTCACCCGCCAAGTCGTCCTCGATGTCGGACATGTCCTCATCGCCCAAGGCTTTGGCCCCGGCCTTGGGTTTACGGCCGCGTTTGGCACCCGTCACCGCCGCTGCGCTGTCGCCTGCCGTGTTCTTGGCCGGGCGTCCGGGTTTTTTCTTGGTTTGCTCTTCTGCCAAGGCTTTGGCCGATGCGGCTTTGCTGTCTGCAGGCTTGGCCGTAGCGGCCTTGCTTGCAGGTTTAGTGACAGGTTTGGCAGGCGAGTTTGCGGCAGTCTTGGCGGCGGCTTTGACGGCTGGTTTAGCTGTTGGTTTTGCCGCAGCTTTGGCCAGGGGTTTGGCTGCAGTTTTGACTGGAGGTTTGGCAACCGGTTTAGCGGTAGATTTGGCGACGGGTTTAGCGACAGGTTTGGTCGCAACTTTGGTCGTTAGGGCAGGGGTCTTGGACGGCACGGACACTACTTTCTTCGAAGACTTGACAGGTTTGACGGACGCTTTGACAGAGATGACCACCTTTTTAGACTTTTCAAGCTTGCCAGCAGGCAAGACCCGATTGACCGGCTTGGCCGCCACTTTCACATTGGCCTTTTTGACTGGGCTTTTGGCCGCAGGCTTGGCTTTCGGTTTAGCTGACGTTTTGGCAGATTTCTTAGACTTTTGAACAGGCATGGCAAGCTCTCCAGGGTCAAAAAAGGCTTTTCACAACAAAGCGCCTGACGGCGGGTGTTCCAGGCAAGATCAACTGTTCAACCGGCGATCGTTTGAGCCTTGCCCATAACGGACGAGCTAACGACCAGGTAAAACCGAAAATCTCAACAAGAGCCCGCAGGGGCACAAAAAATGCCCGTGCGGTGAAGCCGGGCATGGTGGCAAGTTGTTTGGGCGAACATTTGGGGTGCAGTCCTTGCGGGGGAAGTGGCTCTGTACCCAAGAGGTCCCGTTGTGCGGGGAGCCGGTGCCGGAGGTGCTGCTGTCGCGCTTGCCGATACTGAAAGTTGGATTATACCCTGCTGCCTTTTTTTAAGGCAAATACGGGTTCCAGTGCCGGGCCGGTTCAGCGGGGTTTTTGTTGGGCCGACAGTTCGCGGTAACGGGCCATGGCCGTCGGGTCGTTCGGTGCGCGCAAGGCCAGCGCCTGCATTTCAGCGTCTCTGGCGGCGCGGCTGAGTTGCGCCAGAATGTGGCGTACCTCGTTCCAGTCGGACTCTATGCCTTCAGGGATTTGCGCCAGCTGGTTGACCGCATAGTTTTCGTGGCTGTGTTCGCGCAGGCCCTCACGCAATGCCGCCCAGGGTTGGGGGCCGTGCTCGTGCAATTGACTCTCCAGCCAGACAAACAGGGGCCCATGCGGTTCCGGCAGGCTCGACAGCAGCGCATGTTCCTCGGGGCTGATCTTGTCCCAGGCCTGCGGCTCTGTCAGCAGTGCGCGCAGCACACGGTCTTCGCGGCTGGCCGGCAAGACGCGCCCGGTCAGCCGGCGCGCCCGGGTGTTGGACTCAGGGGTGTAGCGGCCTTGTCGCTCTCCCCATGGCACGGGTGCCGGGCTGCCGTCAGGAACAAAGCCATACAAAGCAGGGTCTTGGCCGGCGTCTTCTTCATGCTCGGGCATGCTGCGCTTAGGGCGTGCTTTGCCCGGGTAGCCGGCGCTAGGTTGCCACAGCTGCAGCAATTCGCGGCTGTCGATCTGCACCTGGTCGGCAATCTCGGCGAGCAACTGACGCTTGAGTGCGCCGTCGGGCAGCAGGCTCCAGAGCACACGCGCATTGCTGGCCATGTGGGCGCGGCCTTCGGCGGTCAGCATGTCGCAGGCTTGGCTGGCGGCTTCGAGCATGAAGCGGCTCAGCGGCACGGCTTGCTTGACCATGGCGGCAAAGCCTTCGGTGCCGTGCTCGCGGATGTAGCTGTCCGGATCATGCTCTGCCGGCAGAAACAAAAACTTCACGCTGCGCACATCGCTGGCAAAGGGCAGGGCGGCTTCCAGCGCCTTGCGCGCCGCACGGCGGCCGGCGCTGTCGCCGTCAAAGCTGAAAACCACCGCGTCGGTGAAGCGAAACAGCTTTTGCACATGCTCGGCAGTGCAGGCGGTGCCCAGCGTGGCCACGGCATTGGCAAAGCCCAGCTGGGCCAGCGCCACCACATCCATGTAGCCCTCGGTGACCAGGGCGTAGCCGTGTTCGCGCAAGGCGCTGCGCGCTTCAAACAGGCCATAGAGTTCGCGGCCTTTGCTGAACACCGGGGTCTCCGGCGAGTTCAGGTACTTGGGCTTGTCGTCGCCCAACACGCGCCCGCCAAAGCCTATGCATTCGCCTTTGACATTGCGAATGGGGAACATCACGCGGTCGCGAAAGCGGTCGTAGCGTTTGGCTTCGCCGGCGGCGTTTTCCTCGCCCGGCTCGCCGCTGATGACCAGGCCGCTTTCCACCAGCAGCGGATCGTTGTAGTCTGCAAAGACGCTGGCCAGGCTGCGCCAGCCCTCGGGCGCGTAGCCCAGGCCGAAGGTGCGGGCGATCTCGCCCGACAGGCCGCGGCCCTTGAAATAGTCAATTGCCCGTGTCGAGTTTTTCAAGTGCTTGATGTAGGCAGCGCCGGCTTTCTCGAGCACGCTGGACAGCGTGGCCTGCTGCTCGCGCACCTGCGCAGCCCGGGCACGGTCTTGTGGGCTAACGTCGTCCTCCGGCACTTGCAGGCCGTACTGCTGCGCCAGGTCTTTGACGGCCTCAATGAAGGTCATGCCGGCATGCTCCATCAGAAAACTGATGGCGTTACCGTTTTTGCCGCAACCGAAGCAGTGGTAAAACTGTTTGGCCGGACTGACCGAAAAGGACGGCGACTTTTCCCCGTGAAATGGGCACAGGCCCATGAAGTTGGCGCCGCCTTTTTTAAGCTGAACATGGCGCCCGACGATGTCCACCACGTCGGCGCGGGCCAAAAGCTCCTGGATGAATGATTGGGGAATGGCCATGGGTGTGAAAAGTGAATGGCAATTTAATCACACCCACCAGCCAAGCGGTCTTGCCTGCTCAGTCGCCCCGCACCACGCCCTCGCGGCGCGGGTCCGCACCGCCGAACCAACCGCCCGGCGTTTTTTCGATGGCTTGAAGCCCGCTGGTCATGGGAATTTCTTGCACCGTGGCGCCGCGCGCACGCAGCGCTTGCAGTGTGGCGGCTGGAAAGCGCTGCGCTTCGAGCAAAGTGGGGCCATTGAGAGCGCCGAAGTTGGGCAGGTCAATGGCTTGCTGGGCATTCAAACCCCATTCGAGCGTGCCATAAAGCAGCTTGGCGGTGTAATGAATGATCAGCGCGCCGCCGGGGCTGCCGCCGGTCATCAGCAACTGACCGCTGGCCTTGTCAAACACCAGGGTGGGCGCCATGGATGAGCGGGGCCGCTTGCCGCCTTGCACACGGTTGGCTATCGGTTTGCCTTGCGCATCGGCGGGTGCAAAGCTGAAATCGGTCAGCTCGTTGTTGAGCAAAAAGCCATGCACCATCTGGCGCGCACCAAAAGCGTCTTCGATGGTGGTGGTCATGGCCAGCGCATGGCCCTTGCCGTCCACGATGCTGATGTGGCTGGTGCCGTATTCGGGTTGCTCGGGCATGGGTGCGTAGCGGCTGACCAGCGCGCCCGGGCGCACGCTTGGCATGCTGGTGGGGCCGATCAGGCGGGCACGTGCAGCCAGATAATCGGGGGCCAGCAGGCTCAGCCAGCTGCCGCCCGGGGGCGCCAAAAAGTCCGGGTCGGCCACATACTGGGCGCGGTCGGCAAAGGCCAGGCGCGAGGCTTCGGCATAACGATGTAACCAGGGCGCAGAGGGCACACCTTGCACCAGCGCATGCGAGCCGTCTGCCGGCTCGCTGTGTTGAAGCATGCCCAGAATTTGTCCAATCGCCAGTGCGCCTGAGCTCGGTGGCGGCATGCCGCAGAGGCGGTACTCGCGGGCCCGTGCCCTAACATCGTGGCACAGCGGTTCACGCACAAGGGCGCGGTATCCGGCCATGTCTTGCAAGTTGAGCAGCCCCGGGTTGTCGGGGTGTTGGCGCACCTTGTCGACGATGGCCCGGGCGATATCGCCCTCGTGCAAGGCCTTGGAGCCTTCGGCAGCGATGCGCTTGAGAACGGCGGCCAGCGCAGGGTTTCTCAAACGATGTCCGACCGGCCAGGGTGCGCCCTTGGCGTCGTAGAAATAAGCGGCGGCTGTAGGGTCTTTTTTTAAATGAGTTTCAACTGCCAGCAAACCATGCAGGCGAGGGCTCACGCCGAAACCCTGCTCTGCCAGCGTGATGGCCGGAACAAAAAGGCTGGCCCATGGCAGTTTGCCGTGCTGACTGTGTGCCAACTCGAGCATGCGCAGCGTGCCGGGCACGCCCACTGCACGTCCACCCACAACAGCCTGGTGAAAGGGGAGCGCCTGACCGCTGGCGTCCAGCAACAGGTTTTCAGTGGCGGCCAGTGGCGCGGTTTCACGGCCGTCAAAGGCTTGCGTGTCGCGGCCATTAAAGTGCAGCAAAAAAGCTCCGCCGCCTAGGCCGCTCGATTGCGGCTCAACCAGGCCCAGCACCATCTGCACCGCGATCGCGGCATCGATGGCCGAGCCGCCGGCTTTGAGTATCTGGTAACCGGCGTCGGTGGCCAGCGGGTTGGCAGCAGCCACTGAAAAATGACGGCTGGCCCAACCCGGTTTTACGTTGTAGCCGGTGGCTGCCTCGGGTTGCAAAACCGGCGTTGTGTAGACAAAGCCGGGAGTAGCGCAAGCCGTCAGCAGACCCAGCAAGACAGCACCAGCAGCAAGTGCTGTCAACGCTTTCAGTCGATTCGCTGTGGCTTGTTGCATGGCCGGCCCCGGACCGGATGGCTTAGCGCGGAGCCAGGCGAATGGCGCCGTCCAGGCGAATCACTTCGCCGTTGAGCATGTCGTTTTCAAAAATGTGACGCACCAGCTTGGCGTAGTCCAGCGGCGTGCCCAGGCGCGACGGAAA